>Ga0255767_1001986_pt1 | contig 17927 bp, 14 predicted proteins | sample 071ome_24_FD_179967 | JGI IMG/M metagenome (GOLD analysis project Ga0255767, IMG submission 179967) | Coastal salt marsh microbial communities from the Groves Creek Marsh, Skidaway Island, Georgia - 071402CT metaG (version 2) | ecosystem: Environmental > Aquatic > Marine > Intertidal zone > Salt...
GTTGGGGTGCCGCCACATCATGCGGCCGGCCGCGCGCGCGGGTCGATCGCCGCATAGGCGACATCGACGGCGAAGTTGACCACCACAACCACGGCCACCAGAAGCAGGACAACATCGCGCACCACCACAAGATCGCGCTGGGTGACGGCCTGGAAGATCAGGCGGCCCAGCCCCGGCAGGGCGAAAACCGCCTCGACCACGATGGAGCCCGCCAGCAGGAAGGCGAACTGGAGCCCGAGGATCGTGGTCATCGGGATCAGGGCATTGCGCAGCACATGCGCCCACAGGATGCGGCGCTCGCCCACACCCTTGGCGCGCGCGGTGCGCACATAGTCCGCGCCGAGGGTCTCCAGCACCGCCGCGCGCGTGACCCTCGCCAGGATCGCGGCTTCCGGCAGCGCCAGCGAGAATGCAGGCAGGACCAGCGCCCAGAGGGCTGCACCTGCCCCGGCCTGCCAGCCGGGAAATCCCGACGCCGGGAACCACCCAAGCGTCACGGCAAACAGCAGAATCGACAGGATCGCGAACCAGAAGTTCGGGATCGCCATGCCGATCTGGCTGAAGCCCATCACCCCGTAATCGCCCGCGCGCCCGCGCCGCGTCGCTGCAAGCATGCCCAGCGGCACGGCCAGCACGGTGGACAGCATCAGCGCAATTGCCGCCAGCGGCACGGTGACCGCCAGTCGCTCCCCGATCAGCTCGAAGACCGGCACCGAATAGGTGTGGCTGATGCCGCTGGTCCCCGACAGGAGCCCGCCGATCCAGGCGAGGTAGCGTTCCGGCGCGGGCCGGTCGAGACCCATCTGGCCGCGCAGCGCGGCCAGCGTGTCGTCCTGGGCCTCGAGCCCCAGGATCAGCAATGCCGGATCGCCCGGCAGCACCTCGAGGACAAGAAAGATCGCAAGGCTGGCCGCGACCAGCGTCGCCAGCAGGACAAGGACGCGCCGCGCGAGGAAGGCCAGCATGGATCGCGTTCGCCGCGCGCCCGCCTACTTCCAGCGCACGCCGGTAATGTCGGTCGCCTGCACCGGCGCGTTGCGCCACATGCCCTCCAGCCCCTTGCGCCACACGCCGAGCCGGGCGAGCTGGAACATATAGACGGCCACCGCGTCGCGGGTGACGATCTCCTGCGCCTCGCCCAGCAGCTTCGTGCGCGCGTCCGGATTGCTGGTGTTGTTCAGCTTTTCTATGACCGCCTTCAGTTCCGGCGAGTCATAGTTGAAGTAGTACTTGTCGCGGGCATAGATACCGATATCCATCGGCTCCGTGTGCGACACGATGGTCAGGTCATAGTCGGTGCCCCGGAAGACCTGTTCCAGCCACTGCGCCCATTCCACCGGAATGATCTCGACCTCGATCCCGGCTTCTTTCAACTGGGCGGCCACGATCTCTCCGCCGCGGCGCGCATAGGCGGGCGGCGGCAGCTTGAGGGTCAGCTTCAGGTTCTCGGCCCCTGCTTCCTTCAGCAGCGCCCTGGCCTTCGCCGGATCGTGTGGATAGGTGGCGGTCAGGTCCACATAGGCCGGGTTGTGGGGCGCGAAATGGGTGCCGATGGGTGTGCCGAAACCAAACATCGCGCCGTCGATGATCGCCTGCCGGTCGATGGCGTGGGAGATCGCGCGGCGCACGCGGATGTCGTTCAGCGGCGTACGGGCATTGTTCATGGCGAGGATTGTCTCGCCCTCGGTCGAGCCGATGGCGACCTCAAAGTTCGTGTCGGCCTGGAACGCCAGCACCGCTTCGGGCGCGTTCAGATTGGCCACGGCATCGATGTCGCCCGCCTTCAGTGCCGCGACCTGCGCCGACGGGTCGGGGATGAAACGGAAGACCGCTTTCCTGATCGGCTGACCCTGCGACACGGCTTCCAGTTCCACCCGGTCGCCCTTGGTCCAGCGGACGAACTTGAAGGGCCCGGTACCGACCGGGTCGGTCTTGTTGGTGGCCGCCGATTCCGGCGCGACGATCACGGCGTCGCCCCAGCCGAGATTGAACAGCAGCGCGCCTTCCGGGCGCGACAAGGTGATACGGACCGTCTTCGGGTCCACCGCCTTCACGGTGTCGATGGCCGCGAAGAGCGGTTTCTGGGCGTTCACAGAATCCTCGGCCCGCGCCCGGTCCAGCGAGAACACGACGTCGGAGGCGTCGAAGGCCGTGCCGTCATGGAAGGTGATGCCGTCCTTCAGGTGGAAGGTGTAGGTCAGCCCGTCACCGGAGACGTCCCAACGCGAGGCGAGCTGTGGCTGCACGACGCCGTTCTGGTCGATCCGCGTCAGCCCCTCGAACACATTGGCATAGACAATCTCGTCGATGGCCGCCGCCGCGCCCGCCGTGGGATCGAGGTGCGGCGGCTCCAGCGTGAAGCCGATGGTCAGGCTGTCCTTGGCCTGTGCCGATCCGATAGAAGTAAACCCGATAGCCACGGAAACCGTGATCGCGTGGAGAAACCTGTTCATGGCCGTGCGTTCCTCACGAGGATTGGGAGGGCAAACCGTAGCCGCTGGTCCGTTCACCGTCCATCTGCCTCGATTGCGGCATCCGGATAGGCCTCCCCATAGGCCCGCCAGATGTTGTCCAGCGCATGGGCGTGGAACACGCCCCGCGCGACGGCCCGGGCGAGACAGTCCGCGGCCTCCATGCCGATCTGTGCGACCGTGGCAGGATCGGATTCGCCACCCTGCGCGGTTGAAAGGACAAACACCACATCGCCGTCCATCGGCGTGAAGACCGGACGAATCGCGCGCGCCATCCCCGCCTGGGCCATCACCGCCACGCGGCGGGCCTGCCGGACATCCAGCGGGGCATCCGTCGCGACCACCGCGAGGGTCGTGTTCATCACCGCATCCGCGTCGGCGTGCTTCTTGATCGGGTGCGCGCGCGGATCGATCCGGTCCGGACCGCCGCGACTGCCGAACTCGTCACCGTATTCCAGCGCCCCGGCCAGGAACTGGCCCCGTGCGTTGCCGACCGTGGACCCCAGCGCGTTCACCGCCGCCAGCGCACCCACGGTGATGCCGCTCTTCGTCACGAAGGACGCCGTGCCCTGTCCGCCCTTCAGCCGTCGTCCGTCATGCCCCGTCGTCGTGGCGCCGTATCCGGCTCCAGCGGTACCGTTGACCACGCCGAGGCCCGCACCTTCCGCCGCCATGCGGCCCAGCGTCCTGTAGGGCAGTGCATCCGTATCCGCAGTAAAGTTCGTCTTGTCGCCGCCATTGAGCAGGTCGAACAGGATCGCCGACGGCACGATGGGCACATGCATGGACCCCACCGGGAATCCGCGCCCCGTTTCGGCCAGCCATCCGGCGACGCCGTCCGCTGCAGCCAGCCCAAAGGCTGAACCGCCCGACAACACGATGGCATCGACCGCATCGACCGTGCCGTCCGCGCCCAGCAGTTCCACCTCACGTGTGCCGGTGCCGCCGCCGCGCACATCCACCGCTGCGACCGCGCGCGCATCGGGCAGGATGACGGTGACGCCCGTTCGGACCCCCTCATCTTCCGCCATGCCGACACGCAGGCCCGGCACATCGGTGATCGCGTTGCGTGGCCCCGGCCCGGTCATGGTTGTCCCCTCAGGAGGTCGAGCGCGGTCAGCGCCATCACCTGCGCCGAGGCCACCATATCGGCGATGTCGATGTATTCGTCCGGCTGATGGGCAAGCTCGAGGATACCCGGCCCGTAGGCGACGCAGTTCTCGAGATGGCCGATGCGCTGCACATGCTTCTGGTCGTAGGTGCCGGGCGAGGCCACATGGCGCGACGGGTGACCCAGCACCGCCTCGATGTTGCGGTCCAGCGCCCGCACCAGCGGCGAGGACGTGTCGGTCATGGTCGGTGGCACCGACCACAATTCCTTCAGCGCATAGTCGAACTCAGGACGTTCCGCCTTCAGGCCTTCCAGGATGGCCACGACCTCACCGCGCACCTCGTCCTCGTCTTCTTCCATCAGGTAGCGCCGGTCGAGCACGATCCGGCAACGGTCGGCCACCAGCGCCGAAGGGAAGCCGTCCGTGTCCTTCTGCTCCGGCAGCCCGCCATGCAGGGAGTTGAAATTCAGCGTCGATTGCCGCGCCCCGTCGGGGATCACCGGCATCTCCGTCCGCCGCTGGGCGAGACGCGGATAAAGCTCGTTCTCCACCTTGGCGATGAATGCCCCCATGCCCCGGATCGCGGACACGCCGAGGAACGGCATCGAGCCGTGGGCGATCCGCCCGTACACCTCCACCTCGGCCCACCAAACACCGCGATGGCCCAGACAGACCGCATCCTTGTAGAGCGGCTCGGGAATGATGACATGATCGACCCGGGGGCGGGAGAAATACCCGCGCGCCGCCAGCCAGGCGACACCGGCATAGCCGCCCGATTCCTCGTCCGCCGTCCCGGAAATCTCGATGGCGCCGGGAAACGCCACGCCACAGTCCAGCAACGCCTCGGCGGCGACGATGCTCGCCGCGAGCCCGCCCTTCATGTCGCATGTGCCGCGCCCATAGACGCGACGGTCGCGGATTTCGCCGCCGAAGGGATCGACGGTCCACCCCTCGCCCGCCGCCACCACGTCCGTGTGGCTGTTGAAGTGAACGCAGGGCCCCGGTCGGTCGCCCTCGAACCGCGCGATGACATTGGTACGCGGATAGGTGTCGCTGTCGCCCTTCGCGCCTTCCGCGCGCAGGTATTCGACGGCAAAGCCGCGCGCACCCAGCCGGTTGCCGATGTACCGGGCGCAGGCCTCGTAGTCCTCGCCGGGCGGGTTGGCTGTCGGGATACGCACCAGCTCCGACGTCAGCACCGCCAGCGCATCGGCCTGCGCGGCGATATGTGCGACCAGGCGTTCTTTCTCGTCAGCAGACATGTGGCAAGGCTAACCGAGACGGAGCGCCGTTAGAACCTCGCTGTCACTCAAAAGCCGGCACGGGTAGAGCCGCCGATACACGCACACCACCGGCGTTCGAATCCCAATGGGCTGCCGCGTCCGCGAGGAACGCGTGATCGTGCAGCAGGGCCGTCGCTTCGCGTGCCGTCAGCCAGGCATCCAGCCGGGCGGCATCGTGTTCGCGCGCCGCCTTCGCCCGCGCGACAACGAGGTCGGCATCGAAGGGCCGGTCCAACCCGGGCTCCGGCATGATCTGGCCGAAGTGCCAGTCACGCAGCTCACGGTCGTGTGCCAATGCGAGGATCATGCCCTCACCCGGCTCCGGCATCCGCGCGAGCTGATCCTCGAACCGCACCAGGATCGGCGCACGGGTCCGGCGTTTCTCCTCGGGTGTGCGCAGGACGGCGAGGCGGGACAGGCCGCCGCCCAACGAAAAGCTGCCGCTCATCCAGGACGTGCAGGCCGACATCACAAGTCCGCCCGTAACGGGTAGCAGCCACAGGAACAGATCCGGGCTGATGCCCAGGGAAATCCCCGACAGGATCAAGCCGACCAGCACATGTCCGCGATGGTTGTGCGTCGCCGTGGCGAAATCGATGGTGCCGTCGTCGCGCCGCTGGGGCGCCCAGCCCGTATCGTGGCCGCGCAGGATATCGAACACGAACCGGCTTTGGGCCACCATCATCACGGGCGCATAGAGGATCGAGAAGAACAGCTCGAACGCCACGCTCACCGTCAGCGCTACCGGCCCGCCGAAGCCCCGCAACCGGTGCGGCCGCACCATCACGGCGAGCCAGCCGAGCAGCTTCGGCAGCAACACCACCGTCATGGACACCGCGAACAGCATGATCGCCCGCTCGCTGTCGAAGATGGGCCATGCAGGAAACAGGGCGGGTGCCTTGAAGTATTCGGGCCGGGTCAGCGCCGCCTGAACCGCGATCAGAAGGCCGGTCACCACGAGCAGGGCCCAGAACACCGCGCTCAGATACGCCATCACGCCCGTCAGCAGGTGCAGGCGTGTCGGAAGCGCGAGACCACGCGCGAAGATCAGACGGATGTGCTGCAGGTTGCCCTGGCACCAGCGCCGGTCGCGGACCAGCAAATCCGTCAGTGATGGCGGCGCGCGTTCGAAGCTGTCCGCCAGATCGGTGTCGAACCGCACACCCCAGCCGGCCCGGCGCAGGAACGCGGCCTCAATGAAGTCGTGACTGAGGATGTGGCCACCGAACGGCGGAGACCCGCCCAGCACCGGCAGGCGCGCGGCCTCGGCGAAGGCGCGGGTGCGGATGATGGCATTGTGGCCCCAGTAGTTGCCGCTGCGTCCGTACCAGGCGGCCAGACCGTTCGCGAAGATCGGCCCGTAGCACCGGTTGGCGAATTGCTGGAGGCGTGCGAACAGGCTTCGCGCACCGGCAATGGACGGCAGGCTCTGGATCAGGCCGAGACCGGGATCTTCGCCCAGCCGCCGCGCCATCTCCCGGATCGTGTCTGGTTCGATCAGGCTGTCGGCGTCCAGGATCAGCATTGCGTCCCAGCTCCCGCCCCAGCGCATCACCCAGTCGGCGATGTTCCCCGCCTTGCGCTCGGCGTTATCCCGGCGGTGCCGGTAATGGATCGGGCACCCCGGATCGGCCAGTTCGATCAAGTTCCGGAAGACCGCCTCCTCGGCGATCCAGCGTTCCGGCTGGTTGGTGTCGCTCAGGATGAACACTGCGAACTGGCCCGGTGCCTTGGCCGCCAGCCCTTCCGCCATCACCACGAGAGCCGCACCAACGGTGCGCGGGTCCTCGTTATAGACCGGTGCCAACAGCGCGGTGGTGAGCGGCGGCGCATCAGCTCTACGCCGTCCACGCGGCATCAGGTCCAGCAGGAGTTGCCGCACAAACCCGATCACGGCCTGGCAGGCCGCGAAGCTGATCCACAGGAAGTTCAGCGCAAAAATAGCCAGGAAGGCCCACTGCAGGACGGTGATGCCGCCCGACGCGAGCACGCCGTGCATCTCGCGGATGCCGAAACCCGCGAGCGCCAGCGTCACGGCGGCAAGCGCGAGCCGCCCGGCCGCCGTCGCCGCCGGTCGCGCGCGCCAGCGCCGCCGCCGCCGCCGCCGCCGCCGTTCATGCACGGCGTGGCGTGGCATTTCCAGCGGTGACATCGGCGGCATCGCCGTGCCGGCCCCGGCGCACGGGTCCATTTCAGCCCCCCAGCCAGCGGTAAAGCCAGGTCTCCCCGGCGGGCCGGCCGTCTATCCGGGGGGCCACCCGCAATTCGACGTTCTTCGCCGGTCCCGGATCGAGCGTCACGAAGACGCGAAACCCGCCGCCGCCCGGCAGTTCCTGGACGACCGTCTCGGCGATCTGGCCGGCGGAGGCAGAAACCTCGGCCGTCAGCACACCATCCGGCATGGACCCGCCAGCATAGTCGATCGCGAATTGCGGCAGCGCACCGATAAAGGACAGGCCGTAACCCGTGCGCGCGACACGCGCCATGCCCATCCCGCGTCGCGGCGGCGCGTGGTCAGGCCATGTCAGGCGGTAGGAAAAACGGTAGGGCGCATCGGCCAGGATGGGCTGGGCCGGGCGCCAATAGGCCACGATATTGTCGTTGATCTCCGAATCCGAGGGGATCTCGACGAGCTGCACATGTCCCTCGCCCCAGTCGCCGCGCGGCACGACCCAGGCCGACGGGCGGCGCTCATAGGCAGCTTCCAGATCCTCGAAATCCGCAAACCGGCGTGCGCGCTGCACCAAACCGAACCCGCGCGGATTGCGATCGACAAAGGCGCTGATCTGCAGCGCGGCGGGATTGTTCAGGGGCCGCCAGAGATACTCCCCGCTGCCGGTGTGCATGGCCAGGCCCAGCGAATCGTGAACCGCGGGGCGGTAGTCCGGCCGGTCGGGCGGATCGACCGGCCCGTGCATGAACATCGATGTCAGCGCACCGAGCCCGACATGTTCGAGGGCCACCCGGGGAAACAGGGTGGCATCGACATCGACGGCGGTCGGCGCGCCGGAATAGACGGCGAAGCGATAGGCTCCGGCAACGCTGGGGCTGTCGAGCAGCGCGTGCACAACGATGGCGTGGGCGTCCGCATGCGGCCGCTCGATCCAGAACTCACGGAACACCGGGAACTCCTCGCCACCCGGCTCGCCGACATCCAGCGCCAGCCCGCGCGCGGACAGTCCATACGCCTGGCCGCGCGAGACGGCACGGAAGTAGCTCGCGCCCTGAAACACAATGAACTCGTCATCGTAATCGGGTCGGTTGATCGGGTAGTGCAGCCGGAATCCGGCAAGCTGGCCCACGGAGGCCAGAAGCGCACCTATCTCTTCGCTGGGAGTCTCGAAGCTGTTCCGGTTCACCAGGACACGGCGCGCATAACCGGACTCAACGACCGAAATTTCGACGCCGGATTCGAACAGAAATCCCGGCGCGAAGAACTGGATCGAAAACGCGGTCGGGCTGGTTCCCCAGATCGCGCTTTCCCGTCGATACCGGATCTGGCGGTAGAGATCGTAGTCCAGCGCACGCAGCGCCTTGGGTACAGGCCGGGGCGGCACGAACGGCTGCGCGGCGACGGCGCGCGCGCGCTCGATGACCGTCGCATGGGAGAATGCGGCGCCCTGCGGCTGCGCGAAGGCATCCCCCGGGAACGCGAGCAGGCCGGCGACGCCCGACAGCGCCGTCTGCATCAGGGCGCGGCGATCAAACATCATGGGCAATGTAAAAGAGGGACATGCCCGCGAATCCACACGCCCTGCCGGGCAGCAGACAGGAAGGCCGCGCAGACGCAGATACCAGGATCACTCAAACCAGCTGGGGTGAAGGCACACTCGAAACCGGACGGATATCTGGATTGTGGCGAAGGCAATTGCAAGACGGTCCGCACAACTTTTGTAACGGCGGGTGACGAATTTCCATGTCCTTTCGTCAACGTCCCCCGGGACGGTTCATTCCCCGGCCGGAACTCACTATGGTGCGGCCATGAGCGCACTGGCCGAAACGACGAACGACCTCCCCGAAATCCGCCTGCAGGCGGGCCGCCACAAGCGGGCCCGGCAAGGGCACCCTTGGGTCTATTCCAACGAAATCGAGATGGATGCCGCCGCCAAGGCGCTGCCACCCGGCGGGCTGGTACGCCTCGTCGATGCATCGGACCGCCCTCTCGGCGTCGCCGCCTTCAACCCGCACCCGCTGATTTCGGCGCGCATCCTCTCGCGCGACCCGGAGGCGGCCATCGGCCGGGACTTCCTGCGCGAACGCCTCGAATCGGCGCGCGCGCTGCGCGATGCGCTCTACCCCGTGCCCTTCTACCGGCTGATCCACGCCGAGGCGGACGGCCTGCCCGGCCTGATTATCGACCGCTTCGGCGATATCTGCGTGGTGCAGGTGAACACCGCGGGGATGGAGATGCTGTCCGACGACCTGACCGCCGCGCTGCAGGACACGCTTTCACCGAAGACCATCGTCTTCCGCAACGATTCCGCCGTGCGCCGGCTGGAAGGCCTGCCGCTGGAGACCCGGACCGTGGGCACCTCGCTCGACGGGCCCGTCGAGGTTCTGGAGAACGGCGCAGTGTTCTTCGCCGACCCGCGCGAGGGCCAGAAGACCGGCTGGTTCTATGACCAGCGCGACAACCGCGCCTTCGCTGCCGCCCTGTCGACGGGCAAGCGCGTCGCCGATTTCTATTGCTTCACCGGCGGTTTCGCCGTGACGGCCGCGATGGCGGGCGCCAGCGAGGTGCACGCCTTCGACCGCTCCCAGTCCGCGCTGGACTTCGCCGACCGCGCCGCCACGGCCAACGGCGTGGCGGACCGCTTCACCACGACCAAGGGCGATGTGTTCCAGATCCTCCACCGCTCGGTGGAAGCGGGCGAGACCTTCGACGTGGTGATCGCCGACCCGCCTGCCTTCGTGAAATCCAAGAAGGACTACCAGGCGGGCATCCGCGGCTACCGCAAGCTGTTCCGGCTGGCGGCCCAGGCGGTCGCGCCAGGGGGCATCTTCCTGGCCGCGTCCTGTTCTCACCACGTCGATATGACGTCCTTCGGCGAGGTCGTCCGCCGGTCGCTATCCGATGCGGGGCGCAGCGGGCGCATCCTGCGTTCGGCGGGCGCGGCCCCGGACCACCCGGTCCACCCCTTCCTGCCGGAGACCGGCTACCTCAAGGCGCAGGCCCTGCAACTCGACTGAGTTTCGGCTAGTCCGCTTCGGGGAAGGTCAACCGGAAGACCGTGCCATCGTCGCCGCTGCGGGCCAGCGCGATGTCGCCGCCATGGGCGCGCATCACGTCGCGGGCGATGACGAGGCCCAGCCCCGTGCCGCCCTGACGCACGGAGCCCTTGAACGGTTCGAACAGCCCCTCGCGCGCCGCGCGGGCCAGACCCGGTCCATCGTCGGACACGTCCACGGCCATGCCAGGATCGAGTGTCTCGACCACCTGTACACGCACATGCCGCGCCCCGGCTTCAAAGGCGTTGCGGCCCAGATTGGCGAACACACGGTAGATCTGGTCGCGGTCGGCCTCGACGATGACGTCGTCGGAAATGCGGTTCTCGAACTTCGGCCCGGCGCAGGGCGCCTCCCCGGCATCACCTTCCAGCACCGCCAGCTCCGCGCCGACCTCGCGCACAAGTTCCGCCAGCCGGAACCGGCTGCGGGTCAGCTCCGGCCCCTCGTCGCGGGCATAGTTGAGGGTCTGGGTGCACAGCCCGATGGCGCGGTCGATGGACTGGATCAGCGGTGCGGCCACACGTGCGACCTCGGGGTTATCGACACCCGACAACCGGTCCGACAGCAGCACGGCTGTGGACAGGATGCCGCGCAGATCGTGGCTGATCTTGCTGACCGCCGAGCCCAGCGCGGCCAGATGTTCCTGCTGGCGCAGCGCGGACCGCAGGTCGCGCTGCATCTGGGCCAACACCGTCTGGGCGACACCGATCTCGTCGCTGCGCGCCGTCTCGCTCACCCCGCGCGACAAATCCTTCGGGTCCTGGGAGAACCGTGTGATGTCCTCCGTCATGCGGCGCATCGGCCGGACCATCATCCATTGCAGGGTCAGGTAGAGCAACGCGCCGGTGATCAACGAGATCGCGATGGACAGCAGCAGGATGTTTCGCGAGTGGGCGATCATGTCCGCGCGCAAATCAGCCTCGTCGAAGATCACCTCGACCACTTCGCCCGGTTTGCCTTCGACGGTGCTGATCAGCCGCATGGTCGGATCGCCCGGGCGCAGCATGGTTGCGAACGCATCCCCGACATCCGCGAGCAGGCTCCACGCCCGCATATCAACGGTGACTTCCACCGGGGGCGGCGGCGCGGTGTAGAGCAGCAGGCGGCGGTCGGGACGGCGCAGCGCCACCGCATAGGCGCCCGCGCGCTCCAGCAGCCGTGCCTTCAGTTCCTCGCTGATGAGTTCTTCCGGCGCGGCCTCCAGCGCCAGCGCGGCAAGATGGGCGGAGTCCGCACGGTCCTTGAGCCAGCTATGGCGAAAGTTCGCGATCGACGGCGCATAGATCAGCACTTCCGCCAGCATCACGAATGCAACGGTGAGGATCAGGAGCCTGGCCGAGAGCGAACGCGCAAACGGCGGCAACGGGAATTTGCGCGACCGGATCATTCAGGGCGCATTCCTAACAGATTTCCGCCTGGCCGGTCAGCCGCGGGTCCGCTCCGGGTTCACCCCAGTTTCGCCAGAAGGCGCACAACTTTCTTTGTACGCTCGGAAAACAGGGAGGGCGTGTAGTAGGCACCCGCCGCGCGCTTGTTGATCTCCCCCAGTGTCGGGTAGGGCGCAATCATCTGGGCCATCGCCCCGATCTTCATTTTCCGGGACACCGCAAGGATCCAGGGCTGGATCAGCTCCCCGGCGTGCGCGCCGACGATCCCCGCACCAAGGATACGTCCGCGCCGCCCGACCACGGCCTTCACCATCCCATCCGTCCGGCGTTCGGTACGCGCACGGTCGTTCTCAGCGAACTCCGCCGTGACGACCCGCACATCGTCGCCGAAGGCGTCCCGGGCGGCCGCCTCGTACATACCGACATTGGCAAGCTCGGGGTCGGTATAGGTCACCCAGGGCACTGCGTCGTAACTGACCTTCGCGGGCATGCGGAACAGTGCGTTCCGGATCACAATCCCGGCATGGTAGCCGGCGATGTGGGTGAACTGGTAACGCCCGGCAACATCGCCGATGGCAAAGACGCGCTTGTTGGTGGTGCGCAGCCGGTCGTCCACCTCGATGCCGCGCCGATCATGGACAATTCCGGCCGCATCGAGATCGAGGCCATTGAGGTTCGGCGCGCGCCCCACAGCCACCAGCAGGTGACTTCCTGCGACCTCGACGGTCTTACCGTCCGATTCGCATACGACAATCACCCCGCCACCCTCGGCGCGTTTCACTTCAGCGACCTTCGTCGCCTCGCGGATATCGATCCCCTCGGCGCTCAGGCGCGAACGCACCACGGCCACCAGGTCGCGGTCGTCCGGGCCCATGATCTGCATGGCCTCCAGCACCGTCACCCGTGCGCCGAGCTGGCGGTGCGCCTGGGCCATCTCAAGCCCGATCGGCCCGCCGCCGATGACCACCAGGTGCGCGGGACATTCACGCAGGCCGAAGATCGTCTCGTTGGTCAGGAAATCGACCGTGTCCAGACCCGGGATCGGCGGCACCGCCGGGGACGAGCCCGTCGCGACGACAAAACGCCGGGCGCGCACCCGGGTGCCGTTCGCACCCGTCACCTCGCGCGGCCCGGTGAAACGCGCGGTTTCCTGATACACCTCGACCCCCAGCCCGGTGAACCGCTCCACACTGTCATGGGGCGCGATCCCGGCAATGACCCCCTGGACGTGGTCGTTGACCCGCGGGAAATCCACATCCGCCGCAGAGCCGTCCACGCCGAACTGGGACGTATGCCCGTAATGCGCCGCCGCGTGCCCGGCCGCCAGCAGCGCCTTGGAGGGCACGCAGCCGTAGTTCAGGCAATCGCCGCCCATCTTGCCGCGCTCGAACAGGGCGACACTCGCGCCCATCTGCACCGCACCGGCGGCGACAGACAGCCCGCCGGACCCGGCGCCGATGACACAGATATCCACGTTTCGCGTTTGGCTCATGACGACCTGACGATTGTAAAAGGGTTGGCGTGTGCGGTGATTACGAGCCGGAGCCCGCCTTCTTGCGCGCCTGATATTTCTTGTAGGCGATGGGCAGCAGGGAAATCAGCGCCAGCGCGATCAGCGGCCCCAGGATCTCCGGTTTGAAGATGATGCCCAGATCAGGGTCCTGCCCTGCGTCGAGCACCGCGCCCAGACCGTTGCCGACCGACGCAAAGACGAAGGTACCCGGAATGATGCCGATGAAAGTGCCGATCACATAGGTGAGCGTGGAGACCCCCAGAAAGGCCGGCACCAGATTGACCAGCCAGAACGGAAAGACCGGGATCAGCCGCAGGAACAGCAGGTAGCTCATGGCGTTCTCGCGGAATCCCTCTTCCATGCGCGCGAGGAACGGCCCGGCCCGGGCGCGAAGAAGATCGCCGACGGCCGTGCGCGCGATCAGGAACAGCGTCGTGGCGCCGATGGTCGCGCCCACCACCGCGATCAGCCCGCCGCCGAAGGTTCCGAACAGGAAGCCCGCTGCCAGGGTCATCACGGCACCACCGGGAAGCGAAAAGGCCACCACCACCGAATACAGGACGGCAAACCCCACCACGGCCAGCACACCGTTGTCGGCGACAAATACCTGCAATGCGCCACGATGCTCACGCAGGGCCTCAAGCGTGAAATAGGAATCCAGGTCGAGTGCGAAGAATCCGACCAGCCCCAACACGAGGATCGCCAGCGGGACCAGGCGCCGCACGAGGCCCGGTTTTCGGACCGGTACGGCGGCGGCAGGCTCGGGTGTGCTCATCGGTTCAGACTTTCCCAGTTGTTGCCGCCCTAAATGGGCCAAGGCGGGGCACGGAACCACTCACCTGTGCGTGAGGATATTGCCCCGTTAACACCGCCAAGGCGCGTTGACTTCCATGGCTTGAGCCCCTATACAGCCCGCCGAATTGAAAAGCCTTTGAAGGCAATGGAGAATTCGCGTGAAGCGGACCTTTCAACCCAGCAATCTGGTGCGCAAGCGCCGCCATGGTTTTCGTTCCCGGATGAAGACCGTTGGCGGGCGGCGTGTTCTGGCACGCCGGCGTGCGCGGGGGCGCAAGAAACTCAGCGCCTGAACGACGATCGCGCGCGGTTTTCGGGCTGCGCCGGCACGACCATCGGGATATTCAGGACCATGACAGGATCGGCGGTTGAAACGGCGCCGAAGGCGGAGCAACGCCTCGTTTCGTCCGTTGCACGCCTGCCGAACAGGTCCGATTTCCTGCGCGTCGCTGCCAGCAAGCGCCGTTGGGCCGCGCCCGGACTCGTGCTTCAGGTCGCCCCGCGCCCCGCGGATGCCCGCGTGGGATCCCTTGACGTGCGCGTCGGCTTCACCGCCACCCGCAAGATCGGCAACGCCGTGACACGCAACCGCGCACGGCGCCGGCTACGCGCCGCTGTGCGCGAGGTGATTTCACCCGCAGCGCGCCCCGATCTGGACTATGTGGTGATCGCGCGCGCCGCCACAGCCGGCCGCACCTATGACAAGTTGGTCGGCGACCTGACGACCGCACTCCGCAAATGCGACGCGCTGGCCCCGGACAGAACCTCATGAGCCTTCTCACGCGCATCACTGTCCTGTTTTTGCGCCTGCCGATCGTGTTCTGGCAGTGGGTCATTGCGCCCGTCCTCGGCCCGAACTGCCGCTACACACCCAGTTGCTCGCACTATGCGGCCGAAGCACTCGAAGTACACGGCCCGCTGCGCGGAAGCTGGATGGCCGCAAAACGCATTCTTTCCTGCAATCCCTGGGGCGGAGCCGGTTACGACCCGGTTCCCCCGGCCTGCAATCACGATCACTCCAATCAAAGCGTGCACGAGCACCGTATGCCCGTGTCACGCCCGGGGACCTGAGCCGCGATGGACCAGAAAAACCTCATTGTTGCCATCGCACTTTCGCTGGCCATCCTTCTCGGCTGGCAGTTCATGGTCGAAGGCCCCAAGCAGGAAGCCCGCAAGGCCGAAGAGCAGCGCCAGGCCGAACTGGCCGGCCGCAGCCCGGACTCCATCGGCGTGCCCAACGTCCCTGCATCCGAAAGCGGACAGGCCACCGCACCGGCTGCGCCACGTGAACGCGACGAGATTGTCCGCGAATCCGCCCGGCTCGAGATCGACACGCCTTCCATCCGTGGTTCCATCAATCTGACGGGTGGCCGGTTCGATGACGTCATCCTGCGGAACTACCGTCAGACGATCGAGCCCGACAGCCCAAAGATCACGCTGCTTTCGCCGCGCGGCACCGCGAACCCGTATTTCGCCGAGTTCGGCTGGCTGACCGGCAATGGCTCGGTCACGGGCGGCGGTCAGACAGCCTGGACGAGCGATCAGGACAAGCTGACGAACACCTCGCCCGTGGTGCTCACGTCGCGGACTGATGACGGGCTGCTGCTGACGCGCACCATCTCGGTCGATGAGCGCTACATGTTCACGATCACCGACCGGGTGCAGAACACCGGCAATACACCCGTGAACGTCACTCCCTTCGGTCGGGTGACGCGGGTCAACACGCCCGACACGCGCGGCTTCTTCATCCTCCACGAAGGTCCCATCGGCGTGCTGGACGAGGACCTGCACGAGATCGACTACGACGACCTGAAGGACGAGCCGAGCAAGCCGCAAACCTTCCAGTCGACCGGCGGCTGGCTGGGCTTCACGGACACCTACTGGCTGACCGCCCTGGTGCCCGAGAGCAACGAACAGGTCGATGCACGCTTCCTCTACGACACGACGTCGTCAGGCGCGGATCTGTATCAGACCGACTTCCGCGGCCCGGCGGTGAGCCTCGCACCTGGCGAAAGCGCGGAGGACATGCATCGCCTGTTTGCCGGCGCCAAGGTGTTCGAGGTCCTGAAGCGCTATCAGGAAGGCCCGGGGGAAGGTCAGCCGGGCGCCGAGGAACTCAAGATCGACCGCTTCGAACTGGCGATCGATTTCGGGTGGTTCTTCTTCCTGACGAAGCCCCTGCTCCAGGTCATAATCTATTCCGCCGACCATCTGGGCAATTTCGGCCTGGCGATCCTCCTGGTCACGGTCATCATCAAGCTGTTTTTCTTCCCGCTGGCGAACAAGTCCTACCGCTCGATGAGTGCCATGAAAGCACTGCAGCCGAAAATGACCGAGCTGCGCGAGAAATACGCCGACGACAAGCAGAAGATGCAGCAGGAACTGATGGCGATGTACAAGCGTGAGAAGGTAAACCCGGTGTCGGGTTGCCTGCCGATCGCGCTCCAGATTCCCGTCTTCTTTGCGCTCTACAAGGTGCTGTTCATCTCCATCGAGATGCGCCACGCCCCCTTCTTCGGCTGGGTACAGGATCTGTCGGCCCCCGATCCGCTGAACATCTTCACGCTGTTCGGAGCAGTGGACTGGGTTGTTCCCTTCGGCCTCACCCTGGGCGTCTGGCCGATCCTGATGGGCATCACCATGTTCGCCCAGCAGAAGCTGAACCCGGCGCCCGCGGATCCGGTCCAGGCAAAGATCTTCCTGCTGATGCCAGTGATGTTCACGATCTTCCTGGCAAGCTTCCCGGTCGGCCTGGTGATCTACTGGACCTGGAACAACCTGCTCTCGATCACCCAGCAATACGTCATCATGCGCCGCATGGGCGTCGCGGTCGGCGGGGGCAAGTCCGAGCCCAGCGCCAAAGAAGAATGACCCGTGGCCCAGGCCACTCCGGATAACGACGCCGCCGCGGACGCCGCGCGCCACCTGTTCGCGCAGGAATGCACCTTTGTGCGCGGGGTTGCGAAGCTGGAGGACCTGCCGCCGCCGGGCCTGCCGGAAGTGGCGTTCGCCGGGCGCTCGAATGTCGGCAAGTCGAGCCTGCTCAACGCGCTGACCGGCCGCAAGACGCTGGCGCGCACCAGCAACACGCCCGGACGCACCCAGGAACTGAATTTCTTCAACTTGGCCGGGCGGCTCATGCTGGTCGATCTGCCCGGTTACGGCTATGCCCGCGCATCCAAGACCGACATCAAGCGCTGGAACGCCACGCTGCGCGACTACCTGCGCGGCCGTCCCAACCTGCAGCGACTATGCCTGCTGGTGGATTCCCGCCACGGCCTGAAGGCGGGCGATGTAGAAATGATGGAGATGCTCGACCAGTCCGCCGTGGTCTATCGCGTGATCCTGACCAAGACGGACAAGCTGAAGGCGGGCGAGTTGAAGGCCTGCGCCGAGGCCGTCATGAAGGCGCTCAAGGACCACCCCGCCGCCCTGCCCGAGCCGATCCTGACCAGCGCCCGCAAGAATGGCGGCATCGCCGAACTGCGCACGGACCTGGCCGCGCTGGCGGATGCCGCCTGAGTTGCGATAGATTCCACGACAATCCCGTCCCGCGTCATAAGAACGGATAGACCCATGGGTTCCGATAGCACGCCAACCCCCGAAGAATCGCTTGCCAAGGCCGGTGTCCTGGCTGAAGCACTGCCGTATATGCGGCGCTTTTCCGGGCAATGTTTCGTCATCAAGTATGGCGGTCACGCCATGGGCGATTCCTCGCTTGCTGCCGATTTCGCGCGCGACATCGTGCTGCTCAAGCAGGTCGGCATCGACCCGATCATCGTGCATGGCGGCGGCCCGCAGATCGGGGCCATGCTCGAGCGCCTGAAAATCAAGTCCGAGTTCATCGACGGCCTGCGCGTGACCGACGCCGAAACCGTCGAGATCGTCGAGATGGTGCTGTCGGGCTCGATCAACAAGCAGATCGTCTCCGCGATCAACACGGCCGGCGGACGGGCCATCGGCCTGTCCGGCAAGGACGGCAACCTGATGTCGGTGCGCAAGCTGCGCCGGACCCAGCGGGAGACCGATTCCAACATCGAGAAAATTCTCGATCTTGGCTTTGTCGGCGATCCCTCACATGTCTCCTCGGACCTGCTCGAGAGCCTGATCAAGGCCGACATCATCCCGGTGATCGC
>Ga0255767_1001987_pt1 | contig 17927 bp, 15 predicted proteins | sample 071ome_24_FD_179967 | JGI IMG/M metagenome (GOLD analysis project Ga0255767, IMG submission 179967) | Coastal salt marsh microbial communities from the Groves Creek Marsh, Skidaway Island, Georgia - 071402CT metaG (version 2) | ecosystem: Environmental > Aquatic > Marine > Intertidal zone > Salt...
AACGGCGTTCAGGTCGACGATCCCAACACCTCGCTCGCCGGGGGAGCACGAACGTACATCGGGGCGTGGATCGATGTCGGCAGCGTCGAAAACAGTCAGCCGCTTGCTGGCGAAGGCCCCACGTTCACCATCACAGCCTCGTCGTCCTTCGATGGACGTGGGGACGCCTGGTCCTTCGTGCTCGCCATGGACGATGTGTTTCGCGTCCACCTCGCTCCACATGGCGAGAACCTCTCGGTCGCCCCTGGAACGGACGGGCGCATGGAGGTGCTGGTCACGAACGTCGGGAACGCTCCACGAACCGTCGGGCTTCACCTCAACCTGCTGGACGAAGAGGGAGGTGTGGACGACAGCATCGAAGGCACCGACCGATTCCTGCATGAGGGCTGGACTGTGGCGTTGTTCGGCGCCCTTCCTGACGTGATGCTGGACGTTGGAGCAACGCGGCGCATCGAAGTGGGTTTCCTTGCACCTTGGGCCGACCAAGGGAGGCTCAACGTCCGCCTGACAGCCCAAATGGGAGACGATGTCCAGAGCGTCGACATCAACGGAAGCATCGTGCTGGAGCGCGGGTTTCAGATGGACCTCCACACGCCCCGCTGCCCGGACCTGGTCATGGACGACCCATGCATCGTGAACGCAACCGTTCGCAACACGGGGAACTACGACGATGTGGCCGATGTGGTGCTGACCCTCGCCGAGCAAGCGGAAGGCATCGTGGTCTTGCAACCCGGAACTGCGCGGGTTTCGCTTTCCCCCGGGCAATCGGCGACGGTCACCCTCGCCACGCTTCGCGCACATCCGGAGGCGCTCGCCTTCATGACCGCAGAACTGTCCCTCGCCCTTGGCCCTGAGGGGACCGTCCCCGAACCACGCGCGAACATTGACCTGCGCATCGCCCCTCGTGTCGCGTGGACCTTCGTTGATGTCGTGGACGAACGCGTCGGCAACACCATCTCCATTTCCTCGACGTTGAGGAACGACGGGAACGTTGTGGATGGTCTTGTCATTTCCATGAAGTCCTCGCACGGAACCCCGATGGGGCTGCTTCCTCCAGAGGATGCCATCTTTGATGGGGAAGCAACGAACATTCGAACCTTCGAATTGGACGACGTCCCCCTCGGGGCCAACATTTCCCTTCGAGGCTGGTTCGAGGTCCCGAACGACCACGAAGCCAACGGCACCGTCTTCGTCAACCTGAGCGTGCGGTCGCGGTACGTGCCGGATCAAGCCTTTGTGCATCAGGCCAACGCGAGTTACCTCGGCATCCGTTGGCAACCTCAACCCGAGGCAAAGGGCATCCAATGGAGCGACATCTCCGATGGTGCGTTGACCTTCATCGGAGGGGCGTGGCATGTGCTGCTGGCGCTGCTTGTCGCCGCCGCTGTCGTGCAACGTGCCATGAGGCAGAGGGATGCCATGAACGCCGAACGGGCGCTGTTGCAACCGCTTCCAACGGCAGAACCGCAACGGGTCGAGGATTGGATGGCGGCCTTTGAGCGACCGACGAGCATCCCTGAACCCGCCCCGTCCCGTTCGGTTCGTCCGGAGGACTTCCAGGCCGCATTCGCCGCGAGATCGAGACCACAGACCCCCAGCGCACCCGCTCCCGACCGAGGCTTGGCCGATGCTGCGTCCACGGTCCTCGACGCTCACAGCGCGGCCGCGGCGGTTCGGACGTTGGACTCGATTGCTGAACAGGTCCAGCCACCTGCTCCAAAAAGCGACCTCGATGCGCTTCTGGACGACCTGGATTTGGAGTGAACCCGATGCGCATTGGCGTTGACGAAGCGGGGCGGGGTCCATGCCTTGGCCCTTTGGTGATCGGGGCGTTTTGCGCCCCTGAGGATGACGCCGAACTCTTACGGGACATCGGGGTGCGTGATTCGAAACGACTCACAGCCCTCCGTCGAGCAGCGATTGCGACAAACCTTCGCACCATGGGGGAGGACCGTGGCTGGGCCATGACCACGGTCGAACTCACGCCGCCACGCATCGACCTCGCTCTCGCGGGAGCCGGGCTCAACCACCTCGAAATCGAAGGTTTTGTTGAGGCCATTTCGGAGGTATGGCCATCATCGAACCCGCCGCTTGTGTCTTTGGATGCGTGCGACGTGGACGAGGATCGTTTCGGCCGTCGTGTGGCCAACGGTTTGCGAGCACGTGGTTTGGACCCAGCAGGTGTTGCCTCGAAGCATGGCATGGACGACCATGACCTGCACGTTGGGGCCGCCAGCATTCTTGCCAAGACGGCGCGTGATGCTTCGGTGAAGGCGTTGTCCGAAGAGCTCGGTATCGCTCTCGGGTCGGGGTATCCGAGCGACCCGGCAACAAAAAATGCCCTCCCGCACCTGCTTCAAGGCCCTGAACCGCACCCCGACCTGCGCTGGTCATGGGCAACAATTGAGCGGGCATGGTCCTCGATTCACCCTGGCCCCGTTCCGGTTCGAAGTGAGCGCGGTTCCTTCAGGCAACGAAGCCTGTTTGACCCACCATCCTCATGAAGGGACCGAACGAGGGGTGGAAGAGGGACGGAGCATGTCGTGGACGCCTGACGCCGATGTCCTCGACTTTCTGAATCTGATTGCGCTGCAAAACGCCGTGGAATACGACGGGCAGGCAGCGGTTGGATCCGTGATCGGACGTATCATGGGGATGCGGGAGGACCTGCGAGCCCACGGGAAAGCACTCGCTCCCGCCGTCGCCCGTGCGGTCGCCAGTGCAAACGTACTCGTGAACGAACAGGGACTGGAGGCTGCTGAAGCCGTCCTCCGGGAACGGTCACCCGACCTGCTCGCGCCCCGGCAGAAGGCCGAACGCAGGGAAGGATTGCCCGAACTGAGCAAGGCTCAACAGGGAAAGGTGGTTCTTAGGTTCGCTCCAAACCCCAACGGACCGCTCTCCTTCGGCCATGCACGAGGCATCGTGATCAACGGCCAATATGCCGAACGGTACGGGGGGGAGTTGATCCTCCGCTTCGACGACACCGACACGGTCGTCAAACCGCCGCTCCCCGAGGCGTATTCGAGCATCGTCGAAGAGGCCACGTGGCTGCTGGGTCGTGCTCCTGATCGCGTGGTGATTGCGTCGGACCGGATTCCAGTGTACTATGAGCATGCGGAACGCATGCTCCAAGGCGGTGGAGGCTACGTCTGCACATGCAGTGCCGAAGCCTTCCGTGAACTCCGCGTGGCACAAACACCCTGCCCATGCCGCGACGGCGACGCCGAAATCAACATGGAACGATGGAGGATGATGCTCGACGGTCGGTTCGCCCAAGGCGAGGCCGTTGTTCGCGTGCGCACAGGCATGGACCTCCCGAATCCTGCGCTTCGTGATTGGCCGGCCCTTCGCATCCAAGACACCACCGCAGCCCCGCATCCAAGGCCCGAGGTTGGGTCAACATACAGGGTGTGGCCACTGCTTGATTTCCAAAGCGCGGTGGAAGACCACCTGCAAGGGGTCACGCACATCATCCGAGGAAAGGACTTGATGGATTCCACCCGAAAGCAATCCCTGCTGTACGATCACTTCGGTTGGACGTATCCAGAAACAATGTACTGGGGGCGGGTGAAAGTCCACGAATGGGGTGGCTTCTCCACGTCAGCGATGCGTGCTGACATCGAGGCGGGTACCTACGAGGGATGGGACGACCCGCGCTTGCCAACCATTGCAGCCCTCCGTCGACGCGGGATTCAAGCCGAAGCGCTGAGGGCGTTTTGGCTTGAACTCGCCATCACGCAGAAGGACATCGCGGTACCGTTGGCCACGTTGTACTCCCACAACACCTCCGTTGTTGACGCGAGCGCCCATCGCCTGGCCTTCGTCCGCGACCCTGTCCCGTTGACGCTGCACAACGCGCCCGAGGAGGCGACCCTTGTCGCCTTCCCGGACGATGCAGAACGGGACGTGCGTCGCCTCGACCTTTCATTGGGGGAAGTGCTGATCGAAACCGAGGACCTTCAGGACCCCGCTCCGTTCAGGCTGAAAGATCTTGGGGACGTCGAGATGGAGGACGGTGCGCTGCACCTCACCTCGTTGGAACGGTTGGACAGCCGGCGCATCCTGCATTGGACCACTCCGGACGCTACGGAAGCGGTGCTGATGGTGGTCAACGACGGCCACATCCACAATGTCAAGGGACGGTTGGAACCTCATGACCTTCCGTCAGGGGCTGTTGTTCAACTCGAACGGATCGGGTACGCCATCCTCCTTGATGACCATCGACTTCTGATGATGCACGAGTGATCATCGGCCGGCCCGGTCAAGGTCCTTCAGGACCCCGAGGCGTTCCCGCGCGCGTGCAAGGTCGGACGGGGAAAACCATCCTGCGTACTCGCCGTCCTCGTCAACGGCGACAACGGCGGATGGCGAACGTGTTGCAACGGCCTCGACGACCTCCCGGAGCGGGGTATCGACGGAGAGGCGCAACAGGTCAGACTCCATCACGTCACGGCATCGGGCACCGCGGAGGTCGATGTTCCGAACGACCTGCGACAACACGTGGTCGGGACGGACAATGCCATGCGGCGTGCCATCGTCATCGAGGACAATGAGCACCCCGCCCGGGACATCGATCAGGCGATGAGCTGCTTCCATCAGGCTGTCGTCCAACCCCACGGTCACGTGTTCGTCCTCAAGGTCGAGATCGCCCAATCGCGTGGCCATGACCTCACCCTTGAATCGTGATGCCACGGGAACATCCTTGGCACACCACGCGGAGAGGTCGGACCGGAGAAGGGACCGGAACCAAGGACGAGCACGCGGGGCATGCAAAGGTCGGCATCGGTGGGGCTGAACCTGCACCACCACCTGCCTTTGCGGGCGAGAGCAGGCCCGAAACGGTCCACAACAGCGCGCACACCGCGGCTGAAGCAACGACGAGTTCGGTCTGGTACGCGAAGGCGAACATGGCGAGGACAATCGGGGACATCACTCCAGCCTCCACAAGCATGAGACGTCTTTTCTTGCTGCGTGTGAGGCGAAGCCCGAGCATGAAGCCGCCAACCAACACAACGAGAAGCAGCGCAGAGACAAGCATGGGTGCGTGAAGCGGGGCACTGGTCAGTGTGGCTTGAACGCCAAAGGACGTTGCTTGGTCAAGCCCTTCACCCTCAAGATGGAGGACCTCGCCGAGCGGGTACCGTCGAACAGAGAGGTCCAATTCGTCGTCGCTGTCGAGTGCTGCACCGAAAAAGGAGGTCAAGCCAGATCCGCTCGCCGTGAAATCGATGGACCACGATGACCAATACGGCACGGGTTGGACGATGATGAAATCCCTGATCAGGTTGTAGTCCTGACCGTCGTCCACGACCTCGCGCGAGAGAATGGTGAGCGTCAACGGATGGGAACGCACACGGTCGTCGCCGTGAAGGTCGAGGGAGATGCTCACAGAACTGAAGGCGCTTGAATCACCAATCAATTCCTCTGGGTCGAAGCCAAATCCGTTGGCCAAGAACGACACGTGCAACTTCCCCATTTCACGCTCGAACTCCTGCACTTCGACGGCCTCAACCACGCGGCTTTCGCGTTCATCATCGCCAATCCGTTCGGTCGAGAAGGAGCGGATCGTCGGTGAAAGGGTCACATCGTCGCTTCCAAGGTGGTCCAGTGCCCATCGCATCCAGAAGGCCATTTCACCGTCGATGGTGAAACTGGTTTCGCGTTCCAGCACCAACTGACCGCGGTCGGTGGCGAGGTCAGCCGTGGCGACGATGTCCAACCCAGACCCTGCACCGGTCGTCCGCAGGGGCTCATCGACGGGATAGTACGTGCCGCCTCCACCCCCGCCGCCAAGCGTGGTGAAGGTCAGAGGGACCGGCTCACTGCTCAGGGTTGCGCTGCCGGATTGCAGGCGAAGCACGAGCTCGACGGTGACGGTTTTCTCCCCAGGATCTGGGTCGGTCCAAGTCCACGTCACGCGGACGCCGTCCTGAGACAACGTTTCCACAGGGTCCCCTGAGAGCGGAGTTCCGTCCACACGAAGGCTGAGGTCATCGCTGAACGCAAGCAGGTCCGTTCCAAAGGCAGATTCGATCACCACGCCGAAATACGCGTCCTCCCCCTCAACCTCGACCTCGAGCAGGTTCATCCCCACCACGGGCATCTCTCCCGTCAGCGATGCATCTTCGTCCTCCGAACCCCATTCAACGATCAATTGTGAATCGCTTTGGGGTACGCTGAAGATCACGGTTCGGGCGAGCAGGACCACCTCAAGGTCCCACCCCTCGCTCAGCGTCAGCGCCTCCACAGGAACATCCACAGTCAACGTGCTGGACCCCTGCCCAATGAAGGTGGACTGCGGCGGCAGTTGACCGATGAAGACGTCACGACCAAGTCCCACTTCGACGGTAAGGTTGAGCTGTGCCCCGCCGGCGTTTTCGACGCGAACCGGCAAGCGCAACTGCCAGGTGCCCTCTGGCACGTCGCCTCCACTGAGGTCAGGCAAGCGCCACGTGGCGACGACTTCTTCGGAACTGATGGAAGACGCAATCACCACTTCTTCTGCTGATTCGCTCAAACGTTCTGAAAAAGGGCTCAAGGCACCAGCATCCGCCGTCCCAAGCAGGAACAGTTCCACCTCGCTTGCTCCACAACAGAAGCCTTCGGCCGCGACCGATTCCGCGTGGACGAGGGGGGTGGCACCGGCCAAGAGCAGAACGGCGAGGACAAGCAGCGGGCGTCGCATGTGGACCAAACTCACAATGCTCGTTCCAACAGCGTCCCAAGTTCTTTTTCGAAGAGGCCAACGAGGGCATCCCCGACCTCGGCCTGCAGGTCGGCAGGGAGCATCCTCAGCCCGAGACGGGTCGCCGCGCGGCTCGCCTTGAGTTCAGCGTACACAGAACGGGCTTTGGCTTGGAAATAGTAGCCGACCGCCTCCTTGATTTCCGCTTTGAGGTCAGGGTCTTCGTCGATCACGTTTCGAATGTGGCTCTTCAGTTCGTCTTTCACGAGATCACGGAAGGTCTCGATCACCAAATCCTCGGTTGCCATCAGTTCGCGGATTTGCTCCCGCACCCCTCCGGTCAAGAGACGTTCAATGGCCATGCTGCCTCATCCTCCTCTGTTCCTTGAAGCCATTGGTCAGGCGTCAACGTGGAGAAGCCCCTCACGCAACATGAGGTCCATGCGTCGGCTCATGCTTACCATTGCTTCATCCTCGTCGCCTGGCAGGTCGAAGTCCGCTGATGTCGCCTGATCGAGCAGGTCGTGCGCTTGCCCTGGAACCGACGGCCGGTGCCAGACGAGTTCTTCCAATCGCGCTGTGGCGGTTCCCTGTTCAAGGAGGCTCGGCAGCACCACTTCGGACATCCCTCGCGCCCTTGCTTCGAGATCCAAGCGGGACCAGGAGCGACGCAGCCGTCCCAACAAGGCGCGTTGAAGTCCGGGAGGCAGGTGGTTCGGAACGGCATCCGTCTCAGCAAGCGAAACCACACGGACGGTGCCGTCGCCTGCGCAGTGGTCACGGAGCACGGTGTACATCGGGTCGAAGGCGGCGTCCAATGCACCTCGGCGCCACTGCGCCACAAGGGCGAGCGCACGAACCCGACGCACCCGATGGCCGCTTGGAGCAAGGTGTTCCGCCAGCATGGCTGCGCAGACCGACGGGGCAAGGGCCCCATGCCGCACGGCTCCGTTCCTGCCAAGCGAAACCGACGCCGTCACGGGCACGAGCGTGACGAGGGAATCCGATGGGACCTGGGTCGTCGGGTGGGCATCCGGTCCGTCCCGGACTGCGACCACACATGCGCCAGGTTCTGGCTCGACGCTGAGGCCAGGAGGGGCATCGAGAAATCGACGCGGTCGGGTCAACCGCCGACGGTAGGGCCTCCCCAGATCCAGCAAGGCTGCCTCAATTTGGACGAGGGCGATGGCGTCGTCAAGGTCACCGGGCCCGTCGAGGACCACCGTTGAGGCGTCAAGCACCAAGGCAGCGGCCTGCTGAGCCCAGACTGCGGCCTGCTCAAGGCCGTCGATGCCGCTGAGCGGGTCCACAGAAAGCCCATCGGGGGACGTGGTTTGAAGGTGCGCCAACCGTCACTCGACCATGAGCCGGAGTTGGTCGCGCTTGTACCGCCAGTCGCTTGGAAGCCGACCCTCGCCAACGTAGTAGGACGCGAGGCGGCGTATCTTCGCCTCCGTGAGTTCGAGGGCGCGACGGTTGTGGAGGTCCTTGTGGTTGGAGCCCATGTGATCGATCAGTCCGACTGCGCGGCGCATGAGGTTCATCATGTCCTCTGGATAGGTGCCGGTCGAACCTGCTTCAGCAAGGACCGCGGTGATGCGCCGACCAAGCACAAGGCGTGCATTCGGAACGGCATGGCGGTCACGGAGCAGGGCCCCGATTTCCGCCGTGGAATGTCCAGCCTTGTGGTAGTCGTGGATGAGGCCCTCGATGGCCGCAACGTCCGTGTTGGACCATTCGGGTGCCTCCGTGACGTGAGGCTTTGAGGAGCCACTGACGCCCTTGCGCGAAGAATACATTCGTGCCATGCATCGACCTCCGAACGGTCCGGCGACCTGCTCCCCCCTCTTAACCGCATCGTCAGCGATGGCGTCGTGGATCAGAGGCGTTGATGGGCCTTTGCAAGGCGACCGGGCGTCCCTGACCACTCCCATCCAGGCGCCAAGGCTCGTGCAAGGCCGACGGGGCGATCGTCTTGGAGGACAAGGACGTCAGCCCCACCGAGCACTTCGCCTTCCACGCGGTCGACGATGCCCCGGTGCAGGTCGCCCTTCCAGACCACGCCGGAGACGAGGTGCACACGTGCCAGCCCAGCCCCGTCAGCGAGGAGGGGGACGGAGGCCTTGGACAAGGCAAGCGACGCCCGCTCCGGCGACCATTGAGCGACCTGTTCGCCCCCATGCATGAGGCGGTACCGAGGAGGGCGACCACGCACCTCAACGTCCTTCAGCCAAGCGTCGCCTCCAAAATGCAGGCGTGAGACGCTTTTCCATTCGTCCATGAGCATGGCATCCTTCGAACGACGGCGGGCTCCGTGCGTTCGTATCGCATCACGGACCGCCTCCCCAAGGCGTTCCAGCGATGTGGACGCCCCGGCAGCCTCATCGCAGCGTGTGTCCACCCTTGGGAGGTTGCCGTAGACGTCCGCAGGAAGGTCGAGGCCAGCATGGTCAACAATGGCAACATAGCCATGCGAGGCGATCAGGTCACGGAGCATCCGCTCGACGCGGGCCACTTCGTCCCCGCTCCACCGGCCGGTGACCGCCAGGTCATAGTTCGCTGCCGGCCACACCTGCTCCAGATCACGAGGAACGAGCCCCAAGGGAGAGGTGACCATCACTTCATGAACGGCGTTGGTGCCAATCGCCTCGATGAACCGGCGGTGGGAAGGCGACGACCTGTACGGTTTCCTCGCTGAACATGGAAGCAGCACGAGGATGCGGTCCAATCCTTCAGGCGCGCTGTAGGTGGTGCGCATGAAACGCTCCCACGCCACAACACTGGGGTCGTTCAGCGTGGCTTCCGACATGCACAACAGACGTTTTCCTTCATCCACCACAACCGAACGCACACCGGAAAGTTCCGACACGAAGGCATCGTGGTGCCGCAATTGAGCCACGGTGCTTGGCGCCACCATGGCTTGGCGGTCCACGACGGTGCGGAGGCTGCCCATCATGAGGTGCTGCCGAACTTCGGCCAGTGCGTGCGTCCACGCGACCACCTGAGCGTCCATGGATGCATCTTCACCCAACGCTTGGTCAGGAAGGCGTGGACCACCGCGGTCGAGCAAAGCGCCGGCCGCTGAGGCACGGGTGGAACGTGCGAGGTCGAACAGGTCCACCCCGAGCCACACTAGCAGTGCGAGGTTGTCTGGACCACCGAGGCCCGGTGTCCAAAGAAGCGCACCAGGGAAGCGCTGTTTCAGGGTCGTGATGGCTTCAACCAAGCGAGCGGGGCGGCTGGCCAGTGCTACCGCATCCGTCAACACAACCAGCGCTGGGTCAAGGTCGACGTCCATGAGGGCCTCATCGTGCCGCATCCGCTGCCAACTGACGGGCAAGAGCGGCCCCGTGCCTGCAACTTCCCCAGCATTGGCTTCCTCCATTTCGGGCGGAAGGACGTGGCCAACGCTCACCTCCCAAGCAGGCCCTTCACGCTCGAACGAAGGGGGCGCGAAAGGAAGACGTGCTGCCACCGTCAACACGGACGGGAGGCGACGCGAACTTGAACTCGTGAAGGGTGCAAGCACTGGATCAAGGTCCGGATCGCCCTCCGTCAGGACCAGTGCAGGCGTCGTGGCCGCAGGGGAACGGCGGTCGCCGAGCCCCCACGAACGAGCAAACCGGTCCCGTACGAGCACCGTGCGTCCGAGGCCCGCATCCATGCCATGCTGCGGAAGGACCACCACTTGAAGCATCAGGGTGAACGAGGTCTTGAAACGCTCCGTGCTCAGGGACGTGCATGCGGCGAGGGCTTGTGCTGCTCCTGCTGCTCCTCGCGCCCTGCGTCAACATGGCCGCTGCCAACGACGCGCCTGTGGTGGTGGTCAGGGACGGCGTCGTCGTTGGCCTTGAAGCAACGGCCGGCGCTGCTTGGACCTCCTCCGCCGAAATGGAGGCCGGGGGGGCGATCTTCCTCGACGTGACGTGCGAATCATGCACCGTTCGCATGGATATGGACGGGACAGATCTGGTGTCTGGCACGGGTGGGACGACCTCGGTTCACACCGTCGAGCGTGCCGGAACCGTGACCCTTCACATCGAATTCAACGAATCGGAATCGGCACAGGTTTCCTTCCTGACGTCCACCGTCGCCGCGAGCAGCCAGCGGCCCCTTCCAGCCGACGAGGCTTCCGTGGTCTTAACCCAGACCGGAGGAGGCGAAGACTGGTGGGGCGGGCAACTTGACCGACCCCGGGGTGACCTCACGGCCGCCGAACGCGTTATCTTCAACCCGTCCAGCGAAAACGATGCTTACCTTCTCGTGGAGGTGGCGTCCCCGGGGTGGTTGGACCTCGTCCAGCGTGCCGGTGACGGCCTCGCAGCGGTTGACGTCAAGTTGCACGAAGACGGGACCGAATCGAGTGTTCCGCTTGCGTGGCGTGAAAGCGACGGCCTGCGGTGGACGCGCCTTGCCGTCGGCCTCGGCCAGCGTGTGCTTGTGCAGTCGAGCACGGCCTACCCAAACGCTGTGGTCGTCCTTGACCTTGTGGCGCATCCCGCCGCTGGTGAACTCCGCGTGCTGAACGACACAAACGACGGCTTCTTGCTCGTCGGCCACGGTGGCCAGCGCACCGTCTTCGACGTGGATGATACCCACCGACTGACCTTGACCCCGCTCACCTCAAGCAACCTCCGGGTCGAACACCTCGTGGACGGAGCATGGTTGGAAAGCACCGTGTCCAACGTCAGCGCCCCCGTCGTGCTTTGGCCGCTCCCAAACGCGCTGGCGCTGCGCCTCACCTGCGCCTCTCAGAGTTGTGCCGTGCTCGGAGCGTTTGACCGATTTGATGACCTTGGCAGCGGACGCGATGCGCCAAATGCCCTCGACCTGTCCTCCGACGACGTGCTGAACGGTTCTCGAGTTGGCCTCCTCCCGCTGAACGGGACAACGACGGGACACTTGGTCCGCGCCGTTCATGATGTGGCCGACGTGCTGACCGTCCACATCGATGCATGGGAAGACAGCGTGCATCTGATCAGCGTCTCCGTCCATGCACCTGGAGGAGCGATTGTCGTTGATCTTGTTCCCTTGGACCCGACGACGGGGGCCGTCGATGAGCACGCCCGTCGAACCACCACCATGGCCGACGAGGAAAGCATCAGCACACAGGTTGGTCGTGGCACCCACCTGCTTCGCCTCAGCGTCCCGGATGCCAACGAAACCCTTGCTTCACCATGGGGCAGCGACCTACCGGCACTGAACTATTCCGTCACCCTGACGCACGTGGTGGTCGATGAGGGAGAAGAGCCGTGGTTCCCGCCGAACGACACCGCTGAAGTCTGGGGTGAACGGGTTCGATGGATCCTTGGAACAATCCTCCTGATCCCCGCCCTCGGTTTTGTCGTCATGCATCGTCGACGTCTTGCTATGTCGAAGACCATCGCTGCGCAACGTGCGATGTTATCACGCATCACGGCTCGCTTGGACGCAGGGCGTGCTCCGAGGCTGGAGCAGCGCGATCTCCGCCGGGCCCTCGACGCTGTGGCCTTGCTCGACTTCGACGAGGCGTGTTCAGGATGGGGGACACCGGATGTCTCGTACAGGACAGACGAGGTGGCGCTTGCCTGCTGGAGGCTTGACCCTCGGCTCGCAGAGCAGGACGGAGAGCGCCTGCTCATCGGCATCTCCAACGCAGGACCTCAATGGGAGGTTGTGGCGCTCCGGCTCGACGCACCCGTCGGCCGACCGGTCAACGTCCTTGCCGTGGAGCCTCGATTCCATCACCGTGGCGAAGAGGTGTTCATCGACACCCTTGGTGCTGGAAGCGTCACCTTCCTCACCATCGAAATGGAACGGGGACCGACGCATGTCGACGTGGAACTCAACGGTTTGGTCGAAGCGAGGCCACGGGCCGCGCGAGCGACGGACAGCCTCCTGCTCGACCTTCGTGACGAGGAATGATCAGCCGTTGCGACGACGTTCGTCGGCTTCCGCCCGAACACGAGCGACCACATCTGCTGGAGCGAGGTCCGATCGGAGTTCCTCGAGGGCTCGCTTCGTCGATTTGGAGAAGGATGACGGCATGTGGAGTTTGAGGAGCACCACCACGTCCCCCCGTCCACCTCCGCGAAGACGGGGAAGCCCCCGACGTCGAATTTCAATCGTGTCACCGGACGACGAACCTTTGGGCACCTTGATGTCGAGCGGAGCGCCATCGACGTGGTCGAGCGTCACCGTTGTGCCAAGGGCGAGGTCCGAGAACCCGAGCGGAAGGGACATGATGAGGTCGTTGCGGTTTCGTTCAAACCATGCATGAGGAGCAACGTCAATCTCCACGAAGAGGTCACCTGCGGGTTGGCCATCACGCCCCGGCTCACCTTTTCCACGCAGCCGCAATCGAGTTCCGTCCTCTGCACCGGGCGGGATGTTGAATCGAAGCGTTGTCGAGCGGTCAACGCGACCACGCCCACGGCAGGAACCGCAGGACGTTCGGGCCGTCCGACCGCGGCCGCTGCACGCAGTGCAGGGTCGGTCTTGGCGCGTCTGGAACGGCCCCATCTGAACCACCCGGGACGTGACGCCTCGGCCCCCGCAGGCCTCGCATGTGTCGAGCAAGGCGCCTTCAGCACCGGTTCCCTCGCAGGGTGTGCAGGCCACAGGGAGGTCGAGTTCGACTTCTTCCTCTGAACCGTTCATCACGTCTTCGAAACGAACGGTATGGTGGTACACCATGTCTGCCCCGCGACGTCGATCTCGACCGCCACCTCCGCCGCCAAAAAACGAGGAGAAAATGTCCGCTCCACCAAACAAATCGGAGATGTTGATGCCACCTCCACCGAAGCCGCTCATGCCTGGGCCGTCGTGACCAAAACGGTCGTAATTCGCACGTTTTTGAGGGTCTGAGAGGACGGCGTACGCTTCCTGAATCTCCTTGAACCGATCCTCCGCATCGTCCTCGTCGCTGCGGTCGGGATGGTAGCGCCGGGCCAAGCGCCGAAACGCGTTCTTCAGGGCCTTTTCGTCCGCCCCCCGGTCAACGCCGAGGACCTCATAGTAGTCACGCTTTGACACAGCCCTCGGGCCGTGGGTCCACATGTCTGCCTTCAACCCAACGCAGGCTTCGGCGAACCTCACGCGGTGGAGGACCCGCACGAAGGGCAGAAGCGTTCTGCGTCCGGCACGGCAGCGCCGCATACGGAACAGGAGGCGCCACCCCAAGCAACGGTGGATGAATTCACGGAAGCGGTGCTCAACCCCTCCGACGCCACTGGAGTCACGTCGTCCGGCAACGGTGCGATCGGACGGGCTGCCCTGATGGGGTCGGCGTCTGCTCGCGCCTCAAGCTGCTGGCGTCGGCGTTCTGCACGTCGTTCGCTTCCAGAATCGCCAGAAAAGAAGCCCTGCACGCCATCGATCAAGCGGTCCATGGGTGACTCGGGAACCACCGCACCAACGCTGCGCTCCACACCATCCCCTTCCACCGTGAAGCGATGTCCGGTGAGCGTCGTGACGTCCACCTCCTCGCCCGTTTCCCGTTCGGGGCCTTCCGTAGTAAGGCCGCCAACCCGTTCACCGGCCATGGCCGTTGGGGATTCTCCCTGCGGCACGGGCGTCGATGCCTCCCAGAGGCCTTCGTCCTCTGCCCGAAACACGTGACGAAGTCGATGCAACGTCGTGCTTCTTCGGTGTTCGTGGTCACGTTCTCGAACGGTCGACCTGTAGAGGAGCAGCCCAACCCCGACCAAAGCAGGATAGAGCACCCAGCGAGACCACCCCACCGCGTCCAGCATGGCATGCAGCGGGTCGACGTTGGTGTCGAGGCCAAGTCCGACCACCGTCGGAAGCACCAACATCCCAACGCCAACGCCAGTGCGCACAGCCATGCACCCACGTCCATCGGAATGGGCATAGAGGTTCGTGCAGGATGTTCACCGGTCACGGGCCCTCGGCGGTGAACTGAAGGTGGACTGCAGCAAGCCAGCGGTAAAACCTGCGTGGAGCAGCATCAACGCCAGAGGGACGCCGAAGGCGTGGCTGAGCGCCCGGTCACGGACGACGGAGCGCACGCCCTCTCCCACGATGACCACGACGTAGGCACTGACGGGCACCCACGCCACGCTCGGTAAGGAAAACCACAGCATGCTGGTCAGGAGCGCACCAAACAGCGGCAGAAATTCACGCGGATCCAACCGTGACGGATGGCGACGCAGCAGGCGACCTCGCCAGTACCCGTAGCGAACGCACATGCGCCAATGGTGCTTCAGCGTCGGTCGTCGGTCCATCCGAACGGTTGGGCGAGGGTCACGAAGCAGGACGCCACCGGCTTCCAACAACCGCATGGACAGGTCGCTGTCTTGGCTTGTTGGCCATGAGGGGTCCCATCCTCCAACGTCCTTGACGGCGGAACGGCGATGCATGGCAAAGGCCGGGACCTTGGTTGGGCCTGCTTCGTGGAAGGCTGCAAACTGCCCACCTCCCCGTCCGAAGGGCGACCGCAGCGCGGCATCCACCCAACCCTCGACCCGCCCGGTACGCTCCAAGGGGCCGAGCACGCGCACGCCCATCGCGGCAAGGGACGGGCCGTGCTCCGCCTCTGCTTCCTCCCAAGCGACCACACGGTGCTCAAGATGGTCCATGTCAACGCGCACGTGACCAATGAGTTCCACGAGCCACTCGACGTCGTCGGGAAGCAGGTCCAAGGCAAGGTTTCGCGCATGAGGCACCGTGGTTCCTTTGTTTTCCACCACCTGCAGGCGATAAGGCACGTCCTCAACCATCTGCTTGGCCATCTCAGCGGTGCCGTCGCTGGAGCCCCCATCCAGCACCATCACCTCATACATCTCCGCGGGGAGCGTTTGGTGCGCCAGGTCCTCAAGCAGCAACCGAAGTCCGCGGACCTCGTTCAGCACGGGCACCACGACGCCGAGGCGACCATGGATGCGCTTGGCCATGTCGGGAAGGGAGGTAGGACCGGCCTTCATGATGTCTGTTCGAGTTCGCGGGGCAAGGTCAAGAAGTCGGGGCGGGAACCCACACCAATGTCGACACCACGGCCACGCCTCACCGGGGTCGACGACGGGCTGCGAGTCCGCGTCAGCACACGCATACGTGGGGCGGACGACCCACTACGCATCGCAGACGCCTTCCGTCGTCTCTTTCCCGACGCACCCGACGTGACGTGGCCCCCTTCTGCAGCCTACCCCACAGAAGCGGACTGCACGGTGACGGTCGAGAACGTCCCCCTCGATACGATGATGCAGTGCATTCGCGACCAGCGAATCCTTGACACGGCGCTCGACGCGATGACCATGATGATCGACAACGACACCACTTCGTTTCGGCTTGAACGCGTTGCAGCCCTCGCGGGCAAAGTCGCGTTCGGCCTTCCCGGCCATCCTCCACTCGGGGGGACCTTCGAGGTCTGCATCGAAGGACCGGGTCTTCGCGATTGGCTGATGGCGGCCACGCATCACGAAGGGCGCGCTTCCGTCCCCAGAAGCATTGGTGATGAACGTGCGATGGCGCCGGACGGCGAAGTGACCGTCTGGTTTGAGCGGTAGGTCACGCACGCCCCTTCACGGCCTTTCGTAGCGGGCGCATCAGACGAAGCACGTGTGAATGGAGTTCCGGTAGCAATCGAAACATGACGAGCGCCATCCCATACATGGCCAACAAAGCGACAACGCGGGCTGCATAGGTGTGTGCGAAGTCGAACATGCGAAGACCAAGCACCTGAACCGAACCGTGGACGGTGTCAAGGTAGACAATCCCGGCGTTTCTGAAGACGTTCAGGACATGAATCAACGGCAAGGTCAGCAGGAGGGCTCGGAGCCTTCGACGCCATCCAAGGTTGAGCACAGCAATCGCGCCAACAAACACGATCATCGATTGCAAAGCCGTGCATGCGAGGACGATGTTGACCCCGACGCTGCTCCCGTCAGCAGCCCACACCAGATCGGTGCGAATGGGGTACTCCCCGACCGGGTCGAGCCAAAACCACCTGTTCCCGTCCCACGACGACCACGCGACGGGGCCGTCCGCCGTGGCGACCCACGTTTCCCCCACCTGGACGTCCCCCGCACCGGTGAACCGCATCATCCACGCGGTTTGAGCGGCAATCGACACGATGGCCAAACGGCTCAACCAAGGAACGTGCGATGTCGCGAGGTACGGCAAGCCTGCAAAGGCCACAGCACCTCGAAACCAATGCAGTGCTGCTCGGTCGTCCTCGTCGGTGACAACCCATTCCCACCATGCGAGACCGAGTCCCGCAGGCAAGGCTGCCGAGAGCATGACGGTCAGGAACGGGTCGCCCTCCTGGAGGTAGCCGTCCGCCATCAGGAAAAATCCGAGGCCAACAGCCGGCCAGCCCAGCAGGGCCAAGCGCGCCAGCGGACCAATACGAAGCAAGGAGAGCGCCAACACGACCATGCCGCCGGTCAGGGCCAGCATGGCGGAAGCGGGCATCCCGGCCATGAGCAACGCTCTCACGGCTCCACTTTGAAGGCTGTGTGGCGCGGAGGTGAACCTCAAGGAGAAGCAGCGGTCCTTCCAACCATGGGGAGGGCCTTGGCGTACGCGAAGGGGCCGCGAACAGCCACGCCACAGGCACCCATCGCCTTCCTCGACAGGGACGGTGTGATCAACCTCAGCGTTGACGGCCACGTGTCCCATCCCGACCAAGTCCGATTGATCCCTGGCGCAGCGTCCGGCATTGCCCGTCTCCGACGGGAGGGAATGGCGATTTGCATCGTCACCAATCAGTCCGGTGTTGACCGAGGATGGACGTCAGAAACAGGCATCCATGCCATCCACGACCGCTTGACGGAATTGCTCCTCGAGGACGATGAGGAGGCCCACATCGACCTCACCCTCACCTGCCCGCATACGCCTTGGCACGGCTGCGGGTGCAGGAAACCTGAATCGGGCTTGCTCAGGCTCGGTGCCCATCTGATCCGAACGGCAGGTTGGAAGGGCACCCTCCGTGGCCGGACGGACCTCCCGCCATCGACCGCATCGCTGGGAACAGCGCTGGACATCATGGTGGGTGACCGACGAAGCGACCTCATGGCCGGACACGGGCACGGGGCGCGAAGTTTTCGTGCTCCACGGGACCTTGGCTTGCAACCCGTGCTCCATCGCTTGCTGGACCACGAGGACCGTGGTGACGAGGTCTGGTGAAGGCATGGGGTGGCTTGGACTCGACGACACCGACCACCTGGGCGGAGGATGCACAACGTGGACCATGCATCAGGTCCTGGCCGCGTTGCCTGACGGGGCCTTCGTGGTCGACGCC
>Ga0255767_1001995_pt1 | contig 17895 bp, 14 predicted proteins | sample 071ome_24_FD_179967 | JGI IMG/M metagenome (GOLD analysis project Ga0255767, IMG submission 179967) | Coastal salt marsh microbial communities from the Groves Creek Marsh, Skidaway Island, Georgia - 071402CT metaG (version 2) | ecosystem: Environmental > Aquatic > Marine > Intertidal zone > Salt...
CTGCACATACTGCCGCAGGAATATGTGCTCGATAACCAGGACGGTATCCGCGAGCCGATCGGCATGGCGGGTGTTCGCCTGGAAGCCCATGTACACGTGGTCACCGCTGCGCGCAGCGCGATTCAAAATATTTCGAAATGTGTTTCCCGATGTGGCCTGACGGTAGATGAGCTGATCATGCAGCCGCTGGCAGCAAGCTACTCCGCACTCAGCGAGGATGAGCGTGACCTGGGCGTATGCCTGGTGGATGTTGGCGCCGGCACCACGGATATCGCCGTGTTCACTGGCGGCGCGATTCGCCATACCGCTTGTATCCCGATCGCCGGCGACCAGGTGACCAACGACATCGCCGTGGCGCTCAGAACACCGACCCAGCATGCGGAGGACATCAAGATTCGTTATGCCTGCGCTCTGGAGCAGTTGACCGGCAGTGAAGAAACCATACAGGTGCCCAGCGTGGGTGACCGGGGTTCGCGGCGCCTGGCCCGCCAGACTCTGGCCCAGGTGGTGGAGGCGCGTTACCGGGAATTGTATTCGCTGGTGATGACCGAACTGAGAAGAAGCGGATTTGAAAGCATGGTGGCCTCCGGCCTGGTTCTGACCGGCGGCGCCGCAAAAATGGAAGGCGCGGTTGAACTGGCGGAAGAGATCTTTCACATGCCCGTGCGTTTGGCCACGCCACAGTATGTCTCAGGCCTTTCAGACGTGGTCTCCAACCCGGTCCATGCCGCCGGCGTGGGGCTGCTGCTGTATGGCAGCCAGGCGGGCAGGGGCCGCAGCCTGTCGGGCAGTGCGGGAAGCGAGTCACTGATCAACCGGATTCAGAGTTGGTTCAGAGGTGAATTTTAATCACAGGGGACCGTAGATCCCCAAATTATTTAGGCGAGCGAGAGGAGTAAAAATCATGTTCGAATTGGTGGAAAACTACACGCCAAACGCTGAGATCAAGGTGGTTGGCGTCGGGGGTGGCGGCGGCAACGCGGTTGCCCAGATGCTGGAGGCCAACATCGATGGTGTGGACTTCATAGCGGCGAACACGGACGCGCAGGCATTGCGGCAGTTCAAGGGCAAGTCCGTGCTACAGATCGGAAGCAGCGTGACCAAGGGATTGGGCGCGGGCGCCAATCCCGAAGTGGGCAGGCAGGCAGCGCTGGAGGACCGCGACAGGATCATCGAGATTCTCGAAGGCGCAGATATGGTCTTTATCACTGCCGGCATGGGCGGCGGCACGGGAACGGGCGCGGCGCCGGTCATCGCCCAGGCAGCGAAGGAAATGGGGATACTGACCGTCGCGGTTGTGACCAAGCCATTTCCGTTCGAGGCCCGAAGAAGGATGGCGATCGCCGAGCAAGGCATTGAGGAACTCGGCCGCCAGGTCGACTCGCTGATCACCATACCCAACGGCAAGTTGCCGGCGGTGATGGGTGAGGACGCGCTGCTTCTGAACGCGTTCAAGGCTGCCAATGACGTGCTTCAGGGCGCCGTGCAGGGTATTGCGGAACTGATCACCCGTCAGGGGCTGATCAATGTCGACTTTGCCGATGTGCGGACCGTCATGTCAGAAATGGGGCAGGCGGTGATGGGCGCCGGCCGGGCCAAGGGAGAGGACCGAGCCATTATGGCGGTCCAGTCGGCCATTGGCAGCCCGTTGCTGGAAGATGTCAATCTTTCGGGCGCCCGCGGTGTGCTGGTGAATATCACGGCCGGCATGAACCTGACCATGAAAGAGTTCGAGGAGGTCGGCTCGGCTGTGGCGGATCTGGCGTCCGACGATGCCACCGTGGTGGTCGGCACCGTGATTGACCCGGAAATTGGTGATGAGCTTCGCGTGACGGTCGTCGCCACGGGCCTGGGCGAAGCCTGCGCGAGGAGTCAGCCTGTTGAAAGCAACCTGACCCTGGTCAGGAATGGCACCACCGGACAGGCCGAGCCGGTCTTTGCGGGCGAAGAAATGGGGCATGCCGGTACACCGAGTGTGCCGGAACCACCCGTGGAAACCGCGGAGACCAGCGACATGTTCTCCAGCCAGGAGGATGTGGACTACCTCGACATACCGGCGTTTTTGAGAAACCAGGCGGACTGAAACCGGGTCTGCCCGGCCGTGATGGCCATGATGAAAGGCTCGCTCGCCTCGGAAGACCGGCTCGTTAGCATCGGGCCGGTCCTCCTTTTCGTCATCAGGCGTCATGGGTTTGTTAAATCGTTGTTAAAAAACAACATTTGTCGTCAAAAAACGGCATTTTTTCTTTTTGCGGCGGCATCTCTATGCTAGTATGCGCTCACTTTCCGGCTTGAGGCACTCATCTGGTGATCAGGCAAAGAACACTCAAAAACGTCATCAAGGCGACCGGGGTTGGCATTCATACAGGCGAAAAGGTCTTCATGACCCTTCGCCCGGCTGCGCCCAACACCGGCATCGTGTTCAGGCGCGTGGATATGGATCCGGTGTCTGAGGTGCCTGCTATGGCCACCAACGTGGGCGACACCAGCATGTCAACCACCTTGCTGTGGAACGACGTGCGCGTGTCCACGGTCGAACACCTCCTCTCCGCCATGGCGGGGATGGGTATCGACAATGCTTATGTCGATCTGAGCGCCGCCGAAGTACCCATCATGGATGGCAGCGCGGGTCCGTTCGTGTTTCTCATCCAGTCCGCCGGAATCGAAGAGCAGTCGGCGCCCAAGCGTTTCATCCGAATATTGCAGCCTGTCGAAGTACGCGAGGACGACAAGTGGGCCCGCTTCGATCCGCATGACGGCTTCAAGGTCTCTTTCAAGATCGACTTCAAGCATCCCGTCTTTAGTTCCCACACCTCTTTTGCGTCGGTGGACTTCTCGACCACTTCATATCTGAAGGAGATTTCCAGGGCGCGAACCTTCGGGTTCATGCGTGATCTGGAAATGCTCCGGAACCGCAACCTCGTGCTTGGTGGCAGCATGGACAATGCCGTGGTTCTGGATGACTACCGCGTGCTCAACGAAGATGGTTTGCGTTACGAGGACGAATTCGTCAAGCACAAGGTGCTCGATGCCATTGGTGATCTTTATCTCGCTGGCCACAGCCTGATCGGCGCTTTTTCAGGCTTCAAGTCAGGACACGGACTCAACAACCTCTTGGTTCGGAAACTTCTCAAGCAGGAGGAAGCCTGGGAGGTAGCGACTTTCGAAGACCAGGCGGCATCCCCCATTTCCTATCTCCATCCAGCCCAGGCGCTTTAGACCACAGTCCTTTCCGTTTTCCGGGATCACCGAACCGTCGGAAGATCGTCCGCGTGGAGATCCAGCCCTGCCCTTCCGGCTGCATCTGGATTTGGTGTAGCATCGGTCCATGGGCGATGTGCCCGTTGCCAATCCATCCGACCGCATGATTCCAAACCATCGAGGCCGCGTTCTCAATTTGTTGACACTGGGCGCGGCTCTGATTTCGCTCGCCATCATTTTGCTGACTGCGATGCGGGATCACGTGGGTTTCGATGTTTATTGGCATCTAAAAATGGGACAGGACTGGTTAAGCCGTGGCTTGTCACCCTGGATAGATCATTACAGCTTTACTTATCTGGGTGCGGTTATCAAAAATCCGCCAGTGATGTTTCAAGCGCTACTCTATGGGGCTGTCCAAGCCTTTGGTGAAGATTGGGGGTTCAGGGTCGTCCGTCTCTTCGCTTACCTGCTGGTTCTGTTGCTGTCCGGCGTGCTTCTGAGGCAGGTTCGGGCCAGTGCATGGGTTTACGTCATTGTGCTGTCGGCACTGGTGTTTGTTTTGCAAATGCGTCCGCCGGTCAGGCCCGAGCTCTTCAGCTATGGACTTTCCCTGCTGGCGTTGCTTCTGTACCAAAAAGCCGGATCCAGCTTCAATTGGCGCGGCGTGCTGTCGATGATCGCCTTGATCTGGTTCTGGTGTTGGTACCATTCGCCCGTCATCGGCTATGTCATTTTTGCGGGCTACTTTTTGGACTGCGCCATCGCGCAGTTCAGGTTGCGCGCAGGGAGGCAGGTGTGGCTATCCTGGCTGGCAGCCGGCGCGGCCATGCTGGGGGTCAGTTTTCTCGTGCCGGGCTTTCATAGCCCATTGCACTGGATCATTTCCTCCTCGGCGGATTGGCGCCCCCTGATCAAAGAGTATGCGCCACTGGACCCCGATGTTCTGTCGCTGGCCGAAATGTACGGTCTACTCTTCGTGGGCATTGGCCCGTGTGTGCTCGCTGTCCTGAATCGAAAAGCCGGATTTGTGCTGATCTGCGTGGTTCTGACCTATGCCGGTTTCAACATGCAGCGAATGGTCACGCCTGCGGGCGTCGTTAATATCCTGATTGCCGGCCTGCTGCTGGGCAGCATATTCAGTCCTTACCGGCTGCCGCAGACATCCCGTCAACGGGCGAAGTTTGTCGCCGTGCTGTTGACCGTTCCTGTTTTTCTTTTGGCCTCATTCAACAGGGCACAATATTCCGTGAGTATCAACTGGGGCGCGCCCACGCGATATCCGGTGGCTTTGGTGGATTATTTGACCCAAATCGGGTTTCGCGGCAAGGTGCTCAACGACTATGGGATTGGGGGGTTTCTGATTCACAGAATGGCCCCTGATATGAAAGTGTTTATCGATGGGCGAACCGCCATTTTGTATCCCGTGGAACATCTCAGAGAGCATCAGGACCTGATGGTCTCCTCTGAAAAGCTGAGGGAGGCGCTGGACAAGTATGAGATGGATGGAATTATTCATCGGTTTCCCGATGCTTCCGAGATCATTCAGCAGTCCGGTGGTTTCTCTTTGGAGTTTGTCGACCTGAGGCATGGTTTTTGGACCAGGGGATCCGGCAACCTGCATGCCCATGGAGCGCTCGTTGTGCGCCCGGCCTGCTGGACGCCCGATTTGATCGACCAACTTCAACGTGAGAGGGCCGCATTTCTACCCAGGCTGCCCCCGCTTTCTCCGCTGGTGCCGTTCTCTAACCTGGTCTCAGGTTTCGCGGATTCCGCAGATGGAAAACAGTATTTTGACGAGCAAATCAATCAGGAAGTATGGTCAGATGAGATGCGGCGTTTCGCGGCATTCCGGCTGATGGAACTGGGGCGCGACGACCTGGCCGTGATGCTTTTTGGTTCAGTTGAAGACATGACGTCACGGGATGTGCTGGCGGCTGCCGTGGCAGGGGCCGGCCAGGAGAACTATCAGTTGGTGTCAGATATTCTGGACGATTTGGCCTTAATGGATTGGCCGACACAGGATACATCGAGTCAGCTGATCGAATTTCGCCTGCACGAATGGCTGGCTGATCACCTGGGCAGTGACGCCTCTCACGAGGCGAGAGTGCGTCAGCTTGGTGCGAGTCTGGATGAAAAGGGTCTGGGGTCAGCAGAGATAGAACTGGGAGCGCAAGCATTCTGCCCCCATATCTGATTGACTGGCCACGGGGCGAGGAACTCAAGCGGGATTCTCGCCACGGGGCTGGACGCTCGGGATCATTCAGCTGAGTATCCAGGGTGAAGCAGAGGCAGGCCGGTTTCGAGTTTGCCGTTGGGGCACAAACGCGGGATGCGGTTGAAACAAGAAGTTTGGAGACATGCGCTGGTTGCCCATCTAAACGAACTCATGCTTGCTCACTTTGCCCTGCGTGGAAAGCTTTCACAAGGCGCGGCGCGACAGGTTCTGAGGCTGCCGCCAGATCACGCGGGGTCCGGCTAGCGCCTTTTGGGGAGCGAGGGGTCTATCTTGATGCGGATTTCCTGGACATTTTTCTGGAACCGCTCGCGGATCACCGCTTTTATGGTCTGTTCCTGACGTCGCAGCTGGGCTGCGAAGGCGGCCGCCGGAACGGCCAGCACCAGTGTGCCCTGATGCAGGGAAACGGCGTGAATCGACGGGCCGCACTCGGGGCCGAGGGCTTCCCTCAGCGTGTTCTCCAGTCGACTGAGCGCCTTGGCCTGCGCCAACAATGCGCCGAATGGCGAGCCTGAATCTGCAACAATTTCGCTGACTGACTTCGCGTTGGAACCGTTTTTTGCCGGAGTTTTCATGGATGACGCCAGGTGGTTGCATCAAACAACGTGTGACCCCACCTTAATACAGGCTCACGGTTAACGTAAACCACCGGCTTCATCAGTACAATAAGGCGCTGGTTGCAATGGGCGGCCAGACAGAAGCAACGGGCTCAAGCCTTTCAACGAAGAACCGACTTGTCATGTTGAATACTATCTTTACCAAGGTGTTTGGCAGCCGCAACGAGCGACTGGTCAAGAAAATGGGCCGATCGGTCCAGCAGATCAATGAACTCGAGCCCGGTTTGCAGGCCTTGAGTGATGAGGAACTTGCGGCAAAAACAGACGAATTCCGCAAACGCTTGGCGGACGGCGCCTCCCTGGACGACCTGCTGCCTGAAGCATTCGCCTGTGTGCGTGAAGCCAGCGTCAGGACACTGGGGCTACGCCATTTCGATGTTCAAATGATCGGCGGTATGGTCCTGCACCGGGGCATGATTTCCGAGATGAAGACGGGTGAGGGAAAGACGCTGATGGCGACCCTTGCCGTCTATCTGAACGCTCTGAGCGGCGATAGTGTGCATGTCGTTACCGTCAATGATTACCTGGCTCGTCGTGACGCCGAATGGATGCGTCCCATCTACAGCGCGCTGGGTATGACCGCCGGAGTGGTGATACCCGGGATGACGCCGTCCGCCAAGCGTGCGGCCTACGCCTGTGATGTGATCTATGCCACCAATAACGAACTGGGCTTCGACTACCTGCGGGACAACATGGCGTTCTCTCAGGATCAGAGGGTGCAGCGAGACCAGTCATTTGCGATCGTGGATGAGGTGGACTCAATCCTGATCGATGAGGCGCGTACGCCGCTGATCATTTCCGGGCCTGCCGATGAGACCCCTCAACTCTATGCGCATATTCATAAGTTGATACCGCATCTGAAGCCGGCAGAAAAAGTGGGCGAGGATGAGGAGGGAGACATCCTGCAGGGTGATTTCACCATCGACGAAAAGCAGAAGCAGGTCTACCTCACAGAGGACGGCATGGCCAATGTTGAGCAGTTGATGGTCAAGGCCGGGTTGTTGAAAGAGGACGACAGCCTTTACAACGCCCACAACCTGAGCCTCGTGCATCATCTGAATGCCGCCCTGCGCGCGAGCCACCTGTTCCACAAGGATGTTGACTACATCGTCAAGGACGGTGAGGTGGTGATCGTGGACGAGTTTACCGGCCGAACACTGGCAGGACGACGCTGGTCGGAAGGTTTGCACCAGGCCGTGGAGGCCAAGGAAGGAGTGCCGATCCAAAGGGAGAACCAAACCCTGGCGTCGATCACCTTCCAGAACTATTTCCGGCTGTATGACAAACTGGCTGGCATGACGGGCACGGCCGATACCGAAGCCTATGAATTCCAGTCGATCTATGGGCTGGAGGTGGTGGTCATTCCAACGCATCGGCCCATGATCAGGGACGACAAGGACGACCTGGTATTTCTGAAGTCCGAGGCCAAGTACCAGGCGATTATTGAAGACATTCAGGATTGCGTGAAGCGGGGGCAGCCGGTTCTGGTCGGTACGACCTCCATTGAGACTTCTGAGCTGATTTCCCGCAAACTCAAGAAAAGCAAGATTGCCCACGAGGTGCTGAACGCAAAACAGCATGAGCGTGAAGCGCACATTGTCGCTCAGGCTGGGCGGGCCGGGTCGGTGACCATTGCCACGAACATGGCCGGACGCGGCACCGACATTGTTCTTGGTGGCAACCCCGAGGCCGATCTCGCTCAGTTGCCGGAAAACGCATCCGACGAACAGAAGGCACAGGTTCGCGCGGATTGGCAGGCGCGCCATGACGCCGTGATCGAAGCCGGCGGGCTGCATATTATTGGCACCGAGCGGCACGAGTCGCGGCGCATCGACAACCAGTTGCGTGGACGTTCCGGCAGGCAGGGTGACCCGGGTTCCTCGAGGTTCTTTCTGTCCCTCGAGGATAACCTGATGCGTATCTTCGCGTCAGACCGGATGTCCTGGATGATGCAGCGCTTTGGTATGAAAGAAGACGAGGCGATCGAGGCGGGTATGCTCAACCGCGCCATCGAAAACGCCCAGCGAAAGGTCGAGGCTCACAATTTCGACATCAGAAAGCATCTGCTGGACTACGACGATGTAGCCAATGATCAGCGACGCGTGGTTTATCAGCAGCGAAATGACCTGCTCGATCTTGATGACGTTCACGATACCATCCTGGATTTCAGGCAAAACGTCTTTGAATCTGTGGTTGACCAGTTTGTGCCGCCGGGCAGCATCGATGAGCAATGGGAGATCACTGAACTCGAGACTGCGCTGGAAGGCGAGTTCGCCATCTCTGTGCCGCTGAAGCGCTGGATGGCGGAAGGTGAGATTCCGAATGAGGAAGTGCTTCGGGATCATGTTTCACAGGCCGTTACCAATCACTTTGAGGCGCGGGAGGCCCAGATCGGAACCGATGTCATGCGCCATTTCGAAAAGGCTTTGATGCTCAACGTTCTGGACCAGAAATGGAAGGATCACCTGGGCAGCATGGACTACCTGCGCCAGGGCATCCATCTTCGCGGTTATGCCCAGCGGCAACCGATGCAGGAGTACAAACGTGAAGCATTTGGAATGTTCACGGGCATGCTGGAGTCGGTCCAGCACGAGGTGGTGCGGGTGCTGGCCCGTGTGAGGATTTCTGCTGAGGAGGATGTCGAGGCCGTGGAGCCCGGAAACCGTCCCGCGGCGCAAATGAGTTTCCAGCACGCCGACGCGCCGACGGTCACTGGGGGAGACCAGCGCTCAGCCCCTGGTGCTGAACAGCCCTTCGTCAGGGAAGGCAGAAAAGTGGGCAGGAATGAGCCTTGCCCCTGTGGTTCAGGCAAAAAATTCAAGCAATGTCATGGCGCGCTGAATTAGCATGCCTGCCAGCGGGGGCTTACGGGTAACTGGGTTACCGGCTGACGCTTGGGCGCCGCCCTGGATTCAGCCAGGCAGTCAACCTTGGATTTAGCCGCATGGGACGGTTCTGGGCTCGTCTGCCGACCGGCGCCATTCATCGGCCAGCGATAGATAGCGCTGGTGAAGTGCGGCCACTTTTTGCGGCAGGGATGACTTTTCACCTGAGTTGTCGATGATGTCATCCGCGATGGCGAGGCGCTCATCCCGACTGGCCTGCGCGGCCAAGGCGGCCTCTATCTGGGAACGCGTCATTCCGTCTCTTGCGGCAAGGCGTTCCGCCCTGGATGGCGTATCCGCGTCAACAACCAGCACACGGTCTGTGGAATCATGATTGCCCGATTCGGCCAGCAGTGGAATCACCAGAATGCAGTAAGGACTTGTCAAAGCCAGGATTTGTCGCTCAGCTTCCTCTAGAATTCGCGGATGCATGAGGCTTTCCAGTGTTGCCCTGGTCTCGGCCGAGGTGAAAATCATTTCCCTGAGCTTTCTGCGTTTCAACCTTCCATACGCGTCCAGCAACTCTTGACCGAGCGCGCTCACAATCGAAGCTAGCAGAGGCTGGCCGGGCGCCACCAACTCGCGCGCGATCACATCGGTATCCACGATAGGAACACCCTGCTCCGCGAACAGGTCCGAAACGGTCGTTTTGCCGGAGCCAATACCTCCGGTGAGCGCTACCACATATGGTCGTTTCACGTCAGCGGCAGCCACTAGGTGAAGCCTGACATTTTCAAATAATGGCGGGTAATGGGTTCACCCCAGGCGATGGCGATCCAGCCCGCCAGCGCGATGAACGGACCAAAAGGAATGGGCTTCCCTTTTTGGTGGCGTTGAAGCGCCATCATGGCCAGCCCGACAACCGCGCCCAGCAGTGAGGATAAGAAGATAACCAGCGGAAGCAGTTGCCAGCCAAGCCAGGCGCCCATCGCGGCCATCAGTTTGAAATCGCCGTAACCCATTCCTTCTTTGCCGGTGAGCAAACGGAACAGGTGGTAAACCGACCACAGGGAAATATAGCCGGCGGCGGCGCCGATGATGCTTTGCGCAGGATCGACGAAAACATGCTCCAGGCTTAGCAGAAGCCCGGCCCAGAGCAGCATCAGCGTGAGGTTGTCCGGCAGCAAGTGATGGTCGAAATCGATCCCTGCCAGGGCGATGAGAAAGCCGGTAAACACGAATACTGCGGCCGCTTCTGCTGAGGGCCCGAAGTGCCATGCCGTGAGCAGGAACAAGGCGCCCGTCAAGCCCTCGATCACGGGGTAGCGCGGCGAAATGCGTGCTGAACAGGCGGAGCATTTACCGCGCAGAAACACCCAGCTCAGTAAGGGTATGTTCTCGAACCAGCGAATGGTGTGACCGCATGACCGGCAGCGAGACCGGTCCCACATCAGCCCGGGCGGTTGTCGCGGCTGATCAGAATCGTCCAACTCCAGCAACTCGCGACATTGGCTTTTCCACTCGAACTCCAGGCGCGCGGGCAGCCGCAGAATGACAACATTGAGGAATGAGCCGACCAGCAGGCCAAAAATGGCTGCCGCCGTCAGAAACAGCGGCGTACTCTCAGCCAGGGTGGCGAACATGGGGCCGGCTGTGTATCAGATGACAGCCGCCATCTTGAAGATCGGCAGGTACATGGCGATGACCATGGTACCGACGACAACGCCCACAAAAACAATGATCAGAGGCTCGAGCAGGCTGCTTAGCGCGTCGACCGCGTTGTTGACCTCTTCTTCGTAGGCTTCAGCCACCTTGATCAGCATTTCATCCAGCGAGCCTGCCTCTTCGCCAATGCCGGCCATCTGGATCACCATGTTGGGGAACACCTCGGTCTGCTGCATGGCCAACTGCAGCTGGTGACCTACGGCGACGTCTTCGCGAATACGGGAGGCGGCATCGTTATAGACTTGGTTGCCGGTCGCGCCCGAGACGATCTTCAGCGCGTCCACCAGGGGGACGCCGGCGGCGAAGGTGATGGCCAGCGTGCGGCAGAAACGCGCGATAGCGGCTTTCTCGAGGATCGCGCCGACGATTGGAAGCCTAAGGCTGACCCGGTCGAGCCAGTGAGCAAATCCCCGAAAACGCTTGCGCGCGAAGACCAGCGCTGTGACCGAACCGATGGTCCCCAGAACCAATAGAACACCATTGGCGCGCAGCCAGCGACTGGCGCCAACGACCAGCTTGGTGAAGGCGGGTAAATCTGCGCCGAAACTGGAAAAGATGTCCTCGAATTGGGGAATAACGTAGACCAGCAGAATAGATGAAACGATAATGGCCACGCCCACGACCGCAGCGGGATAATACAAAGCCTTCTTGATCTTACCCTTGATGCTCTCGATGCGCTCCTTGTAGGTCGCAATCTCATCCAGGATCGTGTCAAGCACGCCCGCGCTTTCGCCAGCTTTCACCAGATTGACATAGAGCTCATCAAATTGTCCGGGATGCTCGCTGAGTGCTTCGAACAGGCTGCTACCGGACTCCACGTCGTTCCGGATTGCATCGACCATTTTTCGCATTCGGGGGTTCTTTACGCCGCCGGAAATGATCTGGAATGCTGTCACCAGGGGGACACCCGACTTGAGCATGGTGGCCAACTGACGACTGAATACGGCGATTTCCTTGGCTCTGATGCGTTGCCCGGTTTCGCCGAACAGCGGCTTCGGCTTCTTGCGAACGCGAATGGGGCTGATGCCCTGTCGGCGCAACTCGGCTCGAACCAGATTGGGGTTGGCGGCGACCTGTTGTCCTTTGAGTTTGACGCCGCGCTTGTCTCTTCCTTCCCACAGAAAGATGATTTGCTCTGCTTGTGCTACAGCCATGACCTAATCCTTGGTGACACGGTTCATCTCAATAATATCAGTTATTCCGGCTTTTACCTTATTCAATGCCGAGCGGCGAAGATCGCTGATGCCTTCTTCCTTTGCCTGTTCCGCGATTCGCATGGAGTTGCCTTCCTCGAGAATGATGCGCGAAATACTCTCTGAGATCGGCATGACCTGGAAAATACCTGCTCTGCCTCGATAGCCCTCGTTACATTCAGGGCAACCCTTGGGCTCGTATAGTTCAAGGTCAGGAACTTCGGATTCGGTGAATCCGGCGTGCAAAAGAGCTTCCTCGGGCAGGTCGGCGAGGGTCTTGCATTGATGCAAACGCCGAACAAGACGTTGTGCGAGAACGAGGTTCAGGGCGGATGTGATGTTGTATCCTGGAATACCCATGTTCAAAAGACGCGTAACAGACTGCGGTGCGTCGTTTGTGTGCAGGGTTGACAGGACCAGGTGGCCTGTCTGGGCCGCCTTGATCGCGATCTCCGCGGTTTCGAGGTCGCGGATCTCGCCGACCATGACGACGTCTGGATCCTGTCGCAAAAATGAACGCAGCGCCTTGGCGAAGGTCATGCCCTGCTTGGCGTTTTGTTGCACCTGGTTGATGCCCCTGACCCTGATTTCCACCGGGTCTTCGACCGTGGAAATATTCCGACCTTCGTCGTTCAGCATGTTCAGAGCCGTATAAAGGGTGACCGTTTTACCACTACCGGTGGGGCCGGTGACCAAGACCATGCCGTAAGGTTTAAAGATGGCGCTCTCGTAGCCCTCTTTCTGTGCTGGCTCGAAGCCCAGCCCCTCGATTCCGATGTTGGTCACTGACGAGTCCAGAATACGCAGCACGACCTTCTCTCCGAAAAGTGTTGGGCAGGTGCTTACGCGGAAATCCATACTCTTGGTGCGTGAGAGGTTGAGCTTGATCCTTCCATCTTGCGGAATGCGTTGCTCCGCAATATCGAGGGAGGCCATGACTTTCAGGCGAGAAGACAGTCGCCGGGACATCTGCACCGGTGGGGCCGCAACGCTTTTAAGAACTCCGTCGAGCCGGTAGCGAATGCGATAGTCCTTTTCATACGGCTCAAAGTGAATGTCGGATGCGCCCTTTCGAATCGCATCCACCAGTACCTTGTTGATGAACTTGACGACCGGCGTTTCATCAACCGCTGAGCGGGCGTCTTCATCTTCTTCCCTCTCGTCTTCCAGTTGAAACCCGATGTCTTCCAGGCCTTCGTCTTCGAAATCATCGAATTCGGGCTCCTGGCTGTCCATCGCGCGTTCGATGGCGTCTTCCAACTGATCGGCGGCAACGAGAATCGTCTCGACGTGAAAGCCTGAGCTGAAGGATATCTCGTCGATAACTTCGTGGTTGGTCGGGTCGGTCAGGCCGATAAAAAGTGACTTGCCGCGAAGGTATAGGGGCAGTGCGCGATGCTTTTGGACGAGGCGATCGTCAACTAGAGTCAAGGGTGCCACTGACATGTCAATGGCTGCAACGTCGACCAGCGGAACGCCATATTCGATCGACGCAGCCATAGCCAGAAGGGCGGGCTCAACCTCCCGCTCACTGATCAGCCAGGCAAGGACGGTTGTGCCGCTGTTGCTGGCCTGTTCGACGGCCTCAACGGCCTGCTGTTCTTCGAGCAGCCCCTCCGAGACCAGGCGTCTCGCGAAACCGTGTAAGTGGCTGGAAACTTTTAATTCAGTGTTCATGAACGGGTCGCTCCGTCTACCCGGGCATCATTATACTGAAAATCAGGTGCTTGTCGGGCATCCGCAGCGAGTGGTCCGGTTCCCGGTCGAAACAGCTGGAAACACTTTTCGCGATGTAGGCCAGGCTCAGCTATCCCGGCAACTTGCGGGCAGCAGCCTGACATTGGCCGAGCTGGTATTGCCCGTGCCGCAATTCCAGTTCACGATCCCACTGGGCAACTGGTTTGGCATCAGCACGGGTTCGATAATACCCGAAAAGACCCCAATGGCGGCTTCGTCTATATCGACCCTGAATGATCCGTCGCCGGACACATAACCCACAAAGCCGCTGCAGAATTGGCTCATACCGGACACCGCCGTAGGCAGTCCCGCGTCTGTCAGGCTAGGGGGCCAGGGCCCCATGATTTGCCGATACTCTGAAATATGAATCTTGGCGACGGACGCGCCGTTGATGCACTCGGTGATTTTGCTTCGAACCGTGTAATTTTTGTAGGCAGGCACAGCGAGAGCCACCAACAGGGCAATCACAACGATGATGATCATCAGTTCGATCAGCGTGTAGCCGCCGCTCTTGTGCCAACACGCTTTGTGCGCCTTGAATGTCATATGTGGCTTCCCCGTTGTGTGCTGTCCAGGCTCCAAACTGCCGCCTGGATTATTGGCAAGGCCCCGCTCCGACTATAGCCAATTCACCTTTTCATGTAAATCAGGCTATTCGACAGGATCGCTATGGGAGTGAAAAAAAACCCCTGCAGAGCCTGCAGGGGTTTTAGTCTCATATCGGTCGGCGATATGACGCCGCCCAATGTGCTGCGGCTTACGTGCCGCGGCAAGAGGCCGGCAGGTATTTGACATCTGCAGCGGCGGTGGTGCCAGAACTGCAGCGCCAGTCAACGCCACCCTGCGCGTTGGAAGCTGGCGTCAGCACGGGTTGGATCGTGCTGCTGCTCGCGCCAACTTGGGTTTCGTTCACGTTGATGGCGAACGCACCCGTGGCAGTGGCGTAGGCGTCGAAACCGTCACAATACTGGCTGACACCGGCTGGTGAAGCCACGCTCGCCGCATTGGTGGTGCCAGGCCAGTTTGCCATGGACTCATAGTACTCTGAGATGGCCAGCTTGGGCACGGCTGCGCCGTTGATGCACTCAGCAACCTTCGTGCGAACGGTGTAGTCCTTGTAAGCCGGTACTGCCAGAGCGACCAGAATGGCGACGATCGCGATCACGATCATCAGTTCGATCAAGGTGAAACCTTGTTGTACTCGTTTAATGTTACGCATTATTGATACCCTCCAATGGCTTTGCGCGTCGTGCGCTTTATTCCCCATGAAACCTGGGATGCGTTGGAATAATGCAATTCCCGTGCCGAATAATCAAATGGCTGTTAGATCAAGCGATTGATCTCCTCTCCGGTCAGAAATTTGAGGAATTTCTTGCACCTTTTGTCATAAAGTGACAAATATTGTCACCTTTTGCCGCGCTCTGGATAGGCATATTCGCAAATCAGGCCCGCTTGCCAATACCGAGGGAGATCGGGGGCTGCTGTCATCAAACCACTCAGGCGCTCCTCCATGTTCCGCAACTCTGAGATCGAGAAAAACACCAGCAGCAAGCCGCTGGCTATCCCGGCCAATCCCACCCCTGCCACCTTCAGGGTTGTTCCGCCATGGCTTCGAATTTTAACCTCCGAAGGGCTCCCCCCGCGGTTCAAACCCATGGTCCAGCCCAGTATCAGGCAGCCCAGCATCTGACTGGCTGGCGTCATGAGAACCCCACTGAGGTTGGCGTGAATCGCCGCGGCGAAAATGCTGCAGGCCAGCAACACTACGGCGGGCTGGCCCTTGGGGGGGGCGGGTTCTGCCGCCCTGACCACGCCCATGACCAGCCGTCGTGCCAGCCAGACGCCAGCCAAAAGGATAAGCAGCGTCGCTGGAAACCCCCACTCTGACACCAGTTGGATTACAAAATTATGCGGGTGGGCTGCCAGTTTCGCGGGGCTCTCGCAAACAAACCTGCCAGGACCGATGCCAAGGACAGGGTTGTCTTTTGCCTGATTCCATGCCACTGCCCACATGTAAGAGCGCCCGGTGGTGTGAAGCATGGGGCGCTGGACGGACTGCTCGAGAAATTCGCCCCCCTCCGGAGCCAGTGACGTGTGCGAAAGCGAGACACCCCCGAACAGCAGGCAGCCGATCAAAAAACCGGCCAGCTGCAGCCCAGCCCAGCGGCCCGCTCTTCGATAGGTGATCGCCGCAAACAGGCACATTGAAAAAATCAGGCTTACCGTGGTGCCCCGCCCACCGGTTGCCAGCACGATATACCATTGCATGGCGATCAGGATGACCGCCAGGGCCCGCGATCGCGCCGTCGGTTTGAAGACCATCGGGATGGCCGCAAGCAGTGGAATGGACCAGGTTTGCAGCTGATTGTAGAACCTTGGATGCGCGAACCGAACCAGCATCTGGTCGTAACTGAATTCCCGGTCCAGGTTCCAGTTTGCCAACAGCCCCATGAATTCCTGGGTTGCTACAGCGACGCCCAACAGCATGATGGCTGACAGGGCGATACGATCGAACAGCGTGCCCAACACTCGCCTGCTGGCCGCGATGCAGAGCGCCGCGATCAACAAGGCCAGCAGCATGCCGACTTCGGCCAGGGAATAGCCCGGGGGGCTGAAACGCAGGCTGGACCAGACCGCGAGCGCAAACGCCAGGCTGAACGCCGCTATGATGAGGGTGGGCACCTTTTGGACCTGGTCGAAAAACGCGCTGCGCGGCCCGGGAAAAATCATCACCAGGCTCGTTATGGACAGAAAGACCAGCGTCTCCACGAGTCGTTTGCCGTTGTAGGGCGCCACGCCGGGCACGACGTCGAAGCTGCTGGTCAGGACCAACGCGGCGCAAGGAAGGATCAGTATGAACAGTGCCGCCCCGTCTGGTCTGTTTCTGCGCCCGTCGCTGTCGGGGGCGCTGGGTGTTCTTGGTAAGGGGCGGGGCTCAGTCAATACCAAACTTCTTCAGTTTGTACCGGAACGAGCGAAAGCTGATACCCAGCAGTTCGGCCGCCCTGGTCTTGTTGTAGCGTGCTTTCTTCAGGGCGTCTTCCAGCATTTTCTTCTCGATGTCCTCGATATACGTGTCGAGCGACTGATCCTCGTCGATCCCCGGTGCATCGCCGCCCTGATCATGGACGGCGACCTGTTCCAGCATGAGGTCATCCGGTTCTATTTCATCACCCTCACACATGGTCACGGCTCGCTGGAGAATATTGACGAGTTCGCGAACATTGCCCGTGTAATGGTGGGTCATCAGAGCCTGCATGGCTGAATCTGAGATGACGGGGATCAGGTCTTCTTCCCAGTCGGCGGTGATCTCGTCGAGGAAATGGCTTGCCAGCAAGGGAATGTCCTCCGGCCGCTCTTCCAGCCCGGGCATGGAAAGCTCAATGACATTCAGGCGAAAGAAGAGATCGGAGCGAAACTTACCGCTCTCCACCAATGGTTTCAGCGGCTGGTGGGTGGCGCTGAGAATACGCACGTCCACGGGGATTTCCTCGCGCGCGCCAATGGGCCTGACCGCTTTCTCCTGTATCGCGCGCAGCAGTTTTACCTGCATGTGCAACGGAAGGTCGGCAACCTCATCCAGCATCAGGGTCCCTCCATCGGCTGCCTGGAAGAGTCCTTCCTTGTCCGCGTTGGCCCCGGTAAAGCTGCCCCGGCGATGACCGAAGAACTCGCTCTCCATCAACTCCGTCGGGATGGCTCCGCAGTTCACCGGTACGAATGGATGATCTGATCTGGGCCCCAGTTCATGAATCAGTCGTGCCGCCAATTCCTTGCCGGATCCGCTAGAGCCGCTGATCAGGACAGGCGCCTGGCTACGGGCCAGCTTTCGGATCATTTTCCGGGTCCTGGCAATCGCCGGGGACTGCCCAATCAACCGTTCCAGTTGGTCGAGTTCGGGGCCGGCGGTGGTTGTATCTACCTCTCTGGGCGCTTTTGCGTCCTGCGCCTTCAAACGCAGCGCGGTATTGACCAGCTTACGCAGAATCTCCAGGTCGACGGGTTTTGATACAAAATCGAAGGCACCGAGTTTCAGTGCGTGTACCGCATCCTCTACTTTGCCGTGGGCGGTGATGACCGCCGTGGGCAGGTCAGGATGGCGCTCGGCAATTTCGCGAACCAGGTCGAGTCCGTTGCCATCCGGTAGCCGCATATCGGTCAGGCAGAAACTGAATGTATTGCCCAGCAGCGCCTGACGGGCTTCGCCGAGGTCCCCGGCGGCGGTTACCCTGAGTCCCATACGGGACAGGGTCAAATCCAACAACTCGCGGATATCCGGTTCGTCGTCAATGATCAGTACATGTTGCTGGTTATTCATTATCGTTAGGTGCTCTCTGCCCCGTCCGATTCAGGGGTGATTT
>Ga0255767_1002003_pt1 | contig 17866 bp, 13 predicted proteins | sample 071ome_24_FD_179967 | JGI IMG/M metagenome (GOLD analysis project Ga0255767, IMG submission 179967) | Coastal salt marsh microbial communities from the Groves Creek Marsh, Skidaway Island, Georgia - 071402CT metaG (version 2) | ecosystem: Environmental > Aquatic > Marine > Intertidal zone > Salt...
GAGAGCACCGGCCCGAAAATCTCGTCACGATAGACCGACATGTCCGGCGTCACCTTGTCGAGCAACGTGCCGCCGACAAAGAAGCCGCCCTCATAGCCCTGCAGGCGCAGTCCGCGCCCATCGACAACCACCTCGGCGCCGTCCTTTTCGCCCTGGTCGATATAGCCCTCGATCCGTTCCTTCGCGGCGGCGGTGATGACCGGCCCCATCTCGACCCCCGGCTCGTCATACTGGCCAATCTTCAGCGCCCGCACCTTTGGTGCCAGCTGCGAGACGAAACGGTCCGCCGTCTCGTCGCCAACGGCCAGCACCGCCGAGATCGCCATGCAGCGCTCGCCGGCCGAGCCATAGGCCGCGCCCATCGCCGCATCGACAGCCTGATCCATGTCGGCGTCGGGCATGATGATCATGTGGTTCTTCGCCCCGCACAGCGCCTGCACCCGCTTGCCGTTCGCACAGCCGCGCGAATAGATATACTGGCCGATCGCCGTCGAGCCGACAAAGCTGATGGCGCCGATATCGGGATGGTCGAGAATGGCATCGACCGCCTCCTTGTCGCCATGCACGACATTGAACACACCGGCCGGCAAGCCGGCCTTGGACAGCAGGCGGGCCAGCATCATCGGTGCGCCGGGGTCGCGCTCGGACGGCTTCAGGATAAATGTGTTGCCGCAGGCAAGCGCCATCGGGAACATCCACATCGGCACCATCGCCGGAAAGTTGAACGGGGTGATCCCGGCCACCACGCCGACCGGCTGGCGCATCGAGAAACTGTCGACACCGCCGGCGACCTGCGGCGAATACTCGCCCTTCAGCGCATGCGGAATCCCGCAAGCGAACTCGACCACCTCGATGCCGCGGGCGACCTCGCCCTTGGCGTCATCGAAAGTCTTGCCATGCTGCGCCGAGATCAGCGTCGCCAGCTCATCAAGGTTGGACCTGATCAGGTCGCGGAAATTGAACATCACCTGCGCGCGCTTGGCCGCCGGCGTGCCGGCCCATCCGGGAAGCGCGGCCTTTGCCGCCGCCACCGCCTGACCCACTTCCGCGGCGCTTGCCAGCGGCACCGAATTGGTGGCCGCGCCCGTTGCCGGGTTGAAAACATCCTGTTCGCGCCCGCTTGTTCCGGCGATTTCCGCACCGGCGATGTAATGCATCAAGGTCATGAGTCGATCCCCCAGATTATGTCATGATTTATCTGCGGTGAATGTAGCCGCTTTTCGGGAAATCGCAAGCTGTGGCGTGGGGAATGAGGACGCCGTCCGGCCTAGGGCTCACCACTGCCGATCTCGGCGCGACGATGCGCGATATAGGCCTGCATTTCCTCGATCCGCGCCGGGTCCATCGGCGGCGGCGCATAGGCCTCGACAAGCTTTGGCCACACTTCCATCGCCCGTTCGGTGGTTGTCCGCGCGCCGGCATCGCGCCAGTTCTCGTTGTTGGACCAGTCGGACAGGAACGGGCTGTAGAAGGCCGACTGATAGCGCTCCATCGTGTGGGCGGCGCCGAAGAAATGTCCGCCCGGCGCCACCTCGTCATGCGCCTCGAATCCGAAATCGGCCTCGCCGAAGCTCGGTGGCGTCAGGAACTGCGCCATCGCCTGCAGCATCTCGCAATCGACGATCAGCTTTTCGAAATCGGCGACAAGCCCGCCCTCGCCCCAGCCGGCAGAATGGTAGATCATATTGCCATGGCCGGTGACCGCGCCCCACAGAGCCATCTGCGTTTCCCACACCGCCTGCGCATCGACCGCGTTCGAGGCGCTGCAGGCGCTGGTCCGGTAGGGAAGGCCATAGCGGCGCGCCAGCTGACCGCCGGCGATATTGGCAAGGGTGTTTTCCGGCGTGCCGAAGGCTGGCGCCCCCGTCTTCATATCGACATTCGAGGTGAAGCCGCCATAGACGACCGGCGCGCCGGGGCGGACAAGCTGCGTCAGCGCGATCCCGAACAGCGCCTCGGCATTCTGCTGTGTCAGCGCCGCCGCGATGGTGACCGGCGTCATCGCGCCCATCAGCGTGAAGGGCGTGATCACCGTCGCCTGACCCATTTCGGCCATCGCCATGGCGGCGGATGCCATTTCAAGGTCGAACTTGCGCGGCGAGTTGATATTGATGTTGGTGATCGCGCTGGGATCGGCGGCCATCTGGTCCATCGTCAGGCCACGCGCAATCGCCATCAGACGGGCCGCATCACGAACCCGCGCCGCACCGATCGACATCGACAGGAACACCTTGTCGGTCAGCGTCAGATTGACAAAGGTCGTGTCGAGATGGCGCGTATTCACCGGCAGGTCGTTCGGCGCCAGCGTCTGGTTGCCGAAGAAATGGATCACGTTGAAACTCTGGCCAAGCTTCATAAGTGTCTTGTAATCGGCGAAATTGCCACTGCGGCGGCCACCGCGGATGTCATGCGCGTTCGGCGCCCCTGAAACCAGCCCGAAATGAATGTGGTTGCCACCAATGGTCAGCGCATGCGCCGGGTTGGTCGGGGTCAGGGTGAATTGCGGCGGCGCGCTGGCGATGGCCGCCTCGATCAGCCCGCGGTCGGCGCGCACGAGCTGCGTTGCCTCATCGACCACCGCGCCAGCCTTGCGGAACAGCGCGCGCGCCGGCGCGCTCATCACCTCGATGCCATATTCCTCGAGCAATCGCAGCGAGGCAAGATGAATGGATTCGATCTGGTCATCACTTAGCGGTGCCAGCGGCGCCATATGGTTGCGAACATCCTGCCAGCCGGGCTGGTCGGGAAGATCGTTTGACGGCCTTGTCTTGCGGCCCCGGCGGGCCGGTCTGGACGGCGCGTTCATCGGTCGTTGATCCTTTCTTCCATGCTGGCTGATGTCCCTTTATGCTTGCGCAGGCACCTCGGCCCCGTGCAAGGAAACCGTCTTTTTCTGTCCTGTTCCTGCCATTCTGAAAACATTTGTGAACTGCCATCACGAACAGCGTGCAAAGAAGTTGCAAACCAGCCAAATTTGCGAAAATCTGATCGCGAAATCGAATGATCGCGCTTCGGTGTGATCAGGGAGCGACCAGCCGGGGCCGCCGCTTGGAGGAGGAAGAGATCATGCCGCTGACGATGAATCGCGAGGTCTTCATCACCTGCGCCGTAACCGGTTCGGGCGACACAACCGGCAAGTCCGACAAGGTGCCGGTCACGCCGGCACAAATCGCCGACTCGGCCATTGATGCCGCCAGGGCGGGCGCTGCTGTCGTGCATTGCCATGTCCGCGACCCGCAGACCGGCCAGCCATCGCGTGATCCGGCGCTGTTCCGCGAGGTGACCGAGCGCATCCGCGATTCCGAAACCGATGTCGTGTTGAACCTGACCGCGGGCATGGGCGGCGATCTGGTGCTTGGCGGCGTCGAGACGCCGCTGCCACCAAGCACCGACGGAACCGATATGGCGGGTGCCACCGAGCGGCTGGCGCATGTCGCCGACTGCCGCCCGGAAATCTGCACGCTTGATTGCGGCACGATGAATTTCGGGCATGGCGACTATATCATGACCAACAGCACGGCCATGCTTGTCGAGATGGCAACGCAGATGCAGGCGCTTGGCGTGAAACCCGAGATCGAGGCCTTCGATACCGGCCATCTGTGGTTCGCCAGACATCTTGCCGAACGGGGGCTGATCGACAGCCCGGCGCTTGTGCAGCTGTGCATGGGCATTCCCTGGGGCGCGCCGGACGATCTGAACACACTGATGGCGATGGTCAACAATGTGCCCGAGGACTGGGTTTTCTCGGCCTTCTCGATCGGCCGCAACGCCATGGCCTACCCGGCGGCGGCGGTGCTGGCTGGCGGCAATGTGCGGGTCGGGCTGGAGGACAATATCTATCTCTCGCGCGGTGTTTTCGCCACCAACGCACAGCTTGTCGAGCGGGCGGTGGATGTCGTCGAGAATATGGGCGCCACCATCATCGGCCCCGACGCCGTGCGCGCACGGCTTGGCGTGACCAAACGCGCGCCGCTGGCAGGCTGACAGGGGATCCGGAGGGCATGATGGCGCACGCAGCAAAGCCGGCACACGCCGCGGTGATTGGCGGCGGCGTCATCGGCGGCGGGTGGGTCGCCCGCCTGATCCAGAATGGCGTCGATGTCGGGATTTTCGATCCTGATCCGCAGGCGGCCCGCAAAATCGGCGATGTCATGATGAATGCCGACCATGCGCTGGCGCGGCTGACCATGGCGCCCATGCCACCACGCGGCGAGATGCATTTTGCCGCCAGCATTGCCGCAGCGGTGGATGGCGCCGAGCTGATCATCGAGGCGGTGCCGGAACGCCTCGACGTCAAGCAGGCCGTCTATGACGAGATCGAGGCGGCGGCTGCCGCGGATGCCGTGATCAGCTCGTCGACCTCGGGCATCCTGCCAAGCGATCTGCAGGCGAAGATGCGGCATCCGGAACGGCTTCTTGTCGGGCATCCCTTCAACCCGGTCTATCTGCTGCCGCTTGTCGAACTGGTCGGCGGCAGCGCCACCGACCCTGCCACCATTGACCGCGCGGCGGGTTTCTTTGCCGGGCTTGGCATGCATCCGCTGCCGATAGCCAGGGAGATCGAGGCCTTTGTCGCCGACCGGTTCCTCGAGGCGGTGTGGCGCGAGGCACTGTGGCTGGTCAAGGACGGCATCGCGACAACCCAGGAAATCGACGACGCCATCCGCTATGGCTTCGGGCTTCGCTGGGCGCAGATGGGGCTGTTCGAGACCTACCGGGTGGCCGGCGGCGAGGCCGGCATGGCGCATTTCATCGCGCAGTTCGGCCCCTGTCTGAAATGGCCCTGGACGAAACTGATGGATGTGCCGGAGCTGACCGACGAGCTGGTGACGACGATTTCCGACCAGTCCGACGCGCAGTCAGGGCAGCATTCCATCCGCGAGCTGGAACGGATTCGTGACAACAATCTTGTCGCCATCCTGCATGCCCTGAAGGCCAATGACTGGGGCGCCGGCCAGACTGTCGCGAACTGGGAAAAATCACTCTATGACGCCGTGCCGGCGCGCACCGAGACAGCCATCGACAGGCCGCTGGAGACGATGCGCCAGCAGGTGCCGTCAGGCTGGACCGACTATAACGGCCATATGAACGAGGCGCGCTATCTTGACTGTTTCTCGATGGCCACCGACGCGGTGATGCGCCGGATCGGTGTCGATGCCGCCTATCTGGCCGAAGGCGGCAGCTATTTCACCGTCGAGACGCATATCCGGCATCTCGACGAGGTCACCGCCGGAACGCAGATCTTCGCCACCTCGCAGATTCTGCGCGGCGAGGGCAAGAAGATGCAGCTGTTCCATCATCTGTATGCCGTCGCGGCAGATGGCGGGTCACGGCTTCTCGCCACCGGTGAACATATGCTGATCCATGTCGATATGAACAGCCGGTCAGCCAGCCTGCCGCGCGCCGATGTCGCGGCGCGGCTTGCCGAACTGGCGGCGGCGCATGAAGCCCTGCCGCGTCCGGAAGGTGCCGGCCGCGCCGTCGGAGGAGACCAATAGAATGCAGTTCGGATTGACCGAGGAACAGGACCTCATCGTTTCGACGGTGCGCAGCTTTGTCGAGACCGAGATCTATCCGCTTGAAGACGAGATCGAGGCGCGCGGCGCGGTGCCGGCCGAGATTGGCCAGCAGATCAGGGACAAGGTTCAGGAGATGGGGTTCTATGCCGCCAATTTTCCGGAATCGGTCGGCGGCGGCGGGCTGAATAATCTGGAATTCGCGCTTCTGGAGCGTGAATTGGGGCGCGGATCGATGGCGCTGACGCATTTCTTCGGGCGACCGCAGAACATCCTGATGGCCTGTGAGGGGGACCAGATCGAGCGCTATCTGATGCCGGCCGTGCGCGGCGAGAAGATGGACGCGCTGGCGATGACCGAGCCCGATGCCGGTTCCGATGTGCGCGGCATGAGCACGACCGCCCGCCGCGACGGTGGCGACTGGGTGCTGAACGGCACCAAACATTTCATCTCCGGCGGCGACCATGCCGATTTCTTCATCGTCTTTGTCGCCACCGGCGTCGATGACACGCCGCACGGCCCGAAGAAGCGGATCACCTGTTTCCTTGTCGATCGCGGTCATCCCGGGTTCGAAGTGTTGCCGGGATACAAATCGGTCTCGCATGCCGGCTATCACAATGTAATCCTGAAATTCGAGGATTGCCGGCTTGCCGACAACCAGGTTCTTGGCGCCGTCGATGGCGGGTTCGAGGTGATGAATACCTGGCTCTACGCCACCCGCATCACCGTCGCGACAATGTGTGTCGGCCGCGCCCGCCGGGCCTTCGACTATGCGCTGAACTACGCTGTCGAACGCAAACAGTTCGGCAAGCAGATCGGCAAGTTCCAGGGAGTCGGCTTCAAGCTTGCCGACATGGTGACCGAGATCGACGCCGCCGACTGGCTGACCCTGTCGGCAGCCTGGCGGCTTGATCAGGGCCTGCCGGCGAACCGCGAGATTGCCTCGGCAAAGCTCCATGCCTCGGAAATGCTGGCCCGCGTTACCGACGAGGCGATCCAGGTCTATGGCGGCATGGGGCTGATGGATGATCTGCCGCTGGCCAGATTCTGGCGCGATGCGCGGGTGGAACGGATCTGGGACGGCACATCGGAAATCCAGCGCCACATCATCAGCCGCGAACTGCTGCGCCCGCTCGGGGGCTAGCGATGCCGGACCTGTCGCGCCTGTTCAGACCGCGCTCGATCGTCGTGTTTGGCGGCTGGTGGGCGGAAAATGTTGTCACGCAATGTCTGAAATCAGGATTCGACGGCGATATCTGGCCGGTGCATCCGACGCGCGCCGAGATTGGCGGCATTCCCTGCCTGCGCGATCTTGACGACATTCCGGCAGCCCCCGACGCTGCCTTTCTGGGGATCAACCGCAATGCCGCCATCGAGGTTGCCGCACGACTTTCGGCCATGGGATGTGGTGGTGCGGTCTGCTTTGCCTCCGGCTTTGCCGAGACCGGCGATGACGATCTGCAGCGGGCGCTTGTCACGGCGGCCGGCGACATGCCGCTGCTGGGGCCGAACTGCTATGGCGTTCTGAACTATCTCGACGGCGCGATGCTGTGGCCCGACCAGCATGGCGGGCGGGCGGTTGATCGCGGCGTTGCCATCATCAGCCAGTCCTCGAACATCGCCATCAATATCAGCATGCAGGCCCGTGGCCTGCCAATCGCCTATATCGCCTGCGTCGGCAACCAGGCGCAGACAAGCCTGACCGACATGGCGCGAAGCCTTCTTGCCGATGACCGGGTGACGGCGGCCGGCCTCTATATCGAGGGTATCATCGACCCGCCGGATTTCGCCGCCATGACCGAGGAGGCCGCCGCGATGGGCAAGTCGATTGTCGCCATCAAGGCCGGCAAGACGGCCGCCTCGCGGACCGCCGCCACGTCGCACACCGCCGCACTGGCGGGAGATGCTGCAGCCTCATCCGGCTTCCTCGCCCGTTGCGGCGTGATCGAGGCCGCGACGCCGGAGGATCTGCTGGAGGTGCTGAAGCTTGTCCATATGCATGGCCGGCTGCCCGGGCGGCGGATGACGGCGATGTGCTGTTCCGGCGGCGAGGCCGGGCTTATGGCCGATCTGGCGGCGGATCATGATCTTGAATGGCCGGGCATTCCGTCGCCGAACCTTGGCCGGCTTGCCGATAGTCTGGGGCCGCTGGTGGCGCTGGCCAACCCGCTCGACTACCACACCTTTATCTGGGGTGATGAGCAGAAGATGACCGATGCCTTTGCCGCGATGATGGGTGACTGGGTCGATCTGTCGGTTCTGGTGATCGATTTCCCGCGCACCGACCGTTGCAACGACGAGGCCTGGCATCCGGCGGTGGCGGCGATGAAGCGCGCCGGCGAGATGACCGGCACAAGGGTGGCCTGTCTTGGCAGCCTTGCCGAGGGCATTCCCGATCCATGGGCCATCAGCATGATGGAGGCGGGGATCGTCCCGCTGAACGGCTTTGCGAACGGGCTTCGCGCCATCGAGCTGGCGGCGACCCCACAGGTGTCTGGCGGCTGGCGCCCGCATGTGGCAGTGCCGGCGACGACAGACCGTGTGCTGGTCGATGAGGCGACGGCGAAAGCCATTCTTGGCGTCGCGGGCATCACCGTGCCGGCCGCCGCCCGCGCCGACAGGCTGGCGGATATCGGCGCTGCCGCCGTCGGCCTGACACCGCCCTTCGCACTGAAAGGTCTTGGCCATGCCCACAAGAGCGAGGCCGGCCTTGTCCGACTTGGATTGGGTGCCGATGAGCTGCTTGCCGCGGCTGAAGACATGCCGACGGCCACCGGCTTTCTGGTCGAGGAAATGGCAGCCCCGCCTGCGGCCGAACTGCTTGTCGGGTTGCGGCGCGATCCGGTCTACGGGCTGACGCTGAGCCTTGGCATGGGCGGCACCACTGCCGAATTGCTGCGCGATGTCGTGACACTTGTCCTGCCGGTTACCGGAAACGAAATCAGGGCGGCATTGCTGCGGTTGCGGCTGGCGCCGCTTCTGACCGGCTATCGCGGCCGCGCCCCGGCCGATATCGAAGCCGCCATCGATGCCATAGAGCGGCTATGCGAAATCATCATTGCCACTCCGGAATTCGACGAGATCGAGGTCAACCCGCTGATGCTGGCCCCGGCCGGCAGCGGCGCGCTGGCCCTCGATGCGGTGATATGGAAGACTGAGGCCGAGTGAGGAGACATCATCATGAGCGAGACAACAGAGCAGAACGTCACCACCCGCACCGAGGGCCATGTCTTCGAGGTGACCCTCGACAGGCCGAAGGCGAACGCCATCGATCTTGTGACGTCGCAGCATATGGGCAAACTGTTCCAATCCTTTCGCGATGATCCGGAGCTGCGGGTCTGTATCGTGCGCACCGCCGGCGAGACATTCTTCTCCGCCGGTTGGGACCTGAAGGCCGCGGCGGCCGGTGATTCGGTTGTCGGCGATTACGGTGTCGGCGGTTTTGCCGGGCTGCAGGAACTTCGCGACCTCAACAAGCCGGTGATCGCCGCCGTCGAGGGGATGTGCGTCGGCGGCGGGTTCGAGCTGGCGCTGTCCTGCGATCTGATCCTCGCCACCGAGGCGTCGCGTTTCGCGCTGCCGGAGATTCGCGCCGGCACCCTTGCCGACGCGGCGACCATCAAGCTGCCGAAACGGATCCCCTATCATGTCGCCATGGACATGCTGCTGACCGGCCGCTGGATGGATTGTGCCGAGGCGCATCGCTGGGGACTTGTCACCGAAAAGCTGGCCGACGGGCAGGCGCTGTATGAGCGGGCGTGGGAACTGGCGCGGCTTCTGGCCTCGGGGCCGCCGCTTGTCTTCGCGGCGATCAAGGAGGTGGCGCGCGAGGCCGAGGCGCTGAAGTTCCAGGATGCGATGAACAAGGTCACCAAGATGCAGTTGCCGACCGTCGACAGGCTGTATAATTCCGAGGATGGAATGGAAGGATTCCGCGCCTTTGCCGAAAAGCGCGACCCGGTCTGGAAAGGCCGCTGACGTCTGCCGGGCGGTTGATCAGATCGATTGGCGGCCCGTCAGGTCAGCTCACGAATTGTTTCGACAAGCGCCGTATTGATCGCCCGCGGGCCGGTATCAAGCCGGTTCTGATGCCGGCGCGCGCCCGGAACGCGCACCCCGTCAAGGCCGGTCAGCCGGTCCATGAAACCATCCACATGAGCTTCCCAGCCATCACCGGCGATCAGTTCGGGTGACAGCGCGATCACCATTTCGCCACCGCGTGGCGGGCCGCCATCACCATTATCATGCTCTTTCGCCTCATAGCTGAACCGCTCGCCGGTCAGGCCGGCGGCCAGCAATTCAACCATCAGCGCGATCGCCGAGCCCTTGTAGCCACCAAAGGGAAGCAGCACGCCCCTGGCAATCTCTGCCGGGTCGGTCGTCAATTTGCCATCGGCATCAAGCCCGGTGCCAAGCGGCACCTCGCGCCCGTCGCGGGCGGCGATCTGAAGGTCGCCCATCGCCATCGATGCGGTGGCCATGTCATAGCAGACCGGCGTCTTGCCGGGCCGCGGCCAGGCAAAGGAAATCGGGTTGGTGCCAAACAGCTTCTCGGTCGTGCCGACCGGCGCCACCATCGGCATATAGGCCGTGCAGGCAATGCCGACGAGCCCGCGATCAGCCAGATATTCGGTCTCCGGCCAGAGCGCCGCGAAATGATGGATGCCGGTCAGCGACAACGCGGCAACGCCGATCTCGGCCGCCGCCTCGGCAAGCACCGGCAGGGCGGTTGCCTGGGCGATCGGTGCGAAACAGCCATGCCCCTCGCACTGGATCACAGCGGGCGTCCTGCGCGTCACGGTGGGGCGCGCGGTGCCATCGACCTTGCCGCTTCGCAGCGCCTTGACATACCCCGGGATGCGGAACAGCCCATGCGAGTGCGAGCCATCGCGCTCGGCCCGCATGACAATGTCGGCCAACGCGGCGGCATTCGCCTCGTCACAGCCATTCTTCACCATCGCCATATGCGCAAGCACATGGATTTCATCGAGTGTCAGGCTGGTCTTGCTCATGATGTCTCACTCCAAATCGCGGACTCAATGCCGGTAGTCCGGCTCTTCCTCATCCAGAATATCGCGGATCGCCTGCATGTGCTTGAGCGGCCCGCCCTCGTAGTTTTCCCACTGCTGCGCAGTCTTCTCGGCAACGGAATCATCGAGGACCGACAATTCAAGGCCGCTTGCCAGCGCCGTCATATAGGTGCGGCAGCCGCGTTCATAATGATAGGCTAGATCAAACGCCACCGCCGGCGAATCACCGACCGTCATGAAGCCGTGATTGCCCATCATCATCATCATCTTGTTGCCAAGAAGCGTCGACAGCCGCTCGGCCTCGTCACCGAGGCCCATACCGTCAAACCCGCTATCGATGGCGACGCGGTTATGGAAGCGGGCGGTGGTCTGGTCAACCGCCGGCAGCACCGGTGATTTGACCGCGCTGAGCGCAGTGGCGTAATGCGAATGGAGATGCACAATGCAGCGCGCCTGCGGGTTGTTGCGATGCATCGCGCCGTGAATGGCCCAGGCGGTGGCGTCGATATGCGGGCGCACCGAATCATCAAGATTGCGGGCATCGACAAGCAGCATGTCGCTTGCCTTCAGCTTCGAGAAATGAATGCCGTAGGGGTTCATCAGGAACATCTGTCCGTCATCCGAGACAGCACAGGAGAAATGGTTCGAGACTCCCTCATGCATGTTCTCGCGCGCCGTCCAGCGAAAGATCGCCGCCAGCTCGCAGCGGGCTTCGTGAATGTCGATATCGGTTCTGGACATGGCGGTCTCGCGGGTCTGTCTTCCGGTCAGGATCAGGCACCAAGCCTGCCGCAGGCCACCTTTCTTCGCAACGCAAAACTCGCCGCCCCGACATGACTGCCCTGACGTGGCTGCGTTTTAGCGGTTGCGCCGGGACCGGCGGCGGGGTGAAATGGCGGCACGAAGAACAGGAGCGCGTGATGCAGATCTGCAGATCCATTGTCGGCGGCAAAGAAGTCGCCGGCCCCGGCCCCACCATCGACAAGTTCTATCCGGCTACCGGTGAGGTGATCGCCAGGATCGAGCCGGCCGACGGGTCCATTCTGGAGTCTGCGGTCGCCGCCGCCAGCGCCGCGCAGGTGGAATGGGCGGCCCGCGGCAGCCATGAACGCGGCCGCATCCTGGGACGCGCCGCGCAGCTGTTGCGCGAGAATAATGACGAGCTGGCGCGGCTTGAGGTGATGGATGTCGGCAAGTGCCTTGGCGAGGCGGCGTCGGCCGATGTGCCGAGCGGTGCCGATGCCATGGAATATTTCGGCGCGCTGGCGCAGACCGGCACCGGCGACATGCGCCGCTACCCCGATGCCATCGCCTATTGCGAGCGCGTGCCGCTTGGTGTTTGCGCGGGAATCGGCGCCTGGAACTATCCGGTGCAGATTGCCTGCTGGAAGGCGGCACCGGCGCTTGCCGCCGGCAACGCCTTCATCCTGAAACCGTCCGAGATGACGCCGCTGACAGCGCATATGGTGGCCGACCTGCTCGGCGAGGCAGGGCTTCCCGACGGGCTGTTCCAGATTGTGCATGGCGATCACAATATCGGGCGCGCCATCTGCGCGCATCCCGGCATTGCCAAGATCTCGCTGACCGGCGGCGTTGATACCGGCCGGCTGATCATGGGCCAGTCGGCTGAAACACTGAAGAAGGTGACGCTGGAACTTGGCGGCAAATCGCCATTGATCGTCTTTGCCGATGCCGATTTCGACCTTGCCGTGCAGACCGCACTCGATGCCAATTTCTACACTGCCGGCGAGGTCTGCTCGAACGCCACCCGTGTCTTTGTCGAAGCCGGCATCGCCACCGAGTTCGAGGCGGCACTTGTCGAGCGCGCCCGCGCCATGCGGGTCGGCGACCCGATGGCCGAGGATGTGCAGATGGGCGCGCTGATTTCCGAATCGCATCTTCTGAAGGTCCTTGATTATGTCAGTGGCGGCACCGAAGAGGGCGCCACGCTTGCCGCCGGCGGCAAGCGCGTCCACCCGCAAGGATTCGAGAACGGCTATTTCATGGAGCCGACCATCCTCACCGGCTGCCGGGACGATATGCGGCATGTCAGGGAGGAAATCTTCGGGCCGGTGATGTCGGTACTGACCTTTACGGATGAGGAGGAGGCCATCATCCGCGCGAATGCCACCAGCTTTGGTCTTGGTGCCGGGTTGATGACAAGCGATCTGGCGCGCGCGCACCGCGTCGCCGCGCGGCTTGAGAGTGGCAATGTCTGGGTCAACACCTACAATATCCTGCCGCCGGGACTGCCCTTCGGCGGGGTCAAGCAATCCGGCTTCGGCCGCGAGAACAGCGCCTACTCGCTGGAAGCCTACAGCGAGATCAAGGCCACCTATATCCAGCTCTAGACGGACGCCGCGTGACGACATCCCCATCATCCACCCCGCGCACCGATCTGCGGCTGTTCCAGACCATGGCCGGCGCCAGCCATGGTGGTGCCGAGCTATTCTTCGAACGGCTTGCCATCGCCTTTCAGGGGACCGGCATGACGCAGCAGCTGATGATCAAGCCCGACAGCGACCGCATGTCGCGCCTGCGCGCGGCCGGGCTTGATGTGACGGGGTGCGGATTCTCGCCAATCCTGGCACCGCTGCATCGCCGCCGGATTGCCGCCGCCATACGGCGCGCCGCGCCCGACGTCGTTCTCAGCTGGATGAACCGGGCAACGATACTGACACCGCCGACCGGGTGCCCGCATGTCGCAAGACTCGGCGGATTCTATAACCTGAAATATTATCGTGGCTGCGACTGGCTGGTCGCCAACACGCGTGATATTGCCGATTACCTGATCGCCGAGGGCGTGCCGAAGGACCGCGTTCACCACCAGATCAATTTCGTCCCGGACGGCACCGACGGCCCGGTGTTCGAAGGGCGGCGCAGCGACGGACCGGTTATCGCCGCGCTTGGCAGGCTGCACGAAAACAAGGCGTTCGACACCTTGATCCGCGCCTTCGCCGCCCTGCCGGAAGGCGTGCTGTGGCTTGCCGGCGAGGGGCCGCAGCGCAGCATGCTTGGCGATCTTGTGGATGAGCTTGGTGTCGCCGGGCGGGTGGCGTTTCTGGGATGGCAGGAAGACCCGCAGGCCGTCATCCGCGGTGCCGATATTCTTGTCTGCCCGTCGCGGCACGAACCTTTCGGCAATGTCATCGCCGAGGGGATGGCCTGCGGCAAGCCGGTCATCTCGACCCGCACCAATGGTGGCCGCGAATTGATCGAGGATGGCGTCAATGGCCTGCTGGTGCCGGTCGATGATACCGCTTCAATGGCCGACGCGATTGCCGGACTGATCGCCGACACGGCATTGGCGGCGCGACTGGCGGAGGGTGGGCGCGCCTGTTGGCAGGCCAGCCTGTCGCCCCGCAAGGTGACCGGTGACTGGATCGCGTTTCTGGAAAGGGTTGCCGGCTGATGTGCGGGATTGGCGGTTATTTTCTGCGCCCCGGCAGCGCCGCGCCGGCAGCGGCGCTCGACAGGATGGAGGCCGCGCTGGCGCATCGCGGCCCTGATGGCAGCGGGCGGTTCACCGACAGCCATGTCGGATTCATCCATACGCGCCTGTCGATTGTCGATCTGGCAAAGGGAGCGCAGCCCTTTATCGCGCCTGTCGGCGAAGGCGGCGCGGTGTTGATCGCGAATGGCGAGATCTACAATCACGCGGCGCTACGGCAATCGCATTGCGGCGGCTATGATTTCGGCTCCGGATCGGATTGCGAGACAATGCTGGCGCTGTGGTCGCGGCATGGCACCGCTGCCCTGCAACAGCTTCGCGGCATGTATGCGGCGGCGCTTTATGATCCGGGCAGCGGTGAAGGGCTGCTGATCCGCGATCCGTTCGGGATCAAGCCGCTCTATATCTGCGAGACGGCGGACGGGCTGTTCTTCGCCTCGGAGATCGCCGCGCTTCGCGCCACCGGCCTTGCCGAAACAGCGCCAGACCGGGCCACGCCAGACCGGGCCGCGCCAGACCCGCTTCACGCCGCCTGCATCATCGACCGCCAATACGCGCCGGACGACCTGCCGGCCTTCCCGGCAATCCGGCGTGTCGCCCCCGGTGAGATGCTTGTCATCCGCGACGGGCGGATCGCCGAGGCAATGACCGACGCGCCGCTTGAGACGAGCCTGATCGACCCGGCCGCGCCGACGACAGCAGGGTTCGCAACGCAGCTCCATGACAGTGTCGAGGCGCATCTGATGGCCGATGTCCCGCTGGGGCTGTTCTTTTCTGGCGGTGTTGATTCAACGGCCATCCTCGCGGCGCTTGCCGATCTGCGGTCACGCGACGGGGGTTCCGAGCCGATCCTGACCTATACGGTGCGTTTTGACCGCGGCGCGGATGATGAAACAGCCCTCGCGGCGTCACTTGCCGCCAGTGAGGGCGCCGATTTTGTCGATGTTCCCTATGGCAAGGCCGACTTCCTTGCCGATGCCGGGCTGGCGGCGCTGGCCTGCGACGACGCCGTGGCCGATTATGCGATCCTGCCGACGCTGCATCTGGCGCGGCGGGCGGCGCGCGATGTCAAGGTGGTGCTGTCCGGCGAGGGCGGCGATGAATTCTTTGCCGGCTATGGCCGCTATCGGGCCGGCCTGCGCGCCATCGGCGCGAAATTTCCAACCCGCCCCGGCCCGGCGCTGCGGGCCGGATTGTTCGGTGATGATGTGACGCGGCGACTGACCACGCGCTATGAGCGCGCCGGCGCCGCCATGCCCGGCGTCCTGCAGCGGCTTGCCAACCGGCCCGGCGCCCTTGCCGCCCTGCAACGCCACGACATTGATGACTGGCTGCCGAATGATCTGTTGATCAAGCTTGACCGCTGCCTGATGCGCCATGGTCTGGAGGGGCGCACACCCTTCATCGACCGGCAGCTGTCGCCCTTCGGGTTTCACCTTCCGGTGGCGGCGAAGATCGGGCGTGGCGGCGGCAAGCATCTTGTCAAATCCTGGCTTGCCGAACGCCTGCCCGCCTGCCGGCCCTTTGCCAGAAAGCGTGGTTTCACGGTGCCTGTCGGCGGCTGGATCGCCGAGGAATCGCGCACGCTGGCACCGCTTGTGGCAGCGCAGGAGGGTGTAGCCGGGCTGATCAGCGCCGGCGCGGCACGGGCGGTCATCGACTCTGCCGATGGCCGCGGTAATGGTCGGGGCGGGCTTCTCGCCTGGCGGCTTCTGTTCTACGCGCTGTGGCACCAGATCCACTGTCGCGGCGTCGATGCCGAACAGCCTGTCGCCGAGATCCTGGCCGCGCGCGGCTAGGCGGCCGGGTCAGCAGCGATCGGCAATGCCGTGGTGAATTTGATCTCCTCCATCGCAAAGGATGAGCTGACATCGGTCAGCTGCACCTTGCTGATGAGCTGCCGGTAAAAGGCGTCATAGGCGGCCATGTCGGCGACAACGACGCGCAGCAGATAATCCACCTCGCCGCTCATCCGGTAGAATTCGACCACCTCGGGCATTTCGGCAATCATCGTTGCAAAGGATTCAAGCCAGTCGGCATTATGCTGGTCGGTCCGCAACGCGACAAACACCGACATCCCGACCCCGACCTTTGTCGGGTCAAGCAGCGCCACGCGCTTGCGAATCACGCCGATTTCCTCAAGCCTCTGGATACGTCGCCAGCAAGGTGTCACCGACAGGCCGACCTTGCGCGCGATTTCGGCCACCGGCTGCGCCGCATTCTCCTGAAGATGACCGAGGATTTTCCTGTCGGTTGCATCCATGGTTGCCATGGGGACATCCTTTCGCGCTGGCTTGCAGACCGGGCATCGGGTCCGGCATTCGATGCGGCCGGTATAAAGCAGCTCACATCAATTCCCAACCTATTTTGGAAATATATTCCAATTAACCTGATAATCGACTTTATTTGAGCGAAATTTTCGCGCCATTCAGGGTGTGATCAAGGCCATCTCATCGGGGTTGATTTTGCCGGGCCAAGGCGGCATGGTCCGCGCATGAGTGATGCCGAAATCCCCGATCTGTCCGCCGAAATGCCCGCCGGAGCGATGCCGCAGCCACGCCTTCTGGCCGCCAGTGACTGGCAGGATTACGCGCTTCTCGACAGTGGAGACGGGCGGAAGCTTGAACGGTTCGGAAGCTTCACCTTCGTTCGTCCGGAAGCGCAGGCGATGTGGACACCGCGCCTGACGGATGCCGACTGGCAGGCCGCCGACGGGCGGTTTGTGGCCAGCCAGGGACGCGGCGATGATGACGAGGATTCCGGCGGCTGGACGCTGTCGCCGTCGCTGCCATCCCGCTGGCCGGTCAGCTATGACGGGCTGCGGTTCCTGGCGCGGCCAACCCCGTTCAGGCATCTTGGATTCTTTCCCGAACAGGCACCGCACTGGAACTGGTGCGCCGGGCTGATTGGCGATTTCATCTCGCGGTACGGGCGGGCGCCGCGAATCCTGAACCTGTTCGCCTATTCGGGTGTCGCCAGCCTTCATGCCGCGCGCGCCGGCGCCGAGGTGGCGCATGTCGATGCCAGCCGCAAGGCCATCGCGCAAGCCTTTGAAAACCGCGACGAGTCCGGGTTTGGTGAGGCGCCGATCCGCTTCATCACCGAGGATGCCGGGCGGTTTGTCGAGCGCGAGATCCGGCGCGGGCGGTCCTATGACGGCATTCTTCTCGACCCGCCGAAATATGGCCGTGGCCCGAAGGGCGAGCGCTGGCAGATCGAGACCGACCTTGTCCCGCTGTTGCGCGGCTGCCGCGAGCTGCTGTCCGATACGCCCTTGTTTCTGCTGCTGACCATCTATGCCATCCGCGCCTCGTCACAGGCGGCGCATTACGCGCTTGCCGATATGATGGCCGGGGCCGCGGGGGCCGTGTCGTCCGGCGAGCTTGTCAGTGTCGAGACAGGCGATGATCCGCGTGTGATAAGCCAGGCCAATTTCGCGCGCTGGATGGCAGGGTGACGTCCCGCGCACCGGTCGTCACCGGCGCAACGCCTCATAAAGAACGAGGCCACTGGCCACCGCCAGGTTCAGCGAATCCGACCGGCCCAGCATCGGCATCCGCACAAGCTGGTTGCAGGCCGCCATCAACGCATCGGTAAGGCCAGCCTGTTCATTGCCCATCAACAGGATCAGCGGCCCGCTGTAATCCGCCTCGCGGTAATCGACACTCGCCGGCAGCGCCGTGCCGACAACGCGCCCGGGCCAGCCGGCGGCAAAGGCGAGAAATGCCGCTTCCGACATCCGCGCCAGCTCGACATTGAACACCGCGCCCATGGAGGCACGAACCGCCTCCACCGAATAGGGGTCGGTGCAGTCACCGATCAGGATCACACCACGCGCGCCGGTGGCATCGGCGGTGCGCATGATGGTT
>Ga0255767_1002016_pt1 | contig 17824 bp, 21 predicted proteins | sample 071ome_24_FD_179967 | JGI IMG/M metagenome (GOLD analysis project Ga0255767, IMG submission 179967) | Coastal salt marsh microbial communities from the Groves Creek Marsh, Skidaway Island, Georgia - 071402CT metaG (version 2) | ecosystem: Environmental > Aquatic > Marine > Intertidal zone > Salt...
CCATTTTTGGTATGCTAGGTGTTCCGAAGCCTAAGCCCAAAACCCGAGCTGAAGAACAGCATTGTGAAAAACCCCGACGGTAATATCACCCTGCACAAAGGCGACATCCCGAGCGATCTCAGCTTCGGCGACAGTGTGGCCGTAGATACGGAGACCTTGGGTCTGAACCCGCTCCGTGACCGGCTCTGCGTGGTGCAGTTGTCGTCAGGCGACGGCAATGCCCATCTGGTCCAGTTGGACGGCAAGGACTATTCCGCCCCCAACCTGAAGTCGCTGATGGCGGACCCGGCGGTGACCAAGATTTTTCACTACGCCCGGTTTGATGTCGCTGTGATGCGGCACTATCTGGGCGTGGAATGTAGGCCCGTCTATTGCACCAAGATCGCCTCCAAATTGACCCGCACCTATACGGATAAACATGGTCTCAAGGACCTGTGCGGAGAGCTCTTGGGTGTGGAAATTTCCAAACAACAGCAGCAATCAGACTGGGGCGCCGATGAGTTGACGCCAGAACAATTGCATTATGCCGCGTCGGACGTGTTCTACTTGCATCGCCTGCGGGAGGTGCTGGACCGCCGACTGGCCCGAGAGGCCCGGACCGAGTTGGCACAAGCTTGTTTTGACTTTTTGAAACATCGCGCCGAGCTGGATCTGCTCGGCTGGGAAGACATCGATATCTTCGCCCACGCGTGGAAATAGCGCCGTCCGCCGCCGGGAGCGAACCACCCGGATTCATTGACCTTTATCACGCACGGATTCATACTGCGTTACATTGAAATCCCCCGGAAATTGAACATATAGCATATATATTCCAGGGCATTCTGATCAGGAACAGACATGAATAAATCCGGCGCCAAGCCGAAGCCCGATTCGAAGCTGATGGATTCCCAGCAGCAGGCGGATATCGAACGCGCGCGCCAGGTACTACAGATGGAGGCCGAGGGCCTCTCACAACTGGCGCAGACATTGGACGAAAGTTTCGTCGACGCCATCAATATTCTGGACAAAATCGACGGCCGTATTGTGCTCACGGGCATGGGCAAAAGCGGCCACATTGCGCGGAAAATTTCATCGACGCTGGCATCGACAGGCATGCCGTCCTTTTTCGTTCACCCCGGAGAGGCCAGCCATGGTGATCTGGGTATGATCGATCACAGTGACGCGGTCATCGCGATTTCCAATTCCGGTGAAACGCCCGAATTGGCGGATCTGGTCGCCTATACGCGGCGTTTTGCCATTCCGCTGATCTCCATTACCAGCCGCGCCGGGAGTTCGGTCTCGGAGCAGGCCGATGTCACCCTTGTCCTGCCCCCGGCAGAGGAGGCCTGTCCCAATGGTCTCGCCCCGACCACCTCGACCACAATGACCTTGGCGCTCGGCGATACCATCGCCATGGTCTTGATGGACCGCAACGGTTTTACCGCAGATGACTTCAAGATGCGGCATCCGGGCGGGCAGTTGGGCAAGCGGCTGTTGAAAGTTTCAGACATAATGCACAGCGGCGACGCCTTGCCGGTGGCGCCAGGTGATATGCCGATGACCGACATCATCGTCAGCATGTCCGCCAAAAGCTTCGGTTGCATCGCCATCGTCGATTCGGACACCACGTTGCTGGGCATCATCACTGATGGCGATCTACGCCGTCACATGTCGAACAACATTTTGGAACTGACCGCCGAACAGGTCATGACCAGGAATCCCAAAACCATCCGCCCGTCCGCGCTTGCGAGCGAAAGCGTGCAGATCATGAACGATGCCAAGATCACCAATTTGTTCGTGGTCGAAGACCAAAAAGTCGCCGGCATCATTCATATTCACGATTGCCTGCGGGCCGGCGTGGAATAGAAAATCATGGCCGAGCCTGGAACAGCCACAATTTCCCAGACGCCGGGAAGCGATGATACCGCCGCACCCCGGTCGCGGAACTACCTGGACTCGCCTGCCCCACGCACACGCTCGCGCCGACCGGTCGGCTATAGCCGGTTTGTTTTATTCATGAAGTTCCTGTTGCCGGCCGCCGCCCTGTGCCTGGTGGCGGCGATTGTCATTTGGCCGCAGATCAATATTACCGATAACCGATTTTCAATCGGCTTTTCAAAAGTCCAGGTTGGCGCCAAGGAAAACCCGAGTATGGTCAATGCCCGGTTTGTCGGCGCCGATAAAAAGAACCAGCCTTTTTCGGTTACGGCGGACCTGGCCAAGAATTTGGCCATCGGCGCCTCCAAGATAGAATTGGAAATGCCCAAGGCGGATATTGGTGTGCGCGATGGAAGCTGGCTGGTGCTGACGGCAAACACCGGTCTCTATAACCAAAAGGACAAGATTTTGGACTTGGATGGCGCGGTCAACTTGTTCCACGATTCCGGATTCGAATTTACAACCGAGACCGCCAAGGTTGATCTAGATGCCGGCGTCGCCGAAGGCGGGAAGGAAATACAAGGACAAGGGCCGTTTGGTCAATTAACCGCAGAGGGTTTCCGCATCGAGGAAAAGGGCAACCGCATTCTGTTCACCGGAAAATCCAAGCTCGTTCTTCATCCCGAGGCTCTGAAGGATAAAGAATGAACCGGCTACCGCTTCTCATCGTAATTCTTATTTCGGCATTGCTGGCGGTTGGCGGCCCAACCACCGCACCGGCGCAAAACCTTAACCTGGCGAGCGGCGCCTCGGATAAACCGATCGAGATTTTTGCCGACAACGGCATCGAGTGGCAGCAGGGCGAAGAAATTTTAATCGCCTCGGGCAACGCGCGCGCTGTTCGCAACGGCGTCAGTGTCACCGCAGAGGTCCTGCGCGCCTACTATCGTAAGAAGGCCGGCGGCGGCGCAGACCTGTACCGGCTGGATGCAGCCGGGGGCGTAAAGATATTCTCGGCGACCGATACGATCACGGGACGCTCGGCCGTGTACGATTTTGAACAAGCCGTGCTGGTTGTCGATGGAAAGAAAGTGACCTACCGGAGCGGCAACGACGTCATCACCGCGACCCGGCAAATGGAATATTGGGAGCGAAAGTTGATCGCCATCGCCCGTGGAGACGCGACGGCAACCCATGACGGTCAAACCTTGCGCGCCAACACCATTACGGCCCGCTTTCAAAAAGATAAAGCCGGCAACTCCAAAGTGTCCGAGGTCGAGGCGCACAACAACGTGGTGATCGTGACTCAACAAGACCGGGCCCGCGCTGATCGGGCGCAATACGTGGTCGCAACTGAAATGGCCCATCTGATCGGCAATGTAAAAATCACACGCGACAAAAACATCCTCACCGGCGATGAGGCGGAGATCAACCTGAGAACGGGCGTCAGCCGGATGTTAAGGAAGAAGAAAAGAATTCGCGGTATTATTTACCCGACAAAAAAATAGTGGACGTGCCTGGCTAAATCCGCCCTCGATGGCGGAAGTTTGCTGATTTCCCGGGGTTTAATCGGGAGACGTATATCTTTAACGGTGGTGAAGAGTGTGATTAGATCAATATCCCGTCAACGACAGCATTGTGTCTTGGGATGAGTGAGGATTCCGATATCCCCAGGATTGGTGGCGACACCGCTAATCCCAAAAAACCGGCCGATCCCGGACCCCGGTTGATATCCGAGTCCACACGTGGTCTGGCGGCGCATAATCTCGGCAAACGCTTTGACAAACGCCCCGTGGTTCGTGGCGTCTCCTTGGAAATTCAACGGGGCGAAGTGGTTGGCCTACTGGGGCCCAACGGCGCCGGCAAAACCACGTGCTTTTATCTGATCACGGGTCTGATTTCGCCAGACTATGGCAATATCATTCTCGACGGCCATGACATCACCGATCTACCCATGTACCGTCGCGCACGATTGGGGCTGGGCTACCTGCCGCAAGAGGCGTCCATCTTCCGCGGCCTGACCGTCGAAAATAATATCCGCGCCGTCCTCGAAGTGGTGGAGGAGTCCAAGGAACGCCGGGAAACGCTGCTGGAAGCCTTACTCGGTGAATTTTCCATCACCCATTTGCGCCGGACCCCCTCTCTTGCCCTATCGGGTGGTGAACGCCGCCGAGTGGAGATCGCGCGGGCGCTGGCGTCCAGGCCGCATTTTGTCTTGCTCGATGAACCTTTGGCGGGGATTGATCCCATCGCGGTAAGTGACATTCGCGATCTGATTTCTCACCTCAAGGATCGGGGCATCGGCGTCCTGATCACCGATCACAATGTGCGCGACACGCTCGATATTATTGAGCGCGCCTATATCATTCACGACGGGATGGTGCTCATGGAAGGGTCCGCAGATGATATCGTCGGCAACGAAGATGTCAGACGGGTGTATTTGGGTGACCGGTTCAATCTGTAAATCGACGGGATAGCAAGCAACTCAGATGGCGATAACCCCAAGATTAGAACTCCGGCACAGCCAGTCTCTGGTGATGACGCCGCAATTGCAGCAAGCCATCAAACTGCTGCAGTTCTCCAATGTGGAGCTTCAGGAGTTCGTCGAGGAGGAGCTGGCCGAGAATCCCATGCTGGACCGGGATGAAAGCGATCTGGAACCCGCCGATGGCAACGGACCCGGCGAGGTTCAAAACGATATCTATGGTGAAGAGGATTTTGACGCCGGCGATAATGCGTCTGCACCGGACAATCTGGACGCCATTGACCTGGGCCGCGCCGAGCATGTCACCGAAGAGAAATCCGGCGCTCTCGACATGGAAGAATACGACAATGTCTGGGATACGGAATCCGGTCCAACCAGCGGTGGCGAAGCGTTCTCCGACTGGGGGACAAGCAGCGGCAGCGGATCCTTCGATCCGGATGCGCCGGACTTTCAACAGAACCTGTCCCAGGACATTTCCCTGAGAGATCACCTGTTCAATCAAATCCAGCTGGAGATCATTGACCCCGCCGAACGCATGATCGCCGGCTACTTGACCGACATGCTTGACGAAACCGGCCGGCTGCCCACCGACCTTGCGGAAGCGCGGGTGGCGCTCGACTGCACGGACGAGGCCATTGACGCCGTTCTCACCAAACTACAACGGTTCGAACCGTCCGGCCTCTATGCGCGGAATTTGGCCGAGTGCTGGGCGATCCAGCTCAGAGAGCTGGACCGGCTCGACCCGGCGATGGCGGCGCTGCTGGACAATATCGACCTGTTGAAGAACCATGATTACCCGGCTCTGTGTAAGGTTTGCCAGGTGGATATGGAAGACATGCAGGACATGGTGGCGGAGTTGCGCGCCCTCAACCACAATCCAACCGAAGAATTCGAACATATCGAGGCGCAGCCAATCGTGCCGGATGTCATCATGCGCCCCGGCGTGGAGGGCAAATGGGTGGTCGAACTGAACAACGACACCCTGCCGAAGGTTTTGGTGAACCAGGCCTACTATGCCGAGATCAGCAAATGCGTCCGCACCAAGGACGAAAAACAATACGTCACCGACAAAATTCAGTCGGCCAATTGGTTGGTCAAGTCACTGCATCAACGGGCAACCACGATCTTGAAAGTAGCGAGCGAAATCGTCAGCCAGCAGGAAGCGTTCTTCCGCCTCGGCGTCGAGCATCTCAAGCCGCTGATACTGCGGGACATCGCGGAAGAGATCGAAATGCACGAAAGCACGGTCAGCCGGGTGACCTCCAACAAATACATTCACACGCCCCGGGGCATTTTTGAGCTGAAGTACTTCTTTACATCGGCCATCGGTTCAACCGACGGCGGCGCCGCCCTGTCGGCGGAATCAGTGAAACACAAGATCAAGACCCTGATCGACGCCGAAGAACCGGCAGCCATCCTATCCGATGACAAGATCGTGGAGATACTCAACGAGGGCGGGGTTGATATCGCCCGGCGAACCGTCGCCAAGTATCGGGAGGCGCTTAAAATTCCGTCGTCGATCCAGCGGCGGCGGGAAAAAAAACGCGCCGTCGGCTTTTAAAAGATAAATAAAATCAATATATTGCAAACCTCTTGACTTAAAACCCGATGCACACTAGGGTCCCGTCCGCCGTACGAGGGAACGACCCGAACCGTGAAAATTCACGATAACCCGGCGCCGAGGGTCCGGATGGAGATGCCGGACACATTCCTGCAACCAGGGACTTACCTCACGGCGAGGTATAATCGTATCCGAGCTAAATGCCGGGTGCAGGCGAACTAGAACAACTTACATAAGTTACTCAATATGCAAATTAGCGATATCCTTTCGCCGGAGAGCGTTGTTTCCAATTTGAAAGTGACCAGCAAAAAGCAGGCGCTTCAGGAACTTTCAAAACGGATTGCCGACTTAGCTGAACTCGAAGACCGGGACGTTTTTGAAATTTTGCTGGACCGGGAAAAGCTCGGCACCACTGGCGTCGGCAACGGCATTGCTATTCCCCATGGAAAACTGGAACATCTGGACAAGCTGCATGGCCTATTTGCCCGGCTCGAACGGCCGGTGGAATTCGACTCAATAGATGAACGCCCGGTCGATTTGATTTTCCTGCTGCTTGCGCCGGAGTCCGCCGGCGCGGACCACCTCAAGGCGTTGGCGCAGGTCTCTCGGTTGCTTCGCGACAAATCCATGTGCGAGAAACTGCGGGGCTCCGATAGTGCGGAGGCCCTTTATGCCTTGCTGACCGACCAAACGGCCAACCAGGCCGCCTAACCCGTTCTGATTTAGTGAGTGTTCTGCGGCGCTAGATTGTGCTGAATGGCGGCCGCCTTCGCGACATCGAAGTTGGCAAACATGGCCAACGGCTCTCCGTTTGCGGCGAACACGCCGAAGCCATCCTGTCCCCCATCTGTGACCGGCCGGATATAGGCGACTTCACCCAGACCCAGGTAAGTCAGGTCTTGCACGGTAACGGCTCTGGGAGCTGTAATGTTTTCCGAGTCGTCGGAAGAGGGTTTGTTTGTCCTCATGACACCATCCTTTCCTATTTAAGCAATGGCGGGTTGAGACGATTGCCGGCGGGTTAGTTCTTGTCCGGCGAGAGATCGATGGTTTGGGCGTCCTTGTCTTTTCCGGACGGACCGGCGATTTCGATTTTTGTGACCTTTGGTTCGGGAAGCGGCAGCCGCAAATCAACATGCAGCAATCCGTCCTCCATTCGCGCGGACGTGACGTCCACGCCATCCGCCAACACAAAACTGCGCTGGAACTGACGTCCGGCAATGCCCCGATGCAGAAATATCCGATCACTGTCATCATCGGTCTGGCGGCCGCGGATCACGAGTTGATTGTCCTCGATGGTCACTTCCAGGTCATTCATGGAAAAGCCGGCGACGGCCAGAGAGATGCGAAGCTGATCCTCGGCAATCTGCTCGATATTGTAGGGGGGATAACCTTCGGCGGATGACTTTGCCACGCGATCGAGAACGCGTTCGAATTGATCAAAACCGACCAGGAATGGACTGTCGAAAATAGGCATGCGTGTCATGCCGGTCTCCTCTTTCCTTGAGCGAGTCTAGAGCAGATCCGGACCCAATGTCGGCATCCGGCTGCCTGTATCACCTAATTTGGCAGATTTGCGACCTGCGTCAAGATGCCGGCGAACGGAGAGTGAGGGACTTTAAAAGAGCTGGAGGATGGTCTGTTCCGACTGAATTGCCAGATTGGTCGCCGCCGACGCCAACTGGTTACGGGTCGATAGGGCCAAGGAATTGGCCGCTTCTTCGTTGAGATCGGTCTGCACCAGCTTGGCTTCGCCCTCTTTCAGGGTATTGACCAAATCAGTGGTGAAGTCTTCGCGGATTTGCAGCACGCTGGCGTTAGAGCCAATGGTTTGCGCCGTAGAGCGGACCTGTGCCGCCGCCGCGTCGATGGTCGCCGTATTGTTGATATCCAACGCCAGAGTAGCGGAATCGCTCGCCTGGCCAGTAATTTGGATCGACGACGACCCATCCGCATTTAGATCCAAATTCAGCGTATCCGGTGATGAATCGATCAAATTTGTCCCGCCGAAGGACGAATCCCGCGCAAAATTGTCCAATTGTTGAGATAAAACGTCGAACTGGGACTGTAATTCCGCCTGTTGTGTCGGCGAGGAGCTGTTTTCGAACTGAATTGCCACTGCTTTGAGTTGATTAAGGGTCTGATCGATCGATTCCAGACCGTTTTGCGCCACTTGAAGCTGGCTGGCGCCTTGGCCAATGTTATTTTTTACCGACAACAGGTCGGACGCCTTGTTGGACAGACTTTTGGCGACGAACGCCGCAATGACATTGCGGTTCCGTTCTTCATCCTCTCGGCCGGTCGCGATCCGGTTCTGGGTGCGCGCCTGAAGGTCCTTGATCCGTTGGACCGACGACAGCGTTGTGCGCACAGAGGATGAGAGACCGACTTCCATAAATCACCTAGTTCTTGATCATGACCCCAAAACTAGCGGCTTGCCGCCTGAATATCTGTGATCCGGATCACTTTTATAGAATAGGAAGTGTTATGGGGGATTTCAAGGGTCCCGGGACAATCCCGCCCTTTCCAGGTCGGCCAGGTAATCGGCCCACATTCGCTCTTGGTTCAGGCCGAACTTATAGAGAGTCTCCCAGGAATAGATGCCGGTATCGTGCATGTCATCGAAAATGATGCGGATCGCGTAGCCGCCCACCGGTTCCACATTCATAATCCCCACATGACGCCTGCCGCCCACGGTCTGGCGTTCCGCCGGGGAATGTCCCTGGACTTCGGCTGACGGGCTGTGCACCCGCAGGAACTCTGCCGGAAGCTGAAATTCGCTGCCATCGTCAAACATCACGTCCAGGCGTTTTTCCTGGCGTTTGACTTTGATATCGGTCGGTGCGTGGGGAAAGGAAAGATTGGCGGGCATAACGGAAGGAACCGGAGAGATTACTCTTCGATTTCGCGCGCCTCGTCGACCAGCATGATCGGAATGCCGTCGCGTACGGGGTAGGCCAATTTGGCCGACTTGCTGATCAACTCGTTCTTTTCCCGGTCATATTCCAGCGGCCCCTTGGTCAAGGGACAGACCAGAATTTCCAGCAGTTTAGGATCCACGCTTTGGTCGCTCATAATACCTGCCGCCTAATGTTTGGGCCTAATGTTTCGCCTGAGAACGGTCATCGCTCCGCGCCGCCATTTCCATCAAGGATATAATGATCTCCGCTATCTGAGAAAAGCTTTCTGCGCCCAACAACGCTTGTTTTTCCTGGCGGCTGAACGGACACAGCATGCCCAACGAGGCGATCAACAGCGTGTCATCCGCCCGTTCCATGGATTGGAGGTCCGCCTGCAGACCCTTGGTTTCGAAATAGTGGCGCAAGACGGCGAATAGTTTATCCCGGTCCAGGGTGACATCGTCCTGATCCATGTCCTTGGCGAAACGGCTGTAGTCCGCCGCCACCCGCCGGTAGCCGTTGCGGTTCTCCAATTCCCGGCTCACATCGAACCGACAGATGCCGTCCAGCGAGACCATCAGCCGCCCGTCCCCCGTCTCGGCGAAGGACACCACCCGTCCGGCGCAGCCGATCTGTTCCAGCGGGATATCCTCCGGCAGGGGATCGCGGGCGTCCTCGGTGGGCTGGATCATGCCGATCATCCGGCCTTCGCCCAGACAGTCCAAAATCATGTTCAGGTATCGGGGCTCGAAAATATTGAGCGGCAGCCGCCCGCCCGGCAGCAACAGAACGCCCGGCAGCGGAAACACGGCAATCTCCGCCGGCAACTCGTCAAACGCGATGCCGAACGGATCATCCATCAGGAGAACAGGACTGCGGACAGTTTCCGCCGGCCTTCCACGGTGACCGGGTCCGCATGGCCCAGGGCTTCGAAGATTTTCAAAAGCTGCATGCGCGCCGCTTCGTCGTTCCAGGCTTTGTGGGTTTTCACCAGCGCCACCAGGATATCCACCGCCTCTTCCGCCTGACCGTCGCCATAGAGCGCCTGGGCATAGTCAAAACGCAATTGCGGATCATCCGGGGACGCCTCCAACTGCACCTTCAAGGCCGCCGTTTCCTCGGATGTGGTGGCGGTCTCCGCCGCCAACTCCATGGCCGTGGCCAGGCTTTTAATGGCCTCGTCATTCTGCAGCGCCGGTTCCAGCATGGAGATATACTCCTGCGCCGCCTCGTCTTCACCGGCGGCCCGCAGGCATTTGATCATGCCGGCATGCGCCGCGGTGTTGTTGCCGTCCTGCGCCAGAATCTGGGAAAAAATCGCCTGCGCCGTTTTGGCGTCGCCGGACGCCAACAGCGCCTCCGCCTGTTCCACCGCCTGATCCAGGGGCGAGCCCGCGCCGTCGGTCAGCTTGTCAAAGAATTGCCTGAGCTGACTTTCCGGCAGCGCGCCGGCGAACCCGTCCACGGGCCGGCCGTCCTTGAAGGCGACAACCATGGGAATGGACTGGACCCGCATTTGTTGGGCCAGTTCCTGGTTTTCGTCCACGTTAATTTTGACCAGCTTGACCTGGCCGCCATACTCCCGGACCAGCTTTTCGATGACCGGGCCCAGCTGTTTGCAGGGGCCGCACCATTCCGCCCAGAAATCGACAACCACCGGCGCCGATTTGGAGGCTTCGATTACATCCTCGCCGAAACGGGCGGTATCCGTATCCTTGATCAGATCGCCGCCAGCGGCGTCACCGGAACCGGGAGCCATCGTGCCGTCGGCATCAAGTATGCCTGTCATATCTTATCCTTCTGAAAAGTCTTTCACTGTTAGGTCCATAATTGGCGCATGGGCCGCCCGTTGCAAGGGCTGGCGCCTGTTTATTTCCCATCACCAATTATTACAGCGTCCTTCTTTACAGCGCCATCACGACGGGCGTGTGGCCGCAGGCCTCGATAAAGCGCAACAGATCCGACGTGGCGATGGTCGTCGTCGCCTCGTTCTGCAGCGGATGATAATTCAGGTGATCATACTCCAGCATACGCGCCTCCAGGATCACGGTGACGGTGCGGCTGGTCTCGTTGATCAGGGAGAACGGCGTGACCGAGCCCGGCGTCACGCCCAATATTTCCTGCATCAGTTCCGGTTTGCCGAAGGACAGCCGGGCCGAGCCCAAGGTCTTCTGCAGGGCGTTGGTGTCGAGCCGGCCATCTTCCAGCATGACCACCAGCCACATGGCGCCCTTCTTGTCTTTCAAGAACAGGCTTTTGCAGTGCCCGCCCGGCAGCGCGCCGCGCAGCTCTTTATTATCGTCAACGCTGAAGGCCGGGGGATGGCAGACCGTGTTGGTCTCGATCCCCAGCTCCTCAAATCGCTGGAAAAGGTCTTGTTCGGTGGCCGGCATGGCCGGGACTGTATCCATCGCCGCACGCACCTGCAAGGCGGAGGGGGCGGCAAAGAGGATGGAAGGCGGGATGTCGGAGAGGGGCGAATGGGGAGAACAAAATTGAGGCGAAAGACTTTTCTTGCAATGAAAGGAGCTATGGTTATTATCTGGCCGCCTTCCGGCATGCTCCTCATGCGGAGGCCGGATGCGGGCGTAGCTCAGGGGTAGAGCGCAACCTTGCCAAGGTTGAAGTCGTGGGTTCGAATCCCATCGCCCGCTCCATTTTTTTCCCGTGATACATATCGTTGGGGGCGGTCAAATCGACTGCAGCAACCACTCCTCAAACCAGATCATCAATAGTCACGTCCAGGATATCCGCCAGTTTGGCGTAGATATCGATACTGCCGGATTTTTTGCCGTTTTCGATTTGTGACAGGTGGCTTTTCCCCACACCCGCCTGATCCGCCAACGCCTGCAGGGTCAGGCCTCGATGCTCCCGAAAAATGCGCAGCGGGCTTTCGCCGGCGATCATCCGCTCCACCAACTCTGCGGGCAACGCATCATCCGGGTCCATCAGAGCCGCTTCAATGGAGCGCCGGTCTTCCGCATCCTCAACCCGACGGATCAGCGCCTCCAAATCGGCGACGGGGATGGTGGTGACCTCCACCGTACCGCCCGCATTATTCGTGGATGAATTCCTATTCGATTTTGCCATCCTGCATCACTCCTCTCTTCTGCGCGTCTCAGAAACGTTTATAGATGTCGCCCCGTGATTTGACGTCGGTCACGACTATTTTCTGAGACTCTACATCCACATGGTACACTGCGCGCCAATCGCCAATTCTCAGCCGGAAACCGTTTTTAACGCCCTTGATCGTTTCCACATTACGGTGCCCCGAAAACGGGTCGTCAGCAATGGCCTCCAAGCGCTTAATGAACTCTTTGGCGGTCTTGCCGGGAATCTTTTTTCGCAGCGCCTTCGCGGCCGCCAATTCGATCAGCAGATCCATTCCCAACGTTTACCTAAAGTAAACCATAAGTCAAGAATGTTTACTCTTGGAAAACTTGAATGATGTTCCCTTTTCCCCGTTTCCAACCCGGTTCAACACTCTATGCTAGCCGATAGAGAATACAGCCCACCACCAAAGGAGCCGCCCTTATGGCCGAGACCTATCTTTTGATCGTCAGCATGGATATCGAGCCGGACAAGGAGGCCTTGTTCCATGAAGTTTATGACGAGGAGCATATCCCCCTGATCAAGAAGCTGCCCGGTGTGCGCGGCGTCAGCCGGTTACGGGCCGAATCCGCCAAGGTGCTGGTTGGCGGTGAGCTGCAGGATATCGACATGAGCGCGCACCCGACCTTCACCGCCATCTACGAGCTGGAGGACCCGGGCGTGATGGAGACCCAGGCCTGGCAGGACGCGGTCGAGGCCGGGCGCTGGCCCACCGAGGTGCGGCCCTATACCTCCAACCGCCGGTTCGAACTGCGCAAGGTTATTACTTAAGCCCCTTTCGGGTGGACTCCCGCCGCCCGCTCTGCCAATCATGGCGGCATCAGCATAAGGGGAGCTTCATGATACCTGTTGTCGACGCCCATCATCACATTTGGCGGCTGGCCGATCTCACGTGGCTGAACGGCCCGACCCAGCCTCGGATTTTTGGCGACTATGAATCCCTGAAGCGGGATTACGCGATAGAGGATTTCCAGGACGATCTGGCCGGCGCCAGCGTCGAGAAATCGGTCTATATCCAGGTCAACTGGCCGGCGGGTCAAGAAGTGGACGAGGCCGCCTGGGTGCAGGAAGTCGCCGAGGAAAACGGCTGGCCCCACGCCATCGTCGGCTATGTGGATTTTGCCGCCGAGGACGCGCCGGCAACCCTAAAGGCGCTGTCGCAACATTCCCTGATGCGAGGCATCCGCCAGCAGCTGCATTGGCATGAGAACCCGCTCTATAAGTTTCAGCCCGCGCCGGACCTGATGAAACAGGCCGCCTGGCGTAAGAACTTCGCCCTCCTGCAGGACCATGACTGGACATTCGAGCTGCAGGTCTTCGCCTCGCAGATGTCGGACGCGGCCCGGCTGGCCGCCGACTTCCCAGCCACGCAAATGATCCTGCAACATTGCGGCATGCCGGAAGACACGTCAGAGGCCGGCATGACCCTCTGGCGGGACGGCATGAAACGGCTGGCGGACCAGCCCAACATCCATTGCAAGTTTTCCGGCCTGGGCACCTTTATCCATCGCAACGATCCAGGCTTTATTGCGGAGATCACCGGCGAATGCCTGGAGATGTTCGGCCCGGCCCGCTGCGTGTTCGGCAGCAACTATCCTATCGAGAAACTGTGGACGGACTATGGGCCCATCGTGGACGCCTTCCGCGCCGCCGTCGCCCACTTGCCCGAGGCCGAGCAGGCCATGGTGCTGCACGACAACGCGGTCACACTCTACAGGCTCTGAGATGGTTGGAGACTTTACCCCCGATCCGGAATTGAACCGGCAATATTCCAACGATCTCTGGGCCAGTAACGGCGCCGATTCCCGCGCCGCCGCCAACGCCAAAAGCCTGGAGATCAGGGAGCGTCTGCCCGGCCATCTGGATATATCGTATGGCGATGGTCCGGATGAGCTGCTGGATATCTTCCCCGCCGACGCAAGCGGTCGCCCGGTGCATGTCTTCTTTCACGGCGGCGGCTGGATGCGGGGCTCCAAGGACACCGCCTGTTTCACCGCCGAAATGATCACAGAGGCCGGCGGGCTATTCGTCGCGGTGAATTTTTCCAAAACCGATAAGGTCAGCCTCGCCGAGATCACCGCACAAAGCCGGGCCGCCGTCGCCTGGGTCTATCAGAACATCGCGCGTTATGGCGGGGGTCCGGAAAGGATATTTGTCTGCGGCAAATCCTCCGGCGCGCAACAGGCCGGCATGGTCGCCTGCACCGATTGGTCACAGTATGGCCTGCCCGATGACGTGGTGAAGGGCGGCGTGCTGGTCAGCGGCTCGTATGACCTGACGCCCATGACCAAGACCGACCGGCGCACCAATGTGGGCGTGGACGAAGCAGTCGCCGAAGCCCTGTCACCGGCCAAACATATCCCGGCCAAGGGCTGCCCCCTGATTCTGGCCCATGCCCAGCACGACGCCCCGGAACTGCACCGCCAGGCCCGCGAGTTTGCCGCCATGTGGCGGGCCGCCGGGCATGAAAGCCGGTTGCTGGTCGAAGAAAATGTGGATCACTTCAGTATGGCCGTGCCCATGGCGGATAAGGACAGTTATCTGGGTCAGGCCATATTGACGCAGATGGGCCTGCTTTAGCCGCCGTCTTTCTCGATCTCGTCCAGCGCGGCGGCGACATCGCTCATGACACTGTCCCAGTCGCCGATCTTGGGCTGGCGGAACAGTCGCGCCGACGGATACCAAGGGCTGTCGTCCCGGTCCAACTGCCAGCGCCAGTCCGGCGCAAAGGGCAGGAGAACCCAGACCGGCTTGCCGAGCGCGCCGGCCAAATGCGCGACGGCGGTATCCACGGTGATCACCAGGTCAAGCGCGGCGATGGCGGTGGCGGACTCAGCAAAGTCATGGATTTGCGGCCGGATGTCGGCAACGTCCCTCCCCCAATCCATCTCCGAAAGTTGGCCCCCCCGGTCATCGAACTGCAGGGACACCCATTGGGCGTCCGAACCCGAGACCAACTCCTGGAAACCTTCCAACGGGATCGACCGATTGAGATCATTCTTGTGGGTGGGCCGCCCTGCCCAGGCGATCCCGATCACCGGCGTCTCATCGTTAATGTCCCCCAGATCAATCTCTACGTCGGGGGCCAATTTCAGGTACGGTGTCACCGCCGGGATAGATTTCGCATCGGTCTCAAACAAGTGCGACAGGCTCATGATCGGCGCCTGCAGCTCAACCGCGGTCACATCCTCGCCCCGCCTTATCACCAAGGAAACACCTTCCACCAAACCGAGCAGGCGCACCAGCGGCGCGTAGGTTTCGACAATCACCGTCGCGCCCTTGTCGGCCAATAAGGGCGCATAGCGGACAAACTGCAAAGTATCCCCATAGCCCTGTTCTGAATGGATCAGGATGGCTTTCCCGTCCAAATCCCCGCCGTCCCAAAAAGGTATATTGGCGTGCCGGACGGTGAATTCGGGCAATTGCCAGCGCACCTCGTAGTCCGCGAACCCGCCCGCCAAGTCACCCGTCAGCAATCGCGCTAGGCCCCGGTTCCAAATACCGTCGGCGTGATTTGGGTCGATTTCCAGAGCTTGGTTGAACAATGCCAACGCCCCCTCCACGTCCCCCAAGGCCTGCCGTACGCCGCCCAGGTTGACCAGGGCAATCGGGTTGTCAGACTGCTGTTCAACAACGGTTTCCAGCGCCTCTGCCGCCTCATCAAGGCGATGGAGCCTGGCCAAGACGTTGCCCCGGTTGAGGGGTGCATCTGCATTCTCCGGGTCTAGGGACAATGCTTTGTCACAAGCCTCAAGCGCGCCCGGATAATCCCGCCGGTCATACTGCACCGTGCCAAGCGCATTCCAGGCAGGGGCCACAGCGGGAAAGAGGGACACGGTCTCTTCGGCCAAAATCAGCGCGTGGTTTAACTCATCTGATTGCCTCAACGCCTCGCACAGGTTCACCCGCGCATCCAACAGAGCCCCATCGGTCGCTATGGCCTGCCGAAGCATAGTGATCGCGTCTTCCAACCTTGATTGATCCAGCCGAATGGCGCCGGCCACCGCCAGCGCCGCCGGCAAACCAGGAGACGCCGATAGTGCGTTGTCGATGGACCCCTCAGCCCCGTCGAGATCACCCTCACGCCGCTGCAGATCGGCCAGATTGGTCCAGGCCTCGGCAAATGCGGGCGCCAACGCCACAGCCCGCTCGAAGGCCGCCTTGGCCCCTTCGACGGCTCCCCCCTCCTTGAGGATAGAGCCCATCGTATTTTGTGCTTCGGGATAGGCCTCGCGCGCAGCGAGCGATTGGGTGACGAAATCCCGCGCCTCATCGAGCTGACCCGCATCCATCGCCAGGACCCCCAGCAGGTGCAGCGCTTCGGCGTTGGTGGCATCGGTTTCCAGCGCCTGGCGGTAATAGACCTCCGCGCCCTGACGATCCCCCGCCAGATGGGCTTGCAGGCCTTGATTAACCAGATGGTCCGGATGTTGGTCGCCGTTCATCACTCTCCGGTCTCGGAATATGCCGGTCGGCAGCGGCACTTTGGTGTCGCCCGCGGCGTCTATAAACTACAAAAATCCGCATTCTGCCGCGAACGGGAATTCTACTTTAACTCATTGTTTATTAACGAAGTAAGACCAATGTTAACCTGAGTAACATGCCTGGGATTTCTCCTTATATCCATATCGAGAAAAGGTGAGTACCGTGCCCAGGTCATTAGCAATGGGGTAATGCCGTCCGGGGGGACGGCAAAGACGAGGGACTCGCCATGAACGCGACATCAAACAACCGTAATGCCGACCTTTTGACCAAAGTCTCCAAGGCCGCCGCCGGCATGGCCGCAAAAGCCGACCGGGCTAAAATCGGCCGGCTGGTGCGGGCACTCTATTCCAACACCTCCCGGCAAGACCTGTCGGAAAGAACGTTAGACGAACTCGCCGGATCGGCCCAAGCCATTATGTCCTTCGGCAACAAACGCCGCCCCGGCAAAACGCTGATACGCGTCTACAACCCCGAGAAAAAGAAAAACGGCTGGAACAGTGAGCACACGATCATAGAGGCCGTCACAGACGATATGCCATTCCTGGTGGACTCCATTACCTCCGAGCTCGGCAGCCGCGGCATCACCGTTCACCTGGTGATCCACCCCATCGTACACGTTGTCCGTAATCCTGACGGCGGTTTGAAAGATGTGCTGGAGAACGGCAGGGATGCCAAAGGCGCGACATCCGAGGCCTTCATGTCCTTTGAAATTACGCGGCAATCGGGCGCCGCCGCCCTCAAGGAACTGGAACAGGCTATCGCCTTGATCCTGAAGGATGTGAGAGCAGCGGTTGAAGACTGGCAGCCCATGCGTGCGAAAGTCCAAGAGATAATCGAAGAAACCAAACTGCGGTTCGCGGCCGCCGGCGCGACAGAAGTTGCCGAGGCACAGGACTTCCTGCAATGGGCGCATGACGACAATTTCACTTTCCTTGGCTACCGGGAATACGATTTCAAGGGTAAAGGCCCTAATGCCAAGGTTGTCATCAACAAGAAGTCGGGCCTGGGCGTGCTCCGCGACGAAAAACGGGTCGTCATTAAAGAGTTGCGCAATTTGAACAAAATGCCGGCGGAAATCCGTGCATTGGTGCGCAATACCGACCCCGTGGTGATCAGCAAGGCTGACGTCCGGTCCACCGTCCACCGGGCCGCGCTGATGGACACAATCGCCGTCAAAAAGGTGGACAAGGACGGCAATGTGATCGGTGAACGTTTAATCGTCGGCCTGTTTACATCGGTTGCCTATTCCACCAGCCCCCGTGAGATTCCGCTGCTGCGGCGTAAGATCGAAAAAATGGTGACGCTGGCGGGTTTCCCGGCCACCAGCCATGACGGCAAGGCGCTCCTGCATATTCTAGAGACGTACCCCCGGGATGAACTGTTCCAGACCCGGGATGAGGAGTTGCTGGAGACCTCCATGGGGAT
>Ga0255767_1002020_pt1 | contig 17811 bp, 13 predicted proteins | sample 071ome_24_FD_179967 | JGI IMG/M metagenome (GOLD analysis project Ga0255767, IMG submission 179967) | Coastal salt marsh microbial communities from the Groves Creek Marsh, Skidaway Island, Georgia - 071402CT metaG (version 2) | ecosystem: Environmental > Aquatic > Marine > Intertidal zone > Salt...
AGGGCGAGGTGCTCTTGGTGCATTGGGGTATGTCGGTGGGGGTCAAACCCTCTGCCCGCAATCAACCCCAGCAGCTCGGGCTTTACAGGCGGGCGTGCCGTGGTCACGCCGGTCTCGGTAACGCTACGATGAGTTGCTTTGGCGATCAGTCGTGCCGTTGGCAATGCAGAATGCCGTCCCTGAGAAGGCCCCATACCCACGGTTGAAAAGCGTTTCACCAACTGAATATCTCGATACCCTTGTCGGGCTGCGTTCACGATGTCTTTGATCTGAAGGTCTTCGTCGAAGTCGATGAACTCCCGTCCATTGGGGTGTTTGAAAATTGGCCAGAGGTGATTGACCTTAATGCCGCAGTTGACTGACTCGGGTTCGCTAGCGGCATTGCCGATGGCATTGAGCGCCCCTCGTGCCGCGTTGCGGCCGTCGGCACAGACCGCCTCGAGACCGTACACACTGTTGACGCTTCCGGCTAGGAACATCCCATCGACAAGATTCTGTAGGTGAAAATGCGCACTCTCATCGTTATAGGTGAGGGCTGCCCCTGCCTGACAGGCAAGTTGATAGGCGGGCATAAAGCCGCTGGACATGGCGAGGGTGCTACAGGAAATAGCGCATCGTTCTTGGCCAATGCTTCCGTCTTCCTCGACGCTGTGCACCACCACCTTGCCAAGCCGGTTTCCTGTTGTGTCTGCTAGTGCTTCATAAACCGTTGCCTTGCACTCGAGGCGGATTTCCCGAGAGGCGAGTGCTTCCTGAAGATATTCGCTGTCAGGGCTGGAGCGCAGGTCGATGACGGCGGCCACAGACAAACCCGCATCGCATGCCTGCAGGGCGCTGTGATAGGCGAGATCGTTACCGGCCAGAATGACAACGTCGCCTTCAGGGGCAATGGCGTAATGCCTGATCAATCTATCCAACGCGCTACACAGGACAACACCGGGGAGGTCGTTGTTTCTGAATACAACGTGTTGCTCGGTTGAGCCTGTGGCCAGAATGCAAGCCTCCGCGCGCACTTTGAACATGCGATCACCTTGCAGTACCGGCAAGTAGTGATCAGTAAACCAGGCATTACAGAGGGCTCCCGTGAGCACTCGAATGCCTTTGTGGACCAGCACCTGTTGCTCAAGGGATGCAAGGAGATCGTGACTCTTGGTGCCTTCAACCTCAAAGCGATGATAGGTGAGGGCTCCACCAAGCTGCGGGTTTTCATCAATCAGTAATACCTTTGCGCCGCCGTTGGCCGCCTCAAGGGCAGCACTGAGCCCCGCGGGTCCCGCACCAATCACTGCTATATCGCAAAATAGGTACTGCTTGTCCCGGTAGGGGGGCTTACTGTCGAGGTTGGCAACCCCCAGTCCCGCCATCTGACGAATCATGGGTTCCCAAAAGCGCCATACCCCAAAAGGTTTGTAAAAGGCTTTGTAGTAAAACCCCACCGGTAAAAACCGCCCCAGCCAATCAAGCGCCCGCAGCCAGTCTCTGGTCAGGGAGCCGAGATAGTTCTGGCCCGAAACGGGTTCGTTCAGATCAATCGGTAACTCGTCTGCAAGTTGATTCGGCGTGCTCGCAGTTTGAACGAGAGTATTGGCATCATGACCCGCCATCGACAGGGGACCGCGAGGTCGGTGGTATTTAAAAGAGCGGGAGAATAGCCAGTGGTTATTGGCAACAAGTGCAGAGGCAACGGTGTCTCCGCGATAGCCCGATAGCGTCTCGCCTTCAAAGGTGAAGCTGCGAGGTTGAGTCCTATCAATCAATATGCCGTAGGGCAGGTCAAGGCGCTGCTTCACGATGACGTCTCCCGGGCAGGAAAATCTACGCGTGATGCAAAACACTCGCTGGCGTCGTAAGTCCGAATAACCTCATCTGAGCCGTTATGCCGCTCTGCGATAAACCAGTAACCGCTGGGTGCGTGCAGCCACCATTCCCGCACAACACCCACGTCGTTGTTATCGTAGAACACATAGTGTGCCCACGCCTTGTCGGTACAGGTAGCGGGGTCGGGCATAGGGGTAACCTGCCCGCCGTAGACAAACTCGCTGATGTTGCGGAGCCCGTTCAGAGGGCACTGCATGCGTTTCATCGCACCTTCTCCTAGTGGCTCGCGGCCGTTGCGCCCATCTCGTTAACTTGTTGAAAACGAGAAAAGCGCTCGAGCGCAAAGGGTTGGATAAGGTCAGGGACCCGACCGCCACTGGCGACCAACTCCGCCATCGTCCAGCCACAAATGGGGGTGGCTTTGAAGCCCCAGGTGCCCCAGCCCGCATCGATGTAGTAGTTCTCGATTGGACTCAAGCCCATGATCGGACTGTAGTCGGTGGTCATGTCGGTAATGCCAGCCCACTGGCGCAGCAGCCGCATCTCGCTCATAAACGGAAACATCTCGATCGCATGGGCAATCAGGCTCTCTTTTAGTTCGAGGGAGGATCGGCTGCTGTAGAGAGGGTAGGGATCAGAGCCGCCACCAATCACAATTTCACCGCGGCTGGTTTGTTGAACATAGCAATGCAGCGCCGAGGAACTGACCAGCGGGTTGAGAAAAGGCTTCACCGGCTGGGTGACCATCGCCTGCAAGGGGTAAGCGACCAGCGGGAGCTCAAAACCGGCTTTGCGGGCAAGCAGCGCGCTGTGGCCAGCCACCGCCTGCACAACGGTATTGCACTGGATGCGCCCCCGGTTGGTTTCGACGCCGGTCACCTTGTCGCCTTCCTTAAGGATGTCGGTTACCTCGGTCAGCTGATGTAATTCGACCCCCCGCTGGGTCGCACCCTTGGCATAGCCCCAGGCCACCGCGTCGTGGCGCGCAGTAGCGCCATCCCTATGCCAAAGTCCTGCTAGTACCGGCAGGTCCGCGGGGTCCAGATTCAAGGTCGGCACGAGTTCGGCGATGGCTTGACGATCAATCAGCTCGGTGCGGCCGCCAAAATGTTTGTTGACCTCCGCGCGCTGCCGGAATGCCCGCACAGTCGCATCGGTATGGGCAAGGGTTAGCTGGCCTCGCTGGGAATACATGATGTTGAAATCGAATTCGTTGGATAGTTTTTCGTAGCGTTTTACCGAGGCACTGTAGAATTTAACGCCCTCGGGGGTGAGGTAGTTGGAGCGAATCACGGCAGTGTTGCGCGCGGTATTGCCGCCGCCCAGGTAGGCTTTCTCCAACACGGCAACATTGGTTATCCCGTGGTATTTCGCGAGATAGTAGGCAGTCGCGACCCCATGGCCACCCCCGCCAATGATGACCACGTCGTAATGAGATTTTAGATCCCGCGGCGCTGGAATATCGGGCTCACGCTCGTAAGGGTAGTCGTCGTTCAAGCCGAATTTTAGGAGGGCAAATGGCACGCGACAGCTCTCATTGAAATAGGCAGCGGACAGGTATAGACAGATCGTCTGTCATTGTTTCACGGCCTTAAAAATCCCCCACAACGATGGCAGTAATAGTAGCGAGACCGGCACCGCGGTGACCACAATAAAACTCTGTAACTTACCGATGCCACCCGCGGTCCCCGCTAGCAGTGCCATCGCCGTTAATCCCATGGCCAGACCCCAAAACAGGCGCAGCCACCGGGGGGGATGTTCGCTCCCGGAGGACACCACCGCCAGGCTGTAGGTCATCGAGTCGCCGGTGGTGGCAACAAACAGGGCGGTCAGAATCAAAAATCCGACAGTGACCAGAACGTCCAGTGGCATCGCGCTGGTGATGGCGAGTAGCACCGCGGGCAGGTTGAAGCCTTCAAAGGGGCCGCTGATGACGCCCGGATTTTCAAGCTCTAGGCCAATACCGGTGCCGCCGAGAATCGTGAACCACGCCATGGTCAGAAGTGGTGCGCCAAGGGACATGAGTAGGATCACGTCGCGGATGCGTCGACCGCGACTGATGCGCGCGATGAAGATCGCCATCATTGGGCTGTAGCCAATAAACCAGCCCCAAAAAAAGACGGTCCACGCTGAGAGCCAACCGGGCTCTCCAAACCACCCCGCATCCCCACGGAATAGCGCTTGTTGGGGCAACCACTGAATGTGGGTGGCGAGTGCATCAAAAAATTGGCTCACAATAAACCACGTGGGGCCCGCCACAAATAAGAACGCCAAGAGCGCTAGGCCTAAAATGATGTTGGCGCGACTGAGCATCTGAATGCCCTTGTGCATACCGCTGACTGCCGAGGTGAGATAGACGGCCATCAGGACTGCGATGGTGCCAAGTTGCATGGTAAGGGTGTCTTCGGTGCCAATAAATTCGCTGAGGCCATAACTAATTTGTAGCCCAAGGAAACCAATGGGGCCGACTGTGCCTGCAAAGACTGCGAGCACCGAGACGATGTCAGCAATGTCACCTAGCCATCCGTGAACACCTTTTTCTCCCACAAGAGGGTGCAGCAGAGAGCGAGGTGCGAGAGGCAGGCCGTGCTGATAGTGGAGCCGCATCAGGATGACCGCCGCCAAACTTCCCAGCACAGACCAGGCCATAAAACCCCAGTGTAAAAACGACTGTGCGAGGGCATATTTCACCGCGTCTTGTGACAAGGGCTCGACCTCGCCAAAGACGGGGGGCGGTGACACCAAATGTGCGATCGGCTCAGCCGCCGCCCAAAACACGCCACCGCCCGCGAGCAGGGTGCAAAGAATCATCGCTACCCATTGAAAGGTCGGAAACTCGGGCTCCGCAAGATCCCCCAGTCGTAGCTTGGATCCTGGAAGGAAGATCACGACCAGTGCGACGACAAAATTGACTAGCATGAACACCTGCCAAAATAGGCCAAAGTGGGTTGCACTCCAGGTATAGGTGATGTCGATTAAAGAGGAAAACGCGGCCGGATTAATGGCAAACAGAAGTAGAAAACCAACCACCAGTAGGGTGGAAAGCGCGGTGACTCTGTGTTGGGCGATCAATGTCATCAGTCTGCAGGTCCCGCGCCAAGATGAGAGGCATCAAAAGACTCTACTAAGGTGGCTTTCGCTAGTTTGTTGAGTTGCTCCCAGACCCCGTCATCCACCTCAATGCCATTTGTCATCGCATGCTCTCTTGCCGCTAACAAGTCGGCTTCTTCGTGTTTCGCCAGCAGGTCGTAGCGAAAATCTGACCGCATGGTTGGAAGCAAATCCACGTGGTTGGCCATAATGATCGTAATACCGTTGTTGGGCTCGTTTTCCTCAGGGACTTCCTCTACCGAATAAACGCGAATCGACGGTGCGGTAGAGTTCGCGCGAAAACCCACTACTTGCTCGGTGAGCGGCTGCTGTGCGTTGCGCCAAAATGCCGTGACATTCATGCCGCGCCCAGCGAGTCGCGCGAGGTAACCCATAATCAACTGCCGCTGTCGGCAGCGCTGGATTTTGATAACGGATAAACCGCGGGCGCGTCCTTTGGCAAACGCGAGTTCCAGAGCCAAATTACAGGAGCGCAACACGCTGAGGTCTTGGCCGTTCACGACCGCAACGTCGCCATCTTGATAAACAATGGTTGGTAGCGTAGCGGGGTTATCGGCAATGAGGTGTTCGAGCCCTTTATTGAGGGCGTCGAGACCATGGAGATCGTAGCTCTCCATCCAGGTGACCATGTCCGCTGCGTCTTCCGCGTGGCCCTCTGAAAATCCAATGCCCATAAAGGCTTTGCGTGACACTGCCTGCAATTCATTAAAGGAGACTTTCATATGTCTCCTGTTGCTCTAGGCTAGTCGGAGCGAGTGGAAAGCTCCAGTCGTCGAAGGCGGTGAGGTCCGCGGGCTCGTTGTTTAGCTCTTCAATCAAGGGTGCGCCCTGAAAAAAGGTGACGCGTACCCAGCGGTCACCCCGAGGATCAAACCGGTTGGCGCCAAGAAAAGATAGTTTGGTTCGCAGTAGGTGGATAGGGCGCATATCTCGATGCCACAGATTGGCGCGTATTTCGCCATAGGCTGTGGCAGCCATGGTTTGAATGCGCCGAACAATATCGACAAAGCTGGGCTCCGCCATCAGAAATTCAACGGTCAGCGAGCGCGGGTTCTGCTCCAGATACTCGCTTATCTTGCCGTAAGTTCGCTTCACGCGAGGCGCCACGGCGAGGGACAGCTCTTTCTCTGCACCGGGATCGATACCGCGAACACCCAGGCGGGGCTCCTCCTTTTCAATGGAGCGGTACCAGAACCAGTGGCTGGCCTCCGGGGTATCAAAATCTTCGGCGAGGGCCCAGTCAAAATGGGTTTCGATGAGTTGCTTTAGCTGCACGAGCGGCATGTCAGGAGTCAGTTCCATGCGTTCTTCGACCGCCATCGCGTCCTCGAGAAAATCGACGTATTGAGGGTACAGTTCGATCAGTAGCCCATTGATCAGTTCCTGGCTTTCAAGGCTCAGTGCTGCTTCCGCCCAATCGGTGAGTTGCTGCCACAGATCGAGATCAAGGGGAATTTGTTCCAGCCAATCAATGATGCCCTCGAGCTCCGCAACCACCATCTGATTGCGCCCCTGCTGGTCAGCATCTTCAACGGTAGTTTCCTTGAAAAATTGCTGGGCACGCCGGCCCAAAATCAGTAGCCGGTCTCTGGCGAGCTCGTCCGGAGGTTGGCTTTTGGCAATGGCGAGCGCCTGCTCTCTGGCGTGGACCCATTGGTCGATTAGCTGTGGGTGGTTGATTAAGAAAGGTGCCATCCCAAGCCCCGTTGAGTTGCCGATCCCCACGTAACGTTTGAGGGGTTGAGCCAGAGCAATGGCAGTTTCCGGGGCGCGGGAGCGCGCCAGAAATTCCACCTGGTCAATGGAAAATTGCCGTAATACATAGACTGCCGTCATCTGTGCGGAAAAAGGATGGCGAAAATCGGGGTTGGTTCGTAGCCGGCCGTAGTCAGCAATACCAAACTTGCCGTTGCCATATACCGCGGTGGTTCGGTAGAGGTAGCCGCCCTCGGTGAAGGACTCGAGCGAGGGTTGCACGCCTGTGGCGAGGTCGGTAACGACCGTTTCAAAATTACGGACACTTTTGTTGGCGCGAGAAATGACCAGCAAACGCGGGTGCTGGCGACCGGCTTCCTGCAGCGGAATATTTTCCGCTAGGGATTGCATGAGCGCCTCTTCAACATCCCCTTCCACCAAGCCAAAGGTGATGTCCCAGGCATCGGCAATGACGCGATCCGAACGCAGCGCGTCATCGAGGGGCTGGGAAAAAATCACCACGTGGTAGCGACCATTGGGGGTTTGTACCCGGTAGATGACCTCACCGTGACCGTGCGTATTTAGATCGAACAGGTCACAGCTAATTTGCCATCGCTGGCGTCCCATCACGCGAATTAGCGTTCTGGCAAAGCTCAAGCGCGTGGCGTTGAATGACCCAAGCCGTTCGAGGTCCATCACGAGCCCCGGAGCACGAGTCACCGGTGTGGCGAGCGCTGCTGGAGAAGCGAGGTCAATCACCCGAGGTGCTTCGCCGCGCGATTGTCTGTGTTGTCAGGCTGAGTCTTGTTTGGTGTGGCGACACGGGTAAGCAGGTCGACCCAGTTACCCCCGACAATTTGCGCCATTTCCCCATCCGAGAAGCCTCTCTTTTCCAGTGCGGCGATGATACCCGGAAAATCGCGGTTGTCTTCAAACCAGCTGAGTGCGTCTGGCCAGCCCGCGTTGCCCGAGGACCCCTCCCCGTAATCTATGGTTTTCGACCAGCGGCCATTGCGCATCCACTCCAGCACCGATTGCGGTTGGTTTTGACACAGATCGGACCCAAAACCAATACGATCGACCCCCATTCGCTCCGCCGTCCACACCACCATGTCGCAGAAATCCTCGAGGGTGCAGTCTGGGCCGTTTTTTAAATGAAAGGGATAGAGGGAAAAGCCGAGCAGGCCTTCGTTGGCCGCAATTGCATCAATGACCCGATTCGATTTATTGCGCAATGCAGGGTGAAAGTGGCTGGGATTGGCGTGGGAAATAATGACTGGCTGCTCTGAATGATCGATGGCCTCCAAAGTAGATCGCTCGGCGCTGTGAGACATGTCGATCACCATGCCGACGCGGTTCATTTCACGCACCACTTGTTTGCCAAACCGGGTGAGCCCCGAGTCCTCCTCTTCATAACAGCCGCAGGCCAAAAGGCTTTGGTTGTTGTAGGTGAGTTGCATGATCATGAGGCCCAACTGCCGCATTAATTCAATCAAGCGGATTTCGTCTTCAATCGGCGAACAATTCTGTGCGCCAAAGATGATGCCGATGCGGCCCTCGGCTTTCGCTTTGTGGATGTCCTCGGGGTTCATTACTGGACGAATCAAATCCGGCATCGCCTCAAAGCGGCTGTTCCACTCGCCGAGGCGGGTCAGGGTTTCACGGGTGTTTTCGTGATACGCGATAGTGACGTGAACCGCATTCAGCCCACCTTCGCGCATTTGTTCAAACACCTCTCGCGACCAGGCCGAGTATTGCAGCCCGTCAATGACCGTCCAATCAGCGTTCATCCGGTGCCTCCCTCAGGCCTGCAGGTAGGTAGTCTTTACCGTGGTGTAAAACTCTCGCGCGTACTGCCCTTGCTCGCGAGGACCGAAGCTCGAATTCTTTCTACCGCCAAAGGGCACGTGGTAGTCGGTGCCCGCCGTAGGCAGGTTGACCATGACACAGCCGCTGACCGCGCGCTTCTTGAAATCCATGGCGGTAGCGAGGGACTTAGTAATGATGCCTGCAGTTAGCCCAAATTCGGTGTCATTCAGGATCCCGAGAGCCTCCTCATACCCCTCTGCCTTGATAACACAAGCGATCGGCGCAAAAAGCTCCTCTCGATTAATCGCCATGTCATTGTGGGTATCGATAAACAGGGCAGGGGACATATAAAACCCCGGCTTGTCGAGTTCGAGCCGCTCACCCCCAAAAAGGAGAGTGGCCCCTTCCTCGACACCTTTGTGAACCCATGCCAGATTAGCGTCGAGCTGCTCTGCCGATGCAACCGGCCCCATATCGATGCCATCTTCCAATGCATGGCCTACAGAAGTCGCCTTTAGTTTAGCCAGCAGTTTGTCAACGAAGGCATCGTGTACGCTGGCATCAACGATAAGGCGCGAGGAGGCGGTGCATTTTTGTCCCGTGCCACTGTAGGCGCCAACAAAGGCGGCGTTGACGGCCACATCGAGGTCGGCGTCGGCGGCGACTATTAACGCATTTTTTGACCCCATCTCGAGCTGACACTTGACCAGATTCGCGGCGGTTGCCGCAGCGACCTGACGGCCAACCGGCAGTGAGCCAGTAAAGCTGACCGCGTGAATGCGATCACTGTTGATGAGAGGGTTGCCCACCTGACTGCCGCTTCCCATCAACAGGTTGAAGGTTCCCGGGGGCAGGGCGGTCTGACGCGAGATGATCTCGGTGAGCGCCCAGGCACTTGCAGGCACCAGGTTGGCGGGTTTGAAAATGACCGCGTTGCCAAAGGCCAGTGCCGGTGCGATTTTCCACACTGCGGTTGCCATCGGAAAATTCCAGGGGCTGATAATGCCGACAATGCCAACGGGCTCCCGCCGAGTATCTATTTCAATGCCCGGCCGCACGGATTCAGCGCGATCATCGATTTGTCGGTGAACCTCGGCAGCAAAGTAGTGAAAAAACTGCCCTGATCGGTAAACCTCACCCACCCCTTCGGCACGGGTCTTGCCTTCTTCCCTTGCCAATAGTTCCCCGAGTTCGCCACTGCGCTCGATAAGCTCATCACCAATGGCCATCAACACCTGAAAACGGGTCTCCAGTGGCGACGATCCCCACTGGGGGAGGGCCCGCTCTGCAGCAGCGATGGCTTGCGCAACCTGATCAGCGTCTGCTTGGGCGTAATGCCCAATGACGTCATTGGTATCCGACGGGTTGGTATTGGCGACTGTTTCGGCGGTGGTAATCCACTCGCCGTCGATAAATAAAGAATATGAATCCGCCACCTGAAACTCCTCGTTTTTCTGTTTCTGTTGCACGGACATGTGCAAGGACATGCGCGCTGTAGGCACCTCAGCTTGACGCCCGACTGGCGTAGACTACTCTGCAGGTAGAAATAAGGAAAATTAATTAGTTATATTAAGAAATAAAAAAAGCTAATATTCTTAGATGGCAGACAACCCACTAAAAATTCAGCAACTTCGCTACGTGGTCACGGCAGTAGAGAGCGGTGGCTTCAAGGCGGCGGCCGAACGCCTCAATCGCACACAGCCGGCCATTTCCCTCGGTATCAGGGAGCTTGAGAGCCGTTTCGGGCAGCCCCTGTTCGAGAAACAGGGGCAGGGGCGATTGACTCCCTTTGGAGCCCAGTGTCTCCCTCGTTTTCGGGAGTTACTTGCCCAGCACGATCGGGTGGCGGCTGGGTTGGATGATCTGGCAAATCAGCGCACGGGGACTGTGTCACTTGCGACGGTTCCGTCCATTGCCCGTCGTTATATGCCAAAGGTCCTCAACCAGTTTTTGACATCCCACCCCAATGTGGAGGTCAGTTTGCATGATGGACCAGCGGAGTTGGTGGCGGAGCTCGTTCAGTCAGGGCAGGTTGATTTTGGAGTGAGTTCCCTCTGGGGTGCCGTTCCTGATGTGGACTTTGAGCCACTACTCGAAGATCAAATAGGGGTTGTCTGTCACAACACACACCCTCTCGCGCTGGCGAAGCAGCTTCGGTGGCAGGAGCTCAAGGATCAATCAATGATCCGGAATGGGACTTCCCGTTTGCTTGAAGGAACACCAGCCGCGAGCTTGCTGGAGGGCAGTCGTGTGTACATCACCGAAATGATTTCATTGGTGGCGATGCTGGAGACGGGCACATCTTATACAACCTTGCCACGACTGGCGTTCGAAGAAGACTATTCCTTGCTGTCATTTATCCCGTTGTTGGAACCTGCTGTCGCGAGATCGGTGGGTATTCTCAGGCAGCGCGCTGTCTCGGCGACCCCCATCGCTGTGGAAGTGATGACCTTGTTGAAAGATGCGTTGCGGGTTTACATGGCACCGAATTAAATGGCATATTAAATGCCAATAGATAGAGTGATGGTGTGGGCATGGTGTCTATAAAAAAAGTCCTGCTGGTGACTGTAGTGGCAGCACTGGTTCTGGCAGGAATTGGCTACTCCAATCGGGTGACGGTGGTCCTCGCCCTTGCCAAGTTTAGAGCCGATGCCGTGCCGGTCGGGCCACCCCGGGAGATCCCCTGGTCAACAGGCCCCGACGTCCCCGAGCGCCCCATCGGCGAGCGACCGCCCAACATCATTCTCATTGTGGCCGATGATTTGGGCTACAACGACATCTCTACCTTCGGTGGAGGCGTCGCCAACGGGAAGGTAAAGACACCTCACATAGATCAATTAGCCGCAGAAGGCGCCATCTTTACCCAGTCCTACTCCGGTGCCGGCACTTGCGCACCATCGCGAGCCATGTTGATGACCGGCCGCTATCCGACGCGTACGGGCTTTGAATTTACACCCACACCGTCGGGTATGGTGCCGATCGTGAGTATGGTGCGCGAATCTATCCCCACTAACTTGCCGTCCTCCCATTATGATCCCGAGTTGGAAGAGAGTAAGCCGCCTTACGAGGATCAAGGCTTGCCCCCATCGGAGCGGACCCTCGCCGAAATTCTTCGCGACGCTGACTACGCGACGTTTCATATTGGCAAGTGGCATCTCGGCAGGCGTAACGGCATGGCTCCTCATGAGCAGGGTTTTGATCAAAGCTTGTTGATGGCCAGCGCTTTATACCTCCCCGAGGACGATCCTAATGTAGTCAACGCCAAAATTGATTTTGACCCTATCGATCGGTTCCTGTGGGCGGGTACGGCCTATGCCAATACTTTTAACAGCGGCGATGCCGATCGCTTCCGTCCTGGAGGCTACCTGACTGACTATTGGACCGACGAATCGATCAAGATTATCGAAGGCAATCAGCATCGCCCCTACTTTCTGTATTTGGCCCATTGGGGTGTGCATACGCCACTACAAGCCACCCGGGAAGACTATGAGGCGGTTGGAGATATCAAGCCTCATCGACTGCGGGTGTACGCGGCGATGATTCGTGCTCTTGATCGTAGCGTAGGTCGGATTGTGGAAGCTCTTGAACGGACCGGCCAGGCCGACAACACCCTCATCATGTTTACCAGTGACAACGGCGGTGCCGGCTACATTGGGTTGCCCGATGTCAATCGGCCGTTTCGTGGGTGGAAGATCACCCAGTTCGAAGGGGGTATTCGCGTGCCTCTGTTTGTGAAGTGGCCGGCAGCCATTGCCCCTGGAACGGTTTCCGATGTGCCGGTCGCCCACATCGATGCCATGCCGACGCTGGCTGCCGCAGCAAAAGCTCCCCTTCCTCAAGATCGCGTTATCGATGGGCTCAATGTACTACCGCTGACGCGCGAGGCTGGCGGGGACTCCTGGTCGAGAGAGACTCTGTTTTGGCAAAGTGGTCATTATCGGGTAGTTCGACACGGGGATTGGAAATTACAGGTGACATCTCACCCAGAGAGAGCTTGGCTGTTTGATCTGGCAGTTGATCCTACCGAGCAGATCAATTTGGTGGATGCTCGACCCGACAAGCTGGCAGAGCTGACAGCCTTGTTAAAGGCGCATCAACGAGATGCGCGGCCTGCGCTTTATCCGCCGGTGGTGGAGATGGCTATTGCTGTGGATAAGGATCTGTCTGAGCCCTTCGAAGCCGGGGATGAGTACATCTACTGGCCGAATTGAGCGTCACAATCCTGAAGCAGTCTGTTCAATGACATCGGAATTGGCGGGCAGCGAGAAGGACACGCCGTCTCGCCCGACCGTGTAGTCGGGAAAGATATCCTCCGCGCCGTTGAGCCACAGAGCTTCTTGGCCAGGCACCATCAATGGCGGAACAATGTGGTAGTAAAGCAAATGACCAACCCCTGCATCCCGGGCGGTTTCAGCAGCCTCTGAGGGCGAAGCGTGGTAGGTCAGCACATCCAAAAAAATCTTGGCCAGCGGTTGATTGCCCGCGTTGGCCGCTGCTCTGTTCATCATTTTCAGCAAGTTGGGCGCCAGCGCTTCGTGAACCAAAAGATCGACCCCTTCAGCAAACTTTTGCAGGTTTTCGGATTTGGCTGTGTCGCCACTGATAAGTACGGTTCTGTCTTTGTAGCTAAATTTGTAGGCCACGGCAGGCGCAACGGGATCATGAATGACGCGCAAGGCTTCCACCGTTAACTCCCCGTCCTCGAGAACGGTAGTCAACTGGCCATCAAGAGGCGCTGGAAAGTAACGGGCTTCCATACCCGCACCACTAAGAGGAGCCACGGTGTCACCGTGGTGCTCGTGGCGGTAGACAAAATCCTGCGCATAGGCTGTGTTGAAACCATCGACAACTTTCTCAACCCCGGGCGGTCCATAAATGGGCAGTGGTTTGGTGTTGGCGCCTCCCGCCCAGCGCAAGGTTGCCATCTCTCCCAGACCATCAATATGGTCCGAGTGGAAATGAGTAAGGAAAACACCCTGAACATCGCCGGGAGCAAAATTCATGCGCCCGAGGTTTCTTAATCCGTCGGTGCCGGCATCAACCACGTAGAGATTGCCTCCAGCAACCACCGCCACGCAGGGCCCTGACGCGTTAGGCGCGGGCATCGGCCCGCCCGCTCCGCAGAGGGTGACGTGGAGTCCATCCTCCAGGGTTGATAGTCGATTCGCGCCGATTCGCGCAGCCATGCCCCGTTCGAGCAGGCGCTCGGTGATGGTGATCCGCTGGGTGAAGGCGAGGAGGGCCACTGCAAGCACAAACCCGACGACAATGATTTTTTTCATGAGTTGCCTCTCTGGTGTGATTCTCCGGAGCTAAGAGACTTTTTGCTGTCCGAAAATGGTGCCTGCTCTTCGTGTTGCTGCTGTTCTACTGGGCTGAGAGTGATTGGTCAATCGTTATTCGGTGTTGATAGACGCCCCATCACGCCGGCTAATATAATGACACACAATATGCCATTATATACAATCGGACAACGGTATGTGGATATGGAGCGTTGAGCATGAAGAAATTTTTGATCCCGGGGGCGGCGGTAGTGGTTTGCGTCGCGCTGTTTTTTCTCTGCCTGCCCATGATATTGCATAGCGCGGGATTACATCCGGACTATAACGGACAGCATTATCAGGTTTCGGGTAAGAGGGCGCTGGTGATTACCACTAGCCATGACACGTTGTCGCTGCCGGGGGAGGACGAGGGTGAGGCTACGGGCGTTTTCGGATCAGAACTTACGCACCCCTATTACACCTTTCTCGATGCGGGAATGTCCGTTGACGTAGCAAGCATCAAGGGCGGTGCAATACCCATCGATCCATCGAGTTTTTTTTACATGGTCAGGACCGAGCTTGACGATCGGTACTTGAATGACGGGATCGCGCGCGCCAAGGTCGAGAACTCGATTCCTATAGCCGCAATAAATCCCGACGATTACGATGTCATTTTTATTGCCGGGGGTTGGGGTGCTGCCTACGATCTGGCTCAGTCGTCCGTATTAGCTGAAAAAATCAGCGAGGCGTACTACGGGAAGCATCAGCCGATTCTGGGTGGGGTGTGTCACGGAGTTCTCGGTCTGGTGAGTGCAACCGACGTCTACGGGCAGCCCTTGATTGCCGGGCGTAGAATGACCGGTGTGACCGACAAGCAAATTCAGGAACTGGGTATCGAGATAACGCCTTTACATCCCGAAACGGAGTTACGTCGAGTGGGTGCGGTGTTTGAGGGTCAGAGCGCGTTTCGCGATGTTTTTGCGACCCATGTTGTGGTGGATGATGAGCGACGGTTTGTGACGGGACAGAACCAGAATTCGGGATTGGAAGCGGCTCACGTGGTGACGGCGCTGCTTTCAGAGCGCCAGTAGTATGGTGGCAAAACTCCTGCGATTGCTGACGCTTTTAACGGGATTGCTTTTTACTCTGACGGGTGTGCAATGGTGGGTGATGCCCGACGCGGTAGCGCCGCAATTCGGCCTCACGCTCGATACCGGTCTGGGCCTGAGCTCTCAAATTGGCGATATGTCGGCCTTTTTCTTGCTGCTGGGGTTTTGTGCCTTCATGGCGCTGGTGACCCGACGTGGGGTTTGGTACACCCCGGCGATAGTACTGTTAGTGTTGACAGCAATAGGCCGGATCATCGCCTGGGTAGTGCACGGTGCCGCCTTTGCGACCGACCAAATCGCTCTCGAGCTGCTCGTGGCCGTTGTCTACTGGCTGGCTGCCAGAAGCCTAGCGACCAATTCGGCGTTGAATGAGTAAGGCCCTCGGCCAGTGGATGGTTATGTTGGCGTTTTTTTGCGCGGGCCTTGCCATCGCAGCGAGCCCCAACATTGAGGTCTCACTGGAAACCTCGCCACCGGCTGGCGCGGAGAGCAAGCAGCCCAATATCGTGCTTATTTTGGCCGATGACTTGGGCTTCACTGACCTCGGTTCCTATGGCAGTGAAATTCGAACTCCTACCTTAGACAAGTTGGCTGCAGAAGGTGTTCGCTTTTCTAACTTTCACACGGCAGCCAACTGCGCGCCAGCTCGTGCGATGTTGCTGACGGGTGTCGATAATCAGCTGGCGGGGGTGCCAAATATCCCCGAGATGCTTACCTCGGCACAGTTGTCCGCGTTGGATAGCGGCGGAGCGCTAGGCAATAACGTGGTCACTGTCGCCACCCTGCTGGAGGAGGCCGGGTATCGCACCTATATGGCTGGAAAGTGGCACTTGGGAATGGCCCCCGAGAAACGGCCGAGTGCCCGAGGCTTTCAACGGACGGTCGCCATGATGGACTCGGGCGCCGATCATTGGGAGCAGCGTCCTTACATGCCACTCTACGATCAGGCGAACTGGTTTGCCGACGGTGAGCGCTTCGACCTGCCTGAGGATTTCTATTCCTCGGAATTTTTGGTTGATGCGCTCATGGATTTTATTGTTTCCGACAGTAATCAGCAGTCTCCCTTTTTTGCCTATCTGCCTTTCATGGCGGTTCACATGCCAGTGCAGGCCCCCAGGTCTTTTGTCGCGCCGTATCTTGATACATATACCGGGGGCTGGGATGAGCTGCGCCAGTCCCGACGCGAGAGAGCGGCGACCCTCGGGGTGATTCCGAAGGACAGCCCTATGGTGCGTATGTCCACGACCGCCGATTGGGGCGCTTTAGATGAAGAGGCGCAGGCCTATGAAGCAAAGCGAATGGCGGTCTACGCCGGTATGGTTGAGGCGATGGATTGGCATCTAGGTCGCCTCATTCAATTTCTGAAGGAGCGTGGCGAGTATGCCAATACGATTTTTATTTTTACGTCTGATAATGGAACCGAAGCGTCGGGACCGGAGAATCCTCGGGTATTCCCACAGAATGTTGGGCCCCGTCGCATGGGTTATAGGCTTGATTATGAAAGCTTGGGTGAGAAAGGAAGTTTCAGTTCCCTAAGCCCAAGTTTTGCCAGCGCATCGGCAAGCCCGCTGGCGTTTTATAAATTTTACGCGGGTGAAGGAGGGATGCGCGTGCCCCTTATCATTGCCGGAAACGGTATCTCCAATGAGCAGCCTATCGTTCGCGCCTTTTCGTGGGTGACCGATATCACGCCGACTATCTTATCCTTCGCGGGGATTGAACCGGCCGGGTCACGTTTTGGGGGCAGAGAGGTCGAAGCCGTGACAGGTCGCTCTCTGCGACCAGTCATAGCCGGAGAGGTGAGCTCGGTCTACGGTGATGCCGATACTGTGGGTTACGAGTTGGCGGGCAACGGGGCTGTGTTTCAGGGAGACTACAAACTGGTGGTTAACCAGCCGCCAGTGGGTGATGGGCGGTGGCGCTTATTTAATCTTACAGAGGATCCGGGTGAGGTTATTGATCTTGCTGCCGCTGATCCGGCACGGTATCAACGCATGTTAGGTGGCTATCAGGAGTACATGGCTGCACACGGTGTGATGACCTATCCAAAGGGTTACTCCCCGCTGGGACAGGTTTTAGATCGAGCGCTGCGAAAAGAATTGGGCAAACCCCTGCTGGTTTTGCTGGTGACGCTATTGGTGCTACTACCATTTTGGGTGGCTAGCCGACTCACTCATTCTTCCAGTCCAAAGTCGGAGCGATGACTGCTATGCACTACCTCTATGCCATGCCTCATTCCCTGTACTCGGGGAGAGCGCGGGCCTATCTCATTAAAAATCACATTCCCTTTGAAGAACGGTCAACAGGCCACGAAAGCTTCAAACGTGATGTCCTGCCTGAGGGTAAGCTGCCAACCATTCCGACATTGGTGACTCCCGCGGGGGAGGTGATTCGTGACGGTGCGGCAATCATGGCTCATTTTGAGGAGCCTGCCGGCTGGCCCAGCTTACCCAGCGGTCCAAGACAGCGAGCCCTGGCGTTGCTACTCGACGTGGTGGGAACAGATGGCCTGTTGCGGCCAGCCATGCACTACCGCTGGAACTTTCCCGAAGCCAATCAGCACTTTGTGGCTTTTCATTTCTTGCACTCTCAACGGGAGACGCCGGAGCGACAGGAAAAGACCGACGCAATGATGAATCGAATGCGACATGCGGCGCAGGTTTTTGGCGTAAACCCCGACACCTCGCTGCTCGTGGAAACCCTTTACCTCGAATTTCTGGCAGCACTGGACCGACACTTTGAGCAAATGCCTTATCTGTTTGGGTGGCGGCCCAGTATTGGGGACTACGGGCTACTAGGCCCTCTCTACGCTCATTTGGCAAGAGATCCCTACCCGGCGGCGATCATGCAGCAACAGGCTCCGCGGGTCTTTCGTTGGGTGGAACGGATGAATCGACCCGACGATGACATGCCGGAATATTTTGAGCCAGGGCACGGTTTTTTGGCCAACGATGACATCCCTGACACCTTGATCCACGTGCTCCAGCTTCTGGCCGAGGACTTTGCTC
>Ga0255767_1002029_pt1 | contig 17754 bp, 11 predicted proteins | sample 071ome_24_FD_179967 | JGI IMG/M metagenome (GOLD analysis project Ga0255767, IMG submission 179967) | Coastal salt marsh microbial communities from the Groves Creek Marsh, Skidaway Island, Georgia - 071402CT metaG (version 2) | ecosystem: Environmental > Aquatic > Marine > Intertidal zone > Salt...
GCTAAAGCGCCTTCAAGAACGTCTAGATATACGCACCGTCCTTGGCAATGGCGCCCACCCCTCAACACTGATGAACGCCGGCGCCGAAGACGCCGACATGCTCGTTGCCGTGACAGACAGTGACGAGATCAATATGCTGGCGTGCTCTGTGGCATTTACCTTGTATCGCACTCCCACCAAGATCAGCCGCGTGCGGTCCTCCGACTATCTCACTCAACATCAGGCGCTATTTGCTTCTGGCGCGATCCCAGTCGATGTGATTATCGGCCCGGAACAACTGGTCACCAGCAATATCGAACAGTTGATTGCCAACCCCGGCGCGCTACAAGTACTGGATTTCGCGGAGGGTCGCATCCGATTGGTAGCCGTCAAGGCCGTCACTGGCGGGCCGATTGTCGGACGAGAGTTGCAGGAAATTCGGGAACACATGCCCAAAGTGGATACGCGCGTGGCAGCGATTTTCCGCGCCGGCGGCGACCCGATTATCCCGGAGGGGGCCACCGTGGTGGAGCCCGATGATGAAGTGTTCTTCATCGCAGCTCGGGAACACATTCGCGCCGTCACCTCGGAGCTGAGAGAGGTCGACAAACCCTATCGGCGCATCATGATCGCCGGCGGAGGCAACATTGGCGCCAACCTCGCACAGCGCCTGGAAAAGCAGTATCAGGTCAAAGTGATCGAGCGGTCGTATGACCGATGCCGACAGTTATCGGACATGTTGGAGAACAGCATCGTCTTGCACGGCAGTGGCAACGAGCCGCTCCTCTTACAGCAAGAGAATATCGAGAATACCGATGTCTTTTGTGCTCTCACTGACAACGACGAGTCCAACATCATGATGTCGATGTTGGCTAAACGTCTCGGCGCCAAGAAGGCGATCACACTAATCACCAATGCTGCCTATGCCGACCTTATTGGTGAAGAAATCGACATCGCGATTTCGCCACAGCAAATCACGATCAGTAGCTTGCTCATGCATGTTCGGCGCGGCGACATCAGTGCGGTGCACTCGCTCCGCAGAGGCGCAGCAGAAGCGATCGAGGTCACGGCCCATGGCGACGCCCGCTCTTCCAAAGTGGTGGGGCGCCGTCTGGATGAGTTGAATCTCCCATCCAGCGTCACCGTTGGCGCCATTTTGCGGGGAGAAGAGGTACTGATAGCCCACGGCCACATCGTCATTGAAGCCAATGATCACGTGATCCTTTTTCTAACAGACCGCGCACAGATCTCGGCGGTAGAAAAACTCTTCGCGGTGGACTTCGGCTTTATCTGATGCAATTCGCGATGGCGCTTAAAATTATCGGCGTTCTGCTGATTATCTTCAGCACCGCCATGTTGCCCTCGCTATTTCTGTCCCTCATTACAGAGGATGCCATCGAGTCGGCCTTCGCTACGGGGTTCGCTGCCACGCTGCTGGCCGGCGTGCTTTTGTGGTTGCCAACGCGCCATGTCAGCCGCGATCTCAGTATCCGCGACGGGTTTCTTGTCACCGCTTTGTTTTGGATTGTGCTGGGTTTATTTGGCGCCATACCGCTCTGGCTGACACCCCAGCTGGCGATGTCGCCTGCAGGCGCCATTTTTGAATCTATTTCTGGGTTAACGACTACCGGCGCCACGGTGATTACGGGGCTAGACGCACTCCCTCAGTCGATTCTACTTTATCGACAGTTACTCCAATGGTTAGGCGGTATCGGCATTGTAGTGCTGGCCGTCGCCATCCTCCCCATGCTGGGTATTGGCGGCATGCAGCTCTATCGGGCGGAAAGCGCCGGCCCCTCGAAAGACAGGAAATTGACGCCCCGTATTACCAGCACCGCAAAGGCACTCTTTGGTATTTATCTGCTGTTAACTATTGCCTGCGCGGCCAGCTACTTCGTGGCCGGGATGTCGATATTTGATGCCCTGTGTCACGCCTTTTCGACCGTCGCCATTGGTGGGTTTTCGACCCATGACGCGAGCTTGGGCTATTACGAACAAAACCCGGTGTTGCTGGTGAGTTCCGTTTTTATGTTGCTATCCGCCCTCAATTTCGGGTTGCACTTTTTGGCGCTGCAACGCCGCAATATCCGGGTTTACGCACAAGACTCTGAGGCGGCTTTCTTCATAACGGTTATCGCACTCGCCACGGTCGTCGTGTGGTGCCTGTTATTGACCACAGAAACCCTCAACCTGGAAGACAGCCTCATTCATGGTCTGTTCCAAACCGTTTCCATTGCCACGACCACGGGTTTCACGACGCAAGATTTTTCAATCTGGCCACTATTCCTGCCCGTGTTGCTATTAATGCTCAGCTTTATGGGTGGCTGTGTGGGCTCAACTGGCGGCGGTATGAAGGCCATGCGCATCCTGTTGATTTTCAGACAGGGAATGCGGGAATTGCGGCAGCTGTTGCACCCCAACGCCGTCATTCCGCTCAAACTGGATGCCCGCCGTGTTCAAACCGAGGTCATCAGTGCCGTTTGGAGCTTTTTCGCTGTCTACATGTTCTGCTTCGTGCTCATTTGGCTGGCGCTGCTGGCAACTGAACTCGATTTTATTTCGGCCTTCTCTGCCGTTGTTGCCACGATGAACAACCTCGGCCCGGGATTGGGCGAGGTGGCGGATCACTACGCGACGGTCAGCGAACCCGGCAAGGTCATCCTCTGCCTCGCTATGCTGATGGGTCGCCTAGAAGTATTTACGCTGCTGGTGTTGCTCACGCCGGCCTTTTGGAGACATTAGTCACCGCATGTGTGAAGCGAGCGCGTTACTTCAGACCTCTCGCATTTTGTATCACTTCATAGGCCGCCGTGATCTCTTGAGCACGCTCTGTTGCCACGCGCAATAACTCGTCAGGCACGCCCTCGGCGATCAGCTTGTCGGGATGGTTCTCACTCATTAATTTCCGATAACGACGTTTGATATCGGTATCGCTTGCGCCCTTATCGATACCCAACGCAGCATAAGCTGTATCCAGTTCGGAGACGCCGGGGCCGGCAGATGAGCGCCCGCCGCCCGCCGATTGTCGGTACCGGCCCTGCTGAAACTGCGCCTGGGCGCTCACCATGGAAATCAGTTGATCGACTTCGCGACGCGGCAACCTGAGCAGGTCTGACAGACCATAGATAGCACCGCGTTCAGTCTCTGAAAAGGTCCCGTCGGCCATAGCAATGCCGACCAAAAACGCCATCAACGTATGCTGTGCCTGCCGGCGCGGCCCGAGGCAGTCGTTAAATTTGGAGACAGTGGGTGCTGGGTCGAAGCCCGCCGTCGCGCCACGCTTAAAGTGTTCGATGGCGCTACGCCGCTGCGCCGCAGTGAGACGCAGCTGTGCAAACAACGCCTCTGTTTGGGCCACCTCAGCTTCAGACACCCGCCCATCCGCTTTTGCAACGAAACCCAACAACGTAAAGGTGGTCTCAAAAAACTGTGCACGCATAATGTGCACCGCCTCCGGCCCCGATAGTTGCAGCGCGCGCCACAGCCCCTTGTCGAAGGCGTGCCCCAAGACCAGACCAAACAAGAGCCCGGCCGGACCGAAGGCCATCAGTCCTATGAGGCCCGCAATCAACTTGCCTGTCACCCTGGTAATCATTTCAAACCCACCTCGTCCAGCAAAGGCGTGGCCACCCAATCGTAGTGATCGACCTGCCCCTTCGGCCGACAGCGGAATCTTTTGTACTGCCACTGGTACTGTGATTCATTGCCGGCAACCAGCTTCTCTACACCACGGTTGATTGCTGTGAGTGCCTCCAGCAGGTTGTCGCTCTGAACGGCGGGCTCGGCAGGCCGGTAAACGGCACGAAAACCTGTTGCGGTGCGCAAGACGGTGCCCATCACCGGTGCCGCACCCGACTTTCTGATCAAATTGCTGGCCAACGACGCAGTGAAGCAATCGACCCCAAAAAAAGGCGCATTGAGGCCCGCTCTTTCATCACTGGGTACCTGGTCCGGAAGGATACCGGTGATCCCACCAGCCCTCACAGACCGCACTAATTCTGCAATACCCCGTGGCGTGGTGGGCACCAGCTTCCCGCCCGTACCTTGCCGACCGCGATGGACCAGCGCATCAAGCTTCTTCAGAGTAATCGGCTCGTATAGGGCGACCAAATCACCGAGGGTAGCGAGGTGCATACCGAGTAACTCCCAGTTCCCGAGATGCGGACCCAGCACGATCACGCCTTGCCCTGTTGCGAGTGGCTCAGTCACATAGGTCAGCCCATCCACCTCAAGAAGCGCCTCAGTCCTGGACCAAGGCTGCCTCCACAGCCGACCCATCTCGGCCATCAGCTCTCCCGTTGACTGGACGCTTTGTCGCGCCACCATTCTGCGCTGACTGGAGGTCCACTGTGGGTAAGCCAATTCGAGGTTTCGAATGGCCACTCGCCGCATGCGGCTATTCAAGTGATACAGGCCCGCACCCACACCTCTCCCCAGCGCGCGCGCCCAAGCGAGGGGCATAAAACGCGTCACGGTGATCAACAGTCTGACAAGGAAAGCAACGGTCCATTCCAGCCAGAGTGGTTTAGGTGATGCGGGCATAGGTAAGGAGGAAATTGGCGCAGTCAGTGCTGGGAAATTTGATTATGGCGCGGGCAACGCAGTTATACTAACTGCTCTCATCGACTTTAGGTTGCATCCTTTGGCGCCTGCGACATTTCAAGAGGTTATCCTGCGGTTGCAGGATTACTGGGCCCAGCACGGCTGTGTGGTTTTGCAGCCCCTTGATATGGAGGTTGGCGCCGGAACCTTTCATCCCGCGACCTTTCTGCGCGCACTGGGCCCCGAAAACTGGAATGCCGCCTATGTGCAGCCCAGCCGCCGACCTGCAGATGGCCGCTACGGTGAAAACCCCAACCGCTTGCAGCACTACTATCAGTTTCAGGTGGTCATGAAACCATCTCCTGCCGACTTCCAGGATCTCTACCTAGGTAGCCTGTTTGCGCTGGGCGTAGACCCACTCGTCCATGACATCCGCTTCGTAGAAGACAACTGGGAATCGCCGACGCTGGGCGCTTGGGGTTTGGGGTGGGAGGTGTGGTTGAACGGCATGGAAGTCAGCCAGTTCACCTACTTTCAGCAGGCCGGCGGGCTGGAGTGTTACCCCGTTACGGGCGAGCTGACTTACGGCCTCGAGAGAATCGCAATGTACCTACAAGGCGTCGAATCAGTTTACGACCTCGTATGGGCTAACACGCCGTCAGGCCCCGTGACCTATGGTGATGTGTACCATCAGAACGAAGTTGAGATGTCGACATTCAATTTTATCGAGGCTGATGTCGACTACCTGTTTTCACAGTTTGAGTTTTGTGAACGGGAAGCCCTAAGGCTGGCCGAAAAGCAGCTACCGCTCCCCGCTTATGAGCACGTGATGAAAGCCTCACATACTTTCAACTTGTTAGACGCTCGCCATGCGATCGGCGTCACAGAGCGCCAGCGCTACATTTTGCGGGTCCGGGCACTGGCCAGATCAGCTGCCGAGGCCTATGTGGCATCAAGAGGAGCTTTGGGTTTTCCTCAGGCTGATCCGGACCTGGCCGCCGCCGCGCTCGCACAGCTGGCAGCAGCACAGGGCGAGACAGCATGAGCACTTCGGACCTGCTTTTTGAGCTGGGCACGGAGGAACTCCCCGCTGGGGAGATTACCGCCATGGCCGAAGCGCTGTGCCGGGGCGTGACCACGGGACTGAACGAGCATGGGCTGCCATTTGGTACGGCACATCATTTTTCCACGCCGCGCCGACTGACCGTGTGGGTGGAGAATGTTGCCGCCAAAGGTCCCGATACAGATCAGCACGTAGTGGGTCCGCCCCTTAGCGCTGCGAGAGATGACCAAGGCCAATGGACCAAAGCCGCTGAAGGGTTTGCCCGAAAACAAGGCCTCACTCCTGACGACCTTTCTATCGTCGAGGAACAAGGCGTGGAAAGAATCGCCGTGAATGTGTCACACGTCGGCGCGGCGGCCACCGATGTGATTCCCGACATCATCAGTGCGGCTATCTCCGCCATTCCTGTTTCGAAGCGGATGAGGTGGGGCCGCTCGCGCGATGAGTTTTTACGGCCAGTGCAATGGTTGCTGTTGTTATTTGGCGACAACGTGCTCCCTCTCGAGTTATTCGGGCTCAGGAGTGGCCGAGACAGTCGCGGTCACCGATTTCATCACAACGAGCCGGTAGCCATCTCTGAACCTTGCGCTTACCGCGAGACATTGCGCGAGGCGCGGGTACTGGTCGACAGTGAAGAGCGGCGGTCGCGTATCGCAGAGCAAGTCCTGGCACTGGCCAATCAGGGCGAGGCTGTCTCTCTGTCTGATGACTTGCTCGACGAGGTAACGGGTTTGGTGGAATGGCCAACAGCGCTACGTGGCAGTTTTGATCCCGCATTTCTGGATGTGCCAGCCCAAGCGCTGATTTCGGCGATGAAAACACACCAAAAGTACTTCCATCTTACCGATGCCAAGAGCGGCGCATTGCTGCCCACTTTCATCACAGTCTCCAATATCGAGAGCCAGCAACCAGCGCAGGTCGTATCCGGTAACGAACGCGTAATCCGGCCACGCTTAAGCGACGCCGCATTTTTCTTTGCCAACGACAAACGGGTTACGCTGGCGTCAAGGCAAGAGCGCTTGGGGAGTGTGGTATTCCAGCAAAAACTGGGTAGCTTGCAAGATAAAACCGCGCGCATTGTCGCGAATGCGAGACAGGTGGCGGCTCTTATCGACGCGGATGTCGATGTTGCCGAAAGGGCCGCGCAGCTGAGCAAGTGTGACCTCGTCTCAGAAATGGTGCTCGAATTTCCCGAGCTGCAAGGTATCGCCGGCGGGCACTATGCGAAACATGATGGGGAGTCAGCGGCCGTCTCAGAAGCTATCGAGTCACACTATTACCCGCGATTCGCTGGAGACGACTTACCTCCCTCTCCGGAGGCGATGTCAGTTGCCCTCGCAGATCGGCTCGATACATTGGTCGGCATTTTTGGCATTGGCGAGCCACCAACGGGCTCAAAAGATCCTTTTGCACTGCGCCGGACATCTCTGGCAGTGATCAGAATGCTCATTGATTTGGGTAGACCCCTGCCCCTCAACACTTTGCTTCAGTCTGCCTGTGACCAGCACGCTGCCGAGCTGGCACCCGATACAGCTGAGGCGGTAGCGCAGTACATCCTAGAGCGACTTGGCAGCTGGTACGACGACGACGATATTCATATCTCGGTAGTGCGAGCTGCGCTGGCTAGTGGCAGCCAAGACCTTTACGACGCAGACCTTCGCGTCCGTGCGCTGGCCGCCTTTGCAAAAAGCGATACTGCTGAGCATCTTGCTGCGGCCAACAAACGGGTCGCGAATATTCTCGCTAAGGCCGAGAGCGCCGAAAGCGCCACTTCTCCAGACCCAGAGCTGTTTGTCGAACCAGCTGAGACGGCCCTCTACGAAGCGATTAAAGTCAGCGGTGACAATTTGGCACCCCTTCTCGCCGAGCGGAACTACCAGAGCGCTCTGGACCAGCTAGCCCAACTACGAGGGCCGGTCGACGCTTTCTTCGATACGGTCATGGTCAATGCAGAGAACCCCGCGGAGCGTTCGAACCGGCTGAGGCTGCTCGGCGAACTCCGCGCACTGTTTACGCAAGTGGCTGATCTGGCATTGCTCTCGTCGGCGGCCGAGTGACTTCAGGCGCCTTATTCTGGATAGGACTGGCGGCGGCCAGCGGCGCGGGTTTGCTTTACAGTTTGCTTCAACTAAGCAAGCGACGTCAGGAACTAACGACGCTGCAAGCGGAGTTAGTGGCGCAATCGACTTCAGCAACTCTGGCCGCTGAGCGCACTCGCAAGCTAGAGGCTGAGCTGGCTACGCTGCAACAAACCTTGACGGACCTCAATGCGCAGTTGAGCGCGCAGACGGCCACGCTGTCCGAGCGCGGCTCGCATCACCAGCAACAGATGAAATGGGTCGAGGAATCGCGCAGCACCCTTCGAGCCGAGCTGGAGGTCATTGGTCAAAAGTTGCTGTCATCGTCAGGTAAAGCGCTGGAGACCACAAATCAAAAAAGTCTGGACAGCCTGCTCAAACCGTTAGCCGAGAAGATCGACCAGTTTCAAACACGCGTGAATCAAGTACACACTGACATGGTGCGCAACAGCGCGTCGCTGAGTGAGCAAATCAAGCACCTCGAGTCGGTCGGGGTATCGATGTCAGGCGAGGCACAAAACCTCACTCGCGCTCTTAAGGGCGACAAAAAATTAGTCGGCAACTGGGGAGAAGCGCAGCTCGAGAAAACCCTGGAGCTGGCCGGACTTCGCCGGGGCGAGCATTACGACGCTCAGGTGGCATTCAAGGATGAGCAGGGGGACCGCCACCTGCCAGATTTTGTTATTCGGCTGCCCGAGGGGAAAAACCTGATCGTCGACAGCAAGGTCTCGCTTGTGGACTATGAGCGGGCGGTAACCGCCGAGAGTGATGCCGAGCGAGCCGCCGCACTCGAGGCGCATGCAAAGGCGGTTCGCAATCATATAGATGCCCTCTCCGCGAAAGATTACGCAAACCTGCCTGGCATGGAGAGCCCTGACTTCGTATTGATGTTTATGCCGGTAGAGCCCGCTTATATTGAGGTCATGCGCAGCCATCGAGAGCTTTTTAATCACGGATACCAGAGAAACGTGGTGCTGGTGTCACATACGACACTCATGCCGATTCTCCGAACAGTCGCCAATCTGTGGATGATCGAGCACAGCAACCAGGAGGCACGAGAAATCAGCGAACGTGCTGGCGACATCTACAACACGGTTTGCCTGCTGGGAGAGCGGCTGTTCGCACTGGGTTCGTCAATTTCAACGACCGCGAATCGGTACAACGACGCAGTCAGAGCAGTTCAGGGAAAACAAGGGCTACTCGGGAAGGTCTCTCGGTTTCGGTCGCTGTCGCAGCGAGCCAACAAATCTTTTCCAGAGACGCTGGCCCCTATCGAGCCCGATGTAGAGAACATGCGCCTCGAAGATTTAGAAGACATCGAGTCCGGGCAGCCGGATACCGAGTAAGTGGCACACAACTAGTCGGCCCCAAAGTGTCACGCCTGTCGCTTGCGGTACACCTATTTTCCCCCAAGCGCGCCAGTATTTCTCCGTTGCTCTGCCTACGTATTTGACCCATATGGTTAGACAGGCCCTGCGTCGCTAAGAAGCCTGACTCAGCATTCAGATGTCGAGATTCGCCACCGCTAAAGCGTTTTGTTCGATGAACTCCCGGCGCGGTTCAACGTCATCGCCCATCAATGTCGAGAACATCTTATCTGCCAAGAACGCATCTTCAATGGTGACCTGCAGCATCCGTCGTGCCTCGGGGTCCATGGTGGTCTCCCATAGCTGTCCTGGGTTCATTTCGCCAAGACCTTTGTACCGCTGGATGGTGCAGCCTTTCCGCGCTTCAGCCAGCAACCAGTCCAAGCCGGCGGCAAAATCCTGCGTCTCGTGACGCTTCTCGCCGCGTTGGAAAAATCCATCCGCCTCAATAAGGCCGTCGAGACGGTCGCCGACGGCGCGCAACGCCGAGTACTCGGGTGAGTCAAAAAACCCTCTGCCGAGTACCGTATCGGTCGCAACACTGTGTGCGGTTCGACGTACGACAGGGTAATAGAAACCACGTTCCGGGTCCTGTCGCACGAAGACTTCATACTGCACTGACTTGCTTTGGGGGGTTAGTAAGTGCTTGCTTAGTTCTAGTACAAAAGCTTGTACCTTGCCCTCGTCTGCGAGGTCCGCGGTCGCCAGCGGCGACACCGTCATCATCGGCCAAAGCACATCTTTGGGGTATACCCTACCCAGCCGCTCGATATCAGCCGCAACCGCTTGGTAAGACGTCACCAAGTCGGCGAGCGCCTCACCCGCCAGAGGGGGCGCTTCAGCGTTAGCAAAGATAGCGGCATCTTCGAGCGCTGATTGCGTCAAGTATTCCGCAAGCGCTGGTTCATCTTTGAGGTAGCGACTTTGCTTTCCGCGCGCCAACTTGTAGAGCGGAGGCTGCGCAATGTAAACATGCCCGCGATCGATGAGCTCCCGCATCTCTCGGAAGAAGAAAGTGAGATATAGCGTACGAATGTGAGACCCATCCACATCGGCATCCGTCATAATGATGATTCGGTGGTACCGAAGCTTGTCTGGGTCAAACTCATCTTTACCAATGCCGCAGCCGAGCGCCGTTACCAAGTTGCCGATTTCGGCCGAGCTCAACATTTTGTCGAAGCGCGCCTTCTCCACATTCAGAATCTTCCCCTTGAGCGGCAAGATGGCCTGAAACTTCCGATCCCGCCCTTGCTTGGCTGATCCTCCCGCAGAGTCTCCCTCTACCAGGTACAGCTCGCTCAGAGCAGGATCACGCTCCTGGCAGTCGGCCAACTTCCCTGGCAATCCCGCGATATCCAGTGCACCTTTACGACGCGTCATTTCTCTCGCCTTGCGCGCCGCCTCCCGCGCCCGGGCGGCATCGATCATCTTGCCAACAACGAGCTTGGCATCGTTGGGGTTTTCCATCAGAAAATCATTAAAGAACTGGTTCATCGCCTGCTCAACAGCACCCTTCACCTCACTGGACACCAACTTATCCTTAGTTTGTGAGGAAAATTTAGGGTCAGGCACTTTCACAGAAACAATAGCGGTCAAACCTTCCCGCGCATCATCACCCGTGGTGGAAATCTTGGCCTTCTTTGCAAGTCCTTCTTTTTCAATGTAATTATTCAAGCATCGGGTGAGGCCGGCGCGAAAGCCCGCTAGGTGTGTACCACCGTCTCGCTGGGGAATGTTATTGGTATAGCAGTAGAGGCCTTCTTGGAATCCGTCATTCCACTGCAGGGCTACTTCAACCTCGACGCCCTCATCCGCCTCTGCCTGAAAGTGACACACTTTTGCTATGGGTGTTTTGCTCTGGTTGAGAAAATCGACAAAGGCACGCAAGCCGCCTTCGTATGCAAATAGCGCCTCCTCACCCGAGCGCTCGTCTTTCAGGAGAATTCGGACGCCACTATTTAAAAAGGCAAGCTCTCTCAGCCTCTTACCCAACACGTCGTAATGAAAAACAATGTTACTGAACGTGTCGGGAGACGGCGTGAAGCGCACCGATGTGCCTGTTTCATTGGTCTCACCCACAACCGTGAGCGGGGTCTCTGGAACGCCATGTGTATAGGTTTGCTCAAACAACTCGCCCTTCCGGCGGATGGTCAACTGCAAGGTAGAAGACAGTGCGTTCACGACTGAGACACCTACGCCATGAAGACCCCCGGATACCTTGTAGGTGTTGTCATCAAATTTCCCGCCTGCGTGCAGCACGGTCATGATGACCTCGGCAGCGGATACACCCTCTTCATGTTGCTCGGTGGGGATACCACGGCCATTATCAGAGACCGTAACGGACTCATCCGGGTGAATCACCACATCAATCTGGCTGCAATGTCCCGCCAGAGCCTCATCGATACTGTTATCCACGAGCTCGAACACCATGTGGTGTAGACCGGTGCCATCATCGGTATCGCCGATATACATACCTGGCCGCTTGCGCACGGCATCAAGCCCTTTGAGCACCTTGATGCTTGAGGAATCGTAATCTTTAGATCCGCTTTGTTGACTCATCTCGTCTGACATATGACCTCATTACTGGCTAATGATCATTCAATCGTAAAAAACTGGCATTTCTGCCGTCAGGCGCCGCAAGCCGTCACATGCCCCTGTTCCACGTGGAACATTTGCAAGGGCTCACCGCCCCAAGCGGCTTCCAGCGAACCACGATCCACCGCCGTCAACACCACCTGCCGCCCAGACGCCAATTGCGAACACACGCTGGCGCAGTGGTTTTTGTCCAACTCTGCTGGCAAATCATCGACCAGATAGAGCGGCGAGCGCGCGGCCGCACGCTCCACCAGACGACCCTGGACCAGTTTTAACGCCACCACCAGCAGTTTCATCTGGCCGCGCGACAATAGGTCCGATGCGGCCACGCCCTCAACAATGAGGCGAAGATCTGCCCGATGCGGCCCAATTTGCGTAAACCCCTGCGCCGCATCGCTCGCAGCCGACCGCTCCAGCGCCTCTGATAACGTCACGCTTCGATCCCAACCAGGCCGAAACACTACCTGCACAGCCGCCAAATCAGAGGAGATCACTGGGCCTAGGGCGGCCAATTCAACAGCCAGCTCTGTAGCGATCCTGGCTCGCGCGTCTGTTAATTGCTCGCCAATTTGAGCTAGCTCAGCGCGCCATGCTGCGTCGCTGGCAATGATACCACGTCGCAAACCACTATTTCGCTGCCGAACCGCTTTCGCGTACCGCCTCCACAACAGCAAGAACCCCTGTTCCACGTGGAACAATGTGCCATCCAAAAGGCGCCGCCGCCCTTCAGGCGGGCCCGTCACCACGCCCAGCGAATCGGTATCAAAAACAATGAGCGGGAGATTCTGCGCCAACTCAGACAGCGAGGGCGCGTTCTGCCCGGCGACTCGAGCACGCACAGCGCCATCGCGATGTTTCTCTACACCCATGGTCACCTTGTGGCCTGCTGTCTCGACGCGACCGACCACTCGGCAGAAGTCTGTGTTGTGTTGAATGACGGGCTTAGACTGGTGTGTGCGGAATGACCGACCCACGCCCAAAAGGTGTATCGCCTCTAAGAAACTGGTTTTACCTGACCCATTCGCGCCGTATAGCGCGGAAGCGCCTAGTGGCAACGCCACCTTGACATCAGACAGGTTTCTGACGCCCTCTATCGACACGTGCTCCAACATACGAAGCGGGCAGGACGCGAATCAGAGCCTCATCGGCATGACGACATACAGTCGCTCAGGCTCTTGGTCAGAGGGCGGTTCCGCGTGCTCCAGCAGGGCAGAGCTGGCCTCATCAGAGAGTGATAGTTTGACCTGAGACTGACTCAAAACCGACAGCACATCGAGTAAGTAACTGACATTAAACCCAATTTCAAGCTCTGCGCCAGTATAATCAACCGCCACCACTTCTTCGGCCTGCTCTTGCTCGGGGTTGTTCGCTGTAATATCCAGATTATTATCAGATAGCTTCAAGCGGACCCCACGATATTTCTCGTTAGATAGGATCGCCGTCCGTGTGAATGCCTGCTTGAGCTCGGCGCGATCGCCCACCACTGACTTGTCGGCATTTTTCGGGATCACACGCTCATAATCGGGGAACTTGCCGTCAACAAGCTTGGATGTAAAGGTAAACTGCTCGTTAGTGGCCCGTATATGATTGCTGCCGATGGTCAACTCCAAGGGCGCATCACCCTCGAGCAAGCGGGATAGCTCCAGCACACCCTTGCGGGGAATGATGACGCCTGTGTCAGCCGCCTCGACCCTGTCGGGGCCTGTCGCCAACGCCAGGCGGTGCCCATCAGTAGCGACCACGCGGAGTCTGCCGCCCAACACCTCAAAATACAGGCCATTCAAGTAATAGCGAACATCCTGCTGAGCCATGGCAAAAGCAGTGCCATCAATCAGCTGCTTCACCAACGACTGCTGGAGTGACAGCGCCACATCGCCCGCACCGCCCTCTACAGCGGGGAAGTCTGCCGCCGGAAGGGTAGATAACGTAAAGCGACTTCTGCCCGCTTTCACAGTGGCTTTGCCTGACTCAAGAGAAAATTCTATAGTGGAACCCTCTGGTAGCGACTTGCAGATGTCGACAAGCTTTCGCGCCGGCACCGTCACCTCGCCATCCACACCCGCGGCATCAAGGGCCACGCGACCGACCAATTCAACCTCGAGGTCGGTGCCCGTCAAAGACAGCGTCTTATCTTCAAGCACCAATAGCACATTGGAGAGAATTGGTAGCGTCTGCCGCCGCTCGACGACCCCCGCCACCAAGTTCAGCGGTTTGATCAAGGCGTCTCTTGAAATAGCGAATTTCATTTTTCAGCTCACTTCGTGTTGTGCGGTAACCGACCTGCGGTCGATTAAGGTTGCTAGAGTGTTTAGGTTGTCAGCGCCCGGAGCAAGTTCTGGTAGTCTTCGCTAATGTCGGCACTGACATCTCTCAGCTCTTTGATTTTACGACACGCGTGCAAAACTGTCGTGTGGTCTCTGCCGCCGAAAGCATCACCAATTTCGGGCAGACTATGCTGCGTTAGCTCCTTAGAGAGCGCCATGGCCACCTGCCTAGGCCTTGCGACAGAACGGTTACGGCGCTTTGACATGAGGTCCGCGACCTTAATTTTGTAATACTCAGCCACCTTTCTTTTGATGTTGTCGAGGGAAACCTGTTTGTCCTGAAGGGCCAGTAAGTCCTTCAAACTGTCCTTGATCAACTCAATATCGAACGGCCTGCCCGTGAAGTTCGCACTGGCAATCACTCGCTTAAGTGCCCCTTCTAGCTCTCGTACGTTGGACCGAATCCGCTGAGCAATGAAGAACGCCGCATCGGGCGCTAGCGAAATATGGCTCAGCTCTGCCTTCTTCATCAGAATCGCGACCCGAGTCTCTAGGTCCGGCGGATCCACCGCCACAGTCAAACCCCAGCCAAACCTCGACTTTAATCTTTCTTCAACGCCCTCTATTTCTCGCGGGTAGCGGTCGCAGGTCAGGATCATCTGTTGGCCGCCCTCTAACAGCGCATTGAAGGTATGGAAAAACTCCTCCTGAGATCGATCTTTATTGGCGAAGAACTGGATATCGTCAATTAACAGCGCATCAACAGAACGGTAAAACCGTTTGAAATCGTTGATCGCGTTAAGCTGCAGCGCCTTGACCATATCCGCCACGAAACGCTCAGAATGGAGGTAAACAATCTTGGCTTCGGGGTTTTTACGCCGCATCGCGTTACCCACGGCATGCATTAAGTGCGTCTTACCGAGCCCAACCCCGCCGTACAAAAACAGCGGGTTATAGGAGAGCCCGGGGTGCTCCGCGACTTGTTGCGCCGCCGCTAACGCCAATTGGTTGCTCTTTCCCTCGACAAATCGCTCAAAGGTATAACCCTCTACCAGATTGGAGGGAGACAACAGAGCGGCGGGCGCCGGTCGGTGGGTTGGCGCCGCGGGCGTTATCAGGGGAGGGCGATCCGGAGTCTTATTATTTTGCGTCGTCGCACCTGCTTGAACCTGCCGACCGGATAGCACTGCGGTAACTGGCGCACCGGGCACTGCAGACCCCGTTGCAACCACAACCGACACCTGCGCACTGGCAGGTGCCGCCACATCCAACAAGTAGCTGTTGATCATGGCAACGTATTTGTCGACGACAAAGTCTCGGATGAAGCGATTCGGTGCGGCGAGTACCAGGCCCGTCTCTTGCCAGTCGGCCTGTAAGGGGCGTATCCAAGTATTAAATTGCTGTTGGGGAATGTCACCACTAAGTCTATTCAGGCAGTGTTGCCAGGGGTCCGTTAACGGCTGTGGGGCGGCCAATTGTTCTCTCCGTTTTTTCTGGGTGATACTGGTTCTTCTAATGTATTGCTACGGGGTGGTCAGCGCCTACCTTAAACGAACGGGTCCCTTGAAGTGTTCGCTCAGCCCCAGTCTGTCGAAGCGTAGTTATCCACACTTTAAAGGTGGCTTCAACCACATTTTTTTCTCTATTTTTCATCAACTTAAAAAAACAAAGCCCCGGTAGATGATTGGCGCGCACAAAGCAAGAAAAACTTTCTTTGCTTGTGGATAACCTGTGTCTATCTTCTGGTCAAGCTGTGGTGTTTTAACCTTGTGACGATACGAGCCGGCGCCGAAAAACCATCACGTTCTGCCGCTGCTATTGGACAAAAACGCTACTGCTACAGGTGTTTAAGCGATATGCGCCTTCTGCGATGTTGCCCCCGTTGCGCTGTTTAATCTGGTGGATGAGAATTTTAATCGTGACTTGGCGCAGCATGAGTATAGTTGTCAACGCGCTTGCCTTTGCGCTTTTAGCCTCCTATAATCCGCGCCCCTCGAGCGTTGCCCACCCAGCTGTGTCGGTGCTGCAACAACCTCAAGGAACTCGATAAGGATGTCGAAAAACGATATCTACGAAGTTGATGCCGACTTGCGAAGGAAAAGGTAGCCACCATGAAGCGGACATTTCAGCCCAGCGTTCTCAAGCGAAAGCGCAATCATGGATTTCGTGCCCGCATGGCCACCAAGAATGGTCGAAAAGTGTTGGCCCGTCGCCGAGCGCGCGGCCGTCGTCGCCTGTCGGCATAAATCATTTGCAGGGCTCGCGTAGCCCATGCTTGCTTTTCAGCCTCAATCTCGATTAAACAAGCCTGAACACTACGGGCCTGTTTTTGCAGATCCGGTCTATCGCGTCAGCAGCGGCAGCTTCTTGTTCCTCGCAAATCCTGGGCAGACGTCCTTATCCCGGCTTGGCGTTGTGGTAGCAAAAAAAAACATCCGCAATGCCACGGGCCGCAATCGCATCAAGCGACTGGTGCGAGAGTGTTTCAGACATCATGATTTCGTGAAGCCGCTGGATTTGGTTGTGTTGGCCAGAAAAACGGCTCTTGCCCTAGATAATGCGGCCGTCGCAAAAGACCTGCAGGCGCTGTGCCGAGCACTCGACCAAAAGGTCTCGAAGAAATGAAATGGCTTCGCTGGATCGACGACAGGGTCGCGGCAATGTTAATCATGGTTGTCCGCGGATATCAGCTGACATTGAGTCCATGGCTGGGCCGAAGCTGCCGATTTTCGCCGAGCTGCTCCCAATATGGGATTGACGCGTTGGAGCACCACGGTACTCTTTCCGGCGTCTGGCTGACAGCAAAACGACTGCTCCGTTGCCACCCTTGGTGCGAAGGGGGTTATGATCCCGTGCCGCAGCCCACCACCCGTCAGCACCGCAGCAACAGTCACTGAGGTCCCTACATGGATATCCCGCGCCTAGCCTTGATTGCCGCCAGTATTTTGTTGGGCTTAATGCTGTTGGGAGAATGGACCCGCTTCTCAGCCGAGCAACAGAACGCGGGGTCATCTCCTGTCCCGATGGTAGATGAATTCGCTGGTCTAACCTCGCCGGCAGCACCTGATAACTTCGCCCCCAACAACATTGCTGCGACAGGATCCAATACTGATCTGCCCATCAACGAAGATGAAGACCTTCCCACTCTTGACGGTGCCGCCAGCACGACTGCCGCGGCTAATGGCTATCGCGGCAATGTGATCACTGTCGAGACAGACGTTCTCGAAGTGATCATCGATTTAGACGGAGGCGACGTGGTCGGCGCCGCGCTCAAAGCTTACCCCAAGACACTCGATGACCCGTCCGACCCATTTGTCCTGCTTGAACGAAATTCGCAGAGAACCTATGTCGCGCAGAGCGGACTGGTCGGTAGCGACGGCATCGATCAATCTGAACGAGCGCGATATCGCGCGAAACAGTCTGTGTACCGCCAGAGCGCGCAAACACCGTTAGAGGTCACGCTTGAGTACGTGGGCGACAACAGCGCCCTGCAGGTGAACAAGGTGTTCACCTTTTCTCCCGGTAGCCACACAATTTCGGTGCGCCACGACGTTTTCAATCCAACCACCCGTTCCGCGCAGTTCACCCCTTTTGCACAGCTCAAGCGAGATAGTTCCCCTGCGCCTACCAACAGCAAGTCCGGCATGGGCATGCAGCCTTTTCTCGGCGCTGCGCTGACGCAGCCTGATCAACGGTTCACAAAATTCGATTTTGATGACATGGCCGACGACCCTTTTAAGGCAGATCTGACCGGTGGCTGGATTGCCATGCTGCAACACTATTTCGTCAGCGCCTGGATACCGTCAGCTGACCACACCTATCGCTTTCGCACTCGGCAAACACGATCGGGCTTCAATATCATCGGG
>Ga0255767_1002034_pt1 | contig 17735 bp, 18 predicted proteins | sample 071ome_24_FD_179967 | JGI IMG/M metagenome (GOLD analysis project Ga0255767, IMG submission 179967) | Coastal salt marsh microbial communities from the Groves Creek Marsh, Skidaway Island, Georgia - 071402CT metaG (version 2) | ecosystem: Environmental > Aquatic > Marine > Intertidal zone > Salt...
CGCGCCTGAACAAGGACTAGGGCTGTTTGCTTTTGACACATACAGCCGTCGAAATGCGCCCGACACTTGGACACAAGAGTCCTCCCCTTACGCCGTTACAATGCAAGTATGCGCGATGAATGACGAAAGGCCTTTGACGGACCTGAGAGATTTTGTAACCTCAAGCTACCTGCCCTACCTAGACGAGGCTGATGCTAGGCTTGAGGGCAACACCTACTGGTATCAAGTGGCTGTTATGGACGAAGAAAATAGCATTGGTCGACCTTCAACTGCATCCATGCCCTTTGATTTTGTATGGATGAACTATTGGAACTCGGTAGAGGAAGAGGCTACTTCAATGGCAGATTGGGGTGCCAATGGATCAGAGATACAATCGCAGTTTGATGAGCTCACAAGCTGCCAAGAAGCTATTCCCTACAACGGATACTATTTCCGCACAGCATCTAATTCATAATTTCTAGCATTCACGGGGCCTTCTCAGGCCCCTCTTCTTTTTTAGCCTTCGGTTCCCTGGTGAAGAGCCACCCCACCCTCTATGTGCTTTTGGGGACCTATGGAGAATTTGGGAGAGTTCTGGAGCGCTCAATTCCAGCCAAGCTGTATGAGTTCCGCTTCAGGAAAGGTACAGCTGGGATTTTATTCCTCTGAGGGACAACAACTTATTAAGCGAGCGAGCTAAGTGAATTCCGGGAGGCCCAGGGGAAGACCCTATATGTTGAAGGTCTCGTCTATCAAGAACATTTCAACTCCTCCGGTCACTCTGTCATTGGACATTGCATCCATCGTAACGGGATCGTTGAATATTCTAATAAACTCTTCTGGGTCATTAGTCTCAAAAATAGCAATCACTGTCGTCTCATCAGCGACCCCCATGTGGACCATTGATACACCCTGGCTTTTAAAGACGTCTCCATGCGTTTTAAATTGCACCCTCCAGTGGTCAGCACTCTCTACTTCCGCTCTTACTGCTATCAACACTTCCTTCTCCTTACATTCCATCAAATATTAGTAGCGATCTAATACTGAACACATCAATACCAGACCAGCGGTAGTAATATGACAACTGAGACGATGAGCGTTTCTTGCAGAAACCACAATCGTAAGAAATCGCACGGGACGACCGCCTCCGCAAGGTCGTCTCGAGAGCACTGGTTGGAGTGGCACGTTAAGCGGCCATCCCTTGATGATAGAGATCCTTCATTGCATCGAATGTCATCGTTGCGATGACCTCATTGTTTTCATCCAAAATCTCGTAGATAGGCCTTTCGTTATCGTAGGGACGCAAGCTAAAAAGAATTACAACATCCTCATCTCCGCCGCCCTCTGTATGAGCGTCCTCACTTGCTGCCGTGGCCCTATAAGTTCCAGCCGGACGGACCTCGCGAAGCGAACCGTCTAAATCGTATATCCGATGTTCTCCCTTGATAACGAAGGTGTTGAAGTCAGCGGTGTGCCGGTGTCCTATAATTTTCTCGTTAGCAGCGAATTTAAATAACACGTCAATGATCTTGGCATTATCATCAACGCTGAGAATAGACATTCCGATGTGATCTGCAGGATTGCCGTCCGGACCGGGTAGCGGCTGCCAATTAACTTCGCTTTCATTAAACAATTTTGGGTCAATCATTTTCTCTCTCTCCTAACGGGCGCCTTCTGAGTGGAACAAATTCCTGGTGGCACATCAAGCGTAGTTCGACTTTCGTCATATCCAGTTGACTCTGCTGAAAGAAAGGCGTATTTCGGATAGGCTTTTTGGACTAACTCTGAGACGCCCCAATCCGCTGACCAAAAACGTCATTAATCGCAGGGGCAGCGCCACTGAATTTGCTCATTCGAGAGGAGTATCGCTATGAAGGGTTACTGGATCAATCATGTAATTGAGATCAAGAACCATGAGAGGTTTTTCGCCTATGCGGAAGCAAGTGAATCGATGTTTACAGGAGACAATAAATACGGTGCTCTAATGAAAGTTTTTGGGCCAGTAACAGCAACTCTTAAGGGCCCACCTGTTTCGCACGCGGCTCTTGTAGAGTTCGACAATATTCAAGCAGCCATCGATTTTTGGGATGATCCAGAATATGCGGCTACGCGCGCCCACTTGGGTCCATTGGATGATGAGTCCGCCACGGTCGAGAGACGTGTTTGCTGCATAGAGGCCGAAGAGATCGTCATTTCACCTGATCAGTGGTTTTGGCTCAATCATGTACAAGAGATCATCAATGAAGAGGCTTTTTTCCAGTACGCAAATGCGAGCCTTGAGCACTTCAATGTGGCGGCGTTTGGTCCGGTAGTTCATCAACATGCAGGAAGCCAGGCGATTCAATTGGCAGCCGCGCTAGGCTTTGCCGATGGGAGCATGGCATTGAATGTGCGGGAAACGGAAAGTTATAGGTCTGCCTTAGCTAAAGGCGGCATGGCTGAAAATGAGTCAAACGTTGTAAACCGCACGATATGCGCGCTACCCGCAACCAGCAAGTAAAGGCCTCCGTCTATCACCTCTGGACAGACTTTAAGAGCAAAAAAGTTGAATAACCGTGCTGATTCGATCAACCAATTGGATAGGTCTCTCATCACCCGAACTCACTCTCGGAATTTAGGGTTTTCTAACCCGCTTCTGCCAGTGCCAGCAGCCTATCACAACCCGCTAACGCCGCGCCCATATGATCCTTAGCAGCAAAGGGCCGCTGTTTTTGGACCATAGGACGCAGGCCTAGAGCTATTGCGGGAACATTTCCATGAAGTCGTCCATATCGAACTGATTCCCGTACAGCATGGTGCTATTCAGAGCAACATCAGCCGCTATTGCAAGTGCAGTTTTGATTTCCTCATCTGACGCACCGGCAGCTTTGGCCATAGCAGTATGAGCCGGAATACAGTACTCGCACCTGATAATCGCCGAAGCGGATATCGCCGCGAGTTGCGCGTATTTCAGAGGAATGGCTCCGTTAAAGACATTTTTCTCAACCGCAAGATAAAAGGCCTGGGTGGCCTCCTGGTTTGTAGAGGGGTGAAGTTCAATTATTGGATTACCAGTTTTTGCTTCGCGTATGTCAGAAATACCTGACCCCTCATCCGCAACCGCGGCCAACGAGACAGACAGGATAGAGATAAGTATAAGTTTTGCAATTGCAGTCATGTTCACTCCGATTGTTATTTAAATGGCCACTTTACACTTCAAGGCGATTGTGTGAATGCTAGCACCTCACCTTTATTTTTGTGACGCGCGGGCAAATCCAGTCTCTTATGACGGGAGCCATATTCTTTTGCGTTCAAGCTTAGAGCCACTCTGTTACCAAATAAAAAGCCCTTCACTCACTAAATAAGCTCGTCGATTACAGCATCCGTACTTCGTTTCTCAAACTCGAGATCGTCAATCGCGCGTTGTTGCGTTGGAGTTAATTCGACCCTATTTTGAATTTTTGGCCTCTCGTACACGGACTGGTTTTGGTTTTGCTCGGCGGCGTTTAAAACGATCTCAACACTGGGTTTTGGGGGAATATCGGCTGCGGTGGACTCCTCCTTAGGTGGAGCGGGTTTCGACTGCAGGCTTTGTTGATAGCTAGTTCTTAGGGTCGTCTGGTATCCCACTATTTCAGCCATCGCTTCGGCTCTCCTTTGTAAAGATCTCAAAAGGAGAAAAGCAATAGATGTGCCACACTACATAATCGCGGGATTTGCAGCGTTTAGGGCAAGAGTTTGGTGCTTAGATGCTTGGGATCAACAAACATTGCTCTGTCTTAGTGCACAGATCCCTGGAGCATCTACTGGGACACAACCAAAAGTTTAGTGAAGATCGGCTCAACCTTGTTAGGTATTCATCTGAATTACACTGGCATCGTTGGATTATGGCAGCGACCCTTTTTTGACTCATGGCTCGGGAACTGGTTGCACAATTTGGTTTGCTTGTGCCTGCTTAATCTCAGCAAATGCTGCCTGCAGATTCCAGCGGTGAAAGCCAGTCATTAGCTTCTGCAACTCTGGCGCTATTCTATGATTATCTCCCACAGTAGCTGCGGCATAGAAGCTCTCAGCCGTTTCGCCGCTCTCCACCGCTTTGGCTGCATTTTTCAGCACGCTATCCAGATAGCTCAGGTAACGATCAACAGCCCCGCCATCGGTTATCGCGCCATGGCCAGATACAATAGTCGTCGGCGCGATAGTCTCGGCCATTTTAGTCAGAGTTGAATGATAGGCTGCAACACCGCCCGATCGCGCCCAAGGGATGGTACCGGCTCCGAATATCATGTTCGCAGTCCAAGCAATCCTCTCGTTTGGCAGATAAACCACACTATCGTTGGGCGACATGCTAGGTCCAAACCAGTGCATTTCAACGACTTTGCCGCCCAGGTCCACGGACCAGTACTCGTCAAAGCCAATATCTGGCACCCGTAACTCAACCCCCTCGAAAACTGACATATCGCCACCCACAGTGCCGCGCATTGTATTAGCGATTCCAGCAACACTAGATAGCTTGAGGGCGTCTATCGTGCCTTGGTGCGCTACAATTTGTGTGTGCGATGGAAACACATAGTTACCGAAAACGTGATCGCCAAAGGCATTCGTGTTTACCAGATAACGAATTGGCAGATCAGTAACGGCCCTTACGGCGTCGATGATTTGTTGACCCATGATTCCGTTGAAGTGAGAGTCGATAATTAATACGGCATCTTTCCCAACGACGAACCCCGCATTATCCGCAAAGGGCGTATTGGACAGCAGCGCATAGACCCCATCAGCCAACCGCCGAGTTTCTAACCGCACTCCGTTTGGATTCAAAGGCGGCGGCAAAAAACCGGGAGGTGGCGAGGGTGGCACCGCAAGGCGAGCATTGGGTAGCACCTGCGCAGTTGCTAATTGTGGGAATGCTAACGCAGCTCCAGCTATACACAGAAGCAGAGAAAACCCCAGTGTAGCAACAGTTTTTATATTCATCGAACCCTCTCTAATCCCTGCAATCTGGACACACTTGTAACTGTATAGAGTGATGGTGTCACAGCAGGCATGCTGCGAGCATCCAAACGTGGCGGCGCTTGTTCACCGCTCCGAGCATTCAAGCAATTGAAAACAATCGATCAATCGCTCTGCTTAACATTCTGCCAAGAATTATCCTGCCAGGTTTCATGCTCACACTTAACAAAGCTTCGATTCTGTATTGCGACTGAGCAATCCTCAGTCTTTAAAAAAGCCAGTCAATCATATTCTAATTGACAAAAATTTCTCTAGACCTCTAGATGGGACATAGGTAAGCCACTCGACTCTCTTTAGCAGGGGATTGATTTGTTTGACCAGCAGACAACACAGCGCACCGCGAGAGGTAGAGAAGCTTGCTAGCGAATTCTCCAGAGAACTGAGTTTATCCAGTGATGTTCGCCCACCCAGTGTGATCATAGGCGATCCCAGACTCAGCAAAGCCCTGAACAGCCAACAGCAACCCGGTGACCAATATTCCCAATACCGAGGCTATTAATGCACCGTCCGCTCTGTATCCCAGGACCGTTATGGGCTTGTGGACTATTTCAGAGAAATCAATGTACTCGTCAATCAGTTTCAACATCCTCCGGGTCTTATCTTTTGAGAGGTCGCTGCTATCCTTAGCTGCTGAATCACTATCAACTTCGATTTCTGCCTCTAGCAGGTAAGTAAGGAGTTCCGATCTTGCTATGTAGCTTTGCTGCTGAAGTTGAATAGCACACCGCATCGCGAAGCTTCCTATAAATGCAATTACAAAGGTGGTCGTAAGCAAAACTGCAATTGTTGACAGGTGATGGGTTGTTTTTGTCCAGGCTAGGAAATTTAGGAGAGCGACGCAAAGAATCGCGAAACAAAGGAGGATCGACGTGTAGGCTTGTACTCGCAGGCGATATCTCTCTCCAAAGGACCTTATTACTCTTCTGAGACTCAACCAATCTCTAAGATCCGCTGGCGATTTTGTGACAAACTCGTTAGGGTTATCCACCTTACTCACAGACACTAACATTCTGCTGACCACTTCGCAGGCAACTCTCCTTCTTTCAAAATCAAACGCACACAATAAGCCAAAACCCATGATCCCCATGCCTGCGAGAATCCCCGCGTAGCTTGCTAGGTTGGCTATTAAAACTTGCAACTGCTCACCAATGATTGGCTGGTCGAAATAAAACTTAGAAAAAACCAGAGAAAAAAGAATGGTCAAAACCGAAACTGCTATGAGGGCGTTGTACCAGCTCGGTGCCTTCAGTCCATAGGCCGCCTCAATGACTGCTGTAGCTGCGCGTTTCAGTCTAGATCGCCTTTCAGTCGAAGGTGGTTGGTCTAGTCCTCCATCTGTTCGCTCGTTTGCCTGTGCTAGCTCAGCCTCAACCAAACCAGGATGCTCAAGTGGACTAGACCATCCAACGGCTATTAACTTGCTAGAGCCCTTCTCGAAGTCCCAATCTGGGGCAGGCTCAGAAAGCAGGTTAAACTCCTTACTAGAAAAATAGCCATATTTGACCGCAATGATCAGCCTCCTGCAAAACAGAAACGCATAGGCGCACATTACCTGGAGCGGATCAATTCCCCATAAAGTTTGAGAGTCAAAAAATAGTGATATGATCAGCCCCGCAGTGATCAGCCAAGATCCGGGATAGACTACCAACCAAGAAAACACGATGAAATAGGCTGGATTGTACCTCGTAGATAGAACCATCAAATTTCGATTTTGACAAATATTCCATGCTTTCGATGGCGATCTTTCAACCGCTAAGGCTGCCAGGGGAGATCCAATTACTGGGGGCAAGTTCTCATAAAGCAAACTAATCCAAAATTGCTTCCATGAGAATAAGATCAGGGATGAACTTTTTCGATCCATAAATTTTACTCGATTCTAGGGCCATCTTCAGACTAATAGTAGCTTCTTGAGGGCCCTACTCTCCACCCAAGCGATAACTACTTGCGATCTCTCCAACCATAGTCACTGTCGCACAAAGCAGTTAAGAATTTTGAAGTGACCAAAGCATTTTTGGAGTGCACCTGTTTGCTTGCCGCAAATATCTCGACTCACGCAAGTACGATCGCATTGGTTCTGAACGTGCTTCCATTTTGGCGCACATTCGGCCTGGTACCACGGAAATAATTCTTCATGTACACTGACCTAAAGCCCAACTAATAAACGATCATGTCGGAAGCATCTTCGATAAGTGCAAGAGTCCAAAGCAGACCCGCCCAAATAGAGCGACCAAGTCCAGCGCCCGAGGAAAAGCCTATTCAGGACACAAAACGTGCGGACGTGGAGATAAGCCGCACCGCTCTTCGCAGCGAGAGCCCGGCCGTTTACGACCAAAAGGGAAGAATGTCTAACGAACCAGAAGCGAACCCTAATAGCGAGCGTTCAGCTGCAACTGCGCCGGATCAAAACGGTGTTCGAAATTCTCGAGAAGCCCCTCCAGAAGACCCACCATCTGATCGGACATAAATTTGATCAGTAGCCTGGTTATCACCCAGCGAATTTAAAGCTGTTTTCCACTCGGATGCCATATCATCGCGTTGGGGCAGTTAAGTGAGAACTAAAAAGCATAGTTAACACCGCTTTCGAAATTGCTCGTCCTCGATGAGGAGTGTCAGAGATGGCTTTTAAATATCTCTACGGATTTGATTATCGTACTAACAAAAGTTGATCCCTCTAGGTCCTTCCTGGACTCAACTACTTGTTTTAAGCACTCCAACTCCGCTTGCTCGAGTTTCTTACCTATCGGATCATCCCTGTGATCTGCGGCCAAAGACATATAGCAAAGACCTATCCAGAAATAGAGCTCCTCACCTGAAATATCCTTCACACTTTTAATGCAGCTGTTGCTTCGGAACGAACTATCGCCATTGAACTCTGCTCTGTCCACTACCTCTGAGATGATCAAAGCCTTCTTTTTTATCAGTTCCAGGACCTCGAGTTCCTCCGAAAAAGTCCAGAGCACGGGTAGGGAACTTCGAACGAACCTGTTACCCTTTAACCTCGTATGCCATAGCAACTCGCACAGAGTTTCCCGTTCAGCGGAAGACAGAGCCATGTCCGCTTCGCAAATAGCGATAACGAAGTCGATCCTATCCATATCCAACATAACTATTCCTCATTGTTGTCGAGGCCTTCCGAAACACCTTCGCGCAATCCAAAATTACACGTTTTAGGTATAGTTGTAAGACTCAAGTATCTACTGGTATTCGACGTCCATATTTGGCCTGCAATCTCTGAGAAATCTAAATTCCATTACTCATCCGAAAAAACTCCCGACCAACTAGTAACAGCCTTGATCAACTTTCAACCACAGCAGAGTTCATTACTGCAGATCAATCAGGCTGGCCGTCCCAATTGATATCAGAAGAGTGATTGGCGTCATAGGGGAATGCATCCTCGTCATCGGGAACACCATCGTTATCATCATCGGGGTCATCGACGTCTAACAACCCATCACCATCTCTATCAAGATAATCCAAATCGTAATCGTCAGGAATTCCGTCGGAATCATGATCGTAAACCGATGCATTGAAGAAAAGGTCGCTTGAACGATCACCATATCGAGTAAAGGTTGTCCAACCTTCAGATAATCCGCCTACATGAAAAGGGGAGATGTCTCCTTTATAAGTGTAGGCCTTAAATCCATTTATCGTTAGTTGACCTTCAACGGAAGCGACCTCAACACGCGCACCGTCATTCAGATTCACAACGGCGTTCCCATTGTCCGACACCACATCCCAAAGAGAGTCGTCTACCTCGGCATCGCCGATGGGTGTATACAAAGTTCTGTACTCACCCAGCTTGTCGGACCTCGTCTGCAAAAACGAAACGTTGAAAGACATATCCAACGAATCACTAAATTCCTCTGCAGAACTAAATGCATCGATGAGATAAAGATCCTTAATACTTTTAATTTTCCCAGTTCTGATTTCGTAAGCGATCTCTTCATAAATTTGATGAGGGTGACGTCCGAAAGTTTGCTGCATCGCCAAAGGCCAATCCGCATGACTTGCGATTCTTCTATAAAGCTCTACAAAAGTCTTATTCAGACCATATTTCACAACTAAACGAGCGAACACAATTGGACGGTAAGCGTTCTGTGCCTCTCCTTCCTTAAAATGAGCCACCCAATCAAAATCCTCGGCTTTGTCTTCAAGATCGTAGAATACCCACGCGTAAACAGTCTCAAGCGAGCCGAACTCTCGGGGTTCTATCTCTCTGGGCAAATAGTATTCCGTAAAGTACTCCGGCAACATGCCAGTTATATGGTGACCAACTTCTGGTAATTGATATCCTTCTCTCCCATCTGAAGCCCAAGATGCAAAAGCAGGATTCACGATCCAGTGTTGAGCCTCCCAGTTATGGGCATATTCGTGCAAGAACCCTGGCGTAGCCTGGAAACTAATCTGAGATATATAGTCCGGGTTATCTGGCTCAAACGATCGAGCAAATAGGTCAACTCCCGCAAAGAACTCGCTTCCACCGCTGACATCAAAATTTTTCACTGGATAGTAGTAGCCGGATTTTTCTTCAGAAGCGTCACAATCTTTACCAAATTCGCGGCCAGGACAATAGTTGTAAGGAATCGCTCCGTTACCGTAACTAATTTCGTTCATCCCGTAGTATCCACCTCCCGAGCCAACATGCGGGAGTTTTACGCCGAGCGAAACTTCCTCGGCCGCTCCTGGACTTCTCCTAGCTGCAAGATCAACTACTCTTTGAGACGAGTCTTCATCGTCAAAATCGTAAAAGTAATTTTCAGCCCGGACACTTCCTATCAATTCAATGAAAGAACCCATAACTTCGACCCAGTACTCGCGCAAGTCGTCCCTATGCGAGTCAGCCCAAAACATGTAAGTCGAGTCCCGATCTCTCGCTAGGTTCTCCTCATTTATCTCGCCAACCTTAAAGACCTTCAGAGCGTTAGAGTTAGCTGGAGGTGCAACAAAACCGTTATCTTGAAGGCTTTTAACAACTCCATTTCTTGGCCTCGGCATCTCAAGCACTGCTACATCGAGCTGCCCCTCCTCATGAGGTCGCTCCGCGTAATGCCAATCAATATGTTGCTCAAAGTTCGCCGTCTTGTCAGAGCTGTGCCTAAACGACTTCCAAGCTTGAAAGTCTTGTTCACTGGTGCCATTACCCACCCTGCCCATTGTTCGAGAACCATATCCATTACCTGCTCCAGAAGCTTCCGGAAAATCTCGAATCCCTGTGTCTTCACTCGTCAATCCTGAGCAAGGCCCTTCTTGCGCCTCGAGCTCTCCAATCCAGCTAACAAAATCAACACACCTTCCAGACACATCATCGCGCCAAAGATAGTCAGAGTCAGAAATATTCGGATCGGTCGGAAGGGATAGTGAAACAGCGACAACATCCTGCCTGTCGGGCTCATCTACCATCGAGTGTGCAAAGCCCACTCCTGATACACTGTCGAAAAACGCCCCGAACTTGCTTATTACATCATTAGGGCACAATGGACCTTTAGCAATTATCTTCCCAGCGGCGTCATAGTATTCTAAGCGACCAGTTCTACAAGACATACCGGCTGCCCCGGCAACCTCTATGGTTTTGTCTGCGCTAATTTCATTGATCCAAGGAGTTGCTGCGAACAACGCTTTAGCGAACTTTATTTTGTCACCACTCCCAGTCCTGAACTCCCACTTAACAAAGTGGTATCCACCAAGACTCTGTGGTGTAGGCAACATACCTGCTAGCGCTTCTCCACTAACCTCGCACACAGCTCCAGACCAGCAGAGGTAGTCCTGAACTGCAGCTGCTAGGTAATTCGTGCTCGACGTAAGATTAGCGTCAAACACAAATCCTCCAACGGAGGCTTCTAGTTTTACAAGCTCAGAAAATCCTTTTTCAAGGGGAAGGTTTTCTGCATAGTATGATGAAAGGCTGGCGTCATAGGGCGCGACATCATCCTCGTTAAGAGCACCGTCGCCATCTATGTCCGGATCCGCGTTATCGCCAATACCATCCCAATCGAGATCAGAGGATTCGAGTGCGTCATAAGGGAAGGCATCCTCTTCATCTATAACGCCATCGTTATCGTCATCTGGGTCCTCATGGTTAAAAACCCCATCCTGATCGCGATCCAAAAACTGATCGTCGTACTCATCGGGTATCCCATCCGAGTCGTGGTCGTAGATGAACACCGGGTGGGCCAACAAATTCGTGGGCACACCTTTCCTTGTGAAAGCAGCCCAATCTGAGGATCGATTAAGCCCCGCTGCATGAAACGCTGTCTCATCCGCATCAAATATGAATGCGGGATAGCCGTTTACTAAGAGCTGCCCATTCTCGTCACGACTCAAATCAGCTTCTACATATCCTGCGGAGCTCGACATAAATTCCCCGTCAATAATCAAGGGGTTGTATCCAGCAAATGTATCCGACGTCGTGATATCTATTGGCGTGTAGAGTGTTTGGAATAAACCGTTTGCTTTTTTGACTTGCAGGAGTGAGACGTTGTAGCTAACTCCCATAACCTCTTTGAATTCGGATTCGCCAAAGAACTCTATATCGGGCGCTAAATCCGAGCTACCGTTTACGCGGTTCTTCATGTAATGGTCAAATTCTAGATACAGTTGATCATGAGAGCGATCGAATGTTTGCTGCACTGCTTCACGCCAATCACCTTCAAAATTTGCGCGGCGATAAAGTTCTGATATTACTTTTTCAACACCATACTTTCGAACCAAAAAAGTAATGAAATGATTACCAGCCGCCCCCCAATGCTGGTAACACACATCCAAATCATGAATGAATTCGCAGTCTCTTAAACTAGCAACCCAATCCGTGTCGGATGGCGAGTTCCCTTCTGTTTCAACAAACGTATAGTAATAGGCCACCTCTCCTAACACTGGATCCCAGCCATCTTTCAATTCATCAGGCAGATAGTGCTTTTTTAGCAACTCTGGGATTAAACCCGTAATTGAGTGCATCCACTCAGTTCGACTAGCTCCTGCAAAATTATCTCCTAGTTCTGGGCAACCCTCCTTATCACAGTACTCACGCTTATTCTTGTTCTCTAGTGGTGCGACGATATTGTGTTGTGCTTCCCAGTTGTGCGCATACTCGTGATAAAGGGCTGTTAAAATGTTGAGTCGAATACTTGATGGATCGCAACACCATGGGGAGCCGTCGCCAGCGCTGCCATTTAGGTCCGCGCCATCGAAAGAAGATTTCGCAAAAGTTACATCAAAATTCTTGATGGGCACATAACTATAGCTCGATTCCCCTTCCACATAATGAGCTTCATCCATACCTGGGAATCCACCTCCGGTCCCCATCAAAACAAATGGATAGTTGTTCCAACCAGTATCCTCACAAGTCCAGAGATTCCCTCTCTTGCAGGCTATTTCCGCCAACAACTCCGCTGATTCTGGGTCATCTTGATCGTAGAAGTAGTTCTCAGCTCTCACGCTACCAAACACGTCGACAATGTGCGGCATCGCCTCTTTGATGTAATCCACAAGCTCTGGAGGCGTGGATGGCGCAAAAAACATGTAGGTTGATTTGCCGTCATTTTCTAGGTGCTCTGGCGACACTTCATTAACAACAAAGAATTTGAGTGAGTCTGATGTTTCAGGCGGATCACCATAGGGTAACAACATCAGTCTTTCGAAAGTCTCGCTGCGAGGCCGCGGAAGCATCAGTAAGTCAACCTCAAGTTTCTGGCCTGACAACTCAGGATCGCTGTTGTCTCCAATCCCATTGCCATTAACGTCATTCCACTCTGCAGCGTCATTCGGGAATTTGTCTACTGCATCGGAATAGCCATCGCCATCCATGTCTTTAATGGAACTTAGATATTCAAGCACTGATTCTGATTCACTCCGAGAAGCTCCTGGAGGAATGGCGCCTGAAGTCAATGATTCTCCGGAAAAACCAAAGAGATCTCTGATAATTAAAAGCCCGTCGCTTAAGGCCTTTACCTCCCCATCGCCATCGACATCAAGAAGATCTTCATTAGCTCTCAGATGGGCTTCTATCTCAGAAGAAGACGATCTTTGAGCATCCTCTGAAACGGCAGAAGCCGTTAAACCATCTCCCGTAAAGCCAAACATATAGCGAATAACCAAAAGCCCATCTGTCAGTGCCTTAGTCTCGCCATCGTTGTCAATATCGAGCGTAAAACTGTCTCCATAGGCTGACGTTAAACCAAGGAGAACGAAGATCCCCATGACGAATAGTTTGTGTAGGTTTTTGAACACGAATTTTAACTGGTACATATAGCTGATAACTCTAAAATATTCCCACTATGTGATTCTTCAACTCTAGGGGAAAAGAGCCAAGAAAACAAAAACTAACTCCTCCTTTCAATCCCTTTGAGCATAGTTGCCTCCTCGTGTTCTTCAGAGGATAAGCTAACTGAAGTCTCGAGTTGATATGAATAGATGAATCGCCTCCACTTTAGTAGACACCTCTGAGCATTACAATGAAGCTCATAGGAGGTGCCGATGTCAGGTAAACGTTATACAGACGAGTTCAAGATTGAAGCTGTTAGGCAGATCACCGAGGGTGGCTATCCAGTCCAGGAGGTTGCAGCTCGACTTGGGGTCACAACAAAGAGTCTTTACGACTGGAAGGCAAAGTTCGGCAAGCCCTCTGGCGAGTACCAGAAGGAAAAGGCCACGCAGGATGAGCTCAAGAAGCTCAAGGCGGATCTAAAGCGAGTGACGCAGGAGCGCGACATCCTAAAGGAAGCCACCGCGTTCTTTGCCGGCGAGTCAAAGAAAAATACGCGTTCATAAAAGCTCGTATGTACCAGTTTCCAGTGAGGTTGATGTGCGATGTGCTAGGTGTCCACGCGAGCGGCTTCTATGCCTGGTTGAAGCAGCCTTTGAGCAAGCGAGAGCGTGAAGATCAATATCTACTCGGCTTCATCAAGCAATTCTGGCTGGAAAGCGGCGCGGTCTATGGTTATCGCAAAATCTACGACGATCTCCAGTCAGTCGGCGAATTGTGCGGCCGTAACCGTGTGTATCGGCTAATGAAGGTTGCAGGGATTCAATCACAGCGCGGTTACAAGCGTCGTCATCACTACGGCGGCAAACCAGCGACAGTCGCCCCAAACCTGGTTGAGCAGCAGTTTGACCCAGATCGTCCGAATGAACCATGGGTAACCGACATCACTTACATCAGAACCTATGAGGGTTGGCTCTACTTGGGTGTCGTCCTGGATGCCCTCTCAAGCCAGATCGTCGGCTGGTCAATGCAACAGCGAATCACGACATCATTGGTGATGGATGCGCTCACGATGGCATTGTGGCGACGTCGCCCCAAAGAGAAAGTCATTGTCCACTCAGATCAAGGCGTCCAATACACCAGTTCTGAGTGGCGCAGCTACCTTAAGGCAAACAATCTGGAAGCGAGTATGAGTCGCCGAGGTAACTGTCATGACAATGCAGTTGTCGAAAGCTTCTTCCAGCTACTGAAACGAGAACGAATCAAGCGAAGAATCTACAGAACACGGGACGAAGCAAAAAGGGATGTCTTCGACTACATCGAACTGTTTTACAATCCCAAAAGGCGTCATGGTTACAACGGTAACCTGTCGCCGATCGAGTTCGAGAGGAACTATTTTAAGAAGCTCGAGAGTGTCTAGAAAAATGGGGGCGATTCAAGAGTTCCCGGCTTGGGTTCTTCAGCAGATCAGTTGAATAAGTCCAATCAGACGAAACCTGAGCCTGACTGAGCTTCTTGAAACACTAGGCGGCTGCTGGTATGCCTTAAATCTGTGGACTGATGCGGACTCTTATTTTTTGATGTCCGTAAATTTAAGCGCTAATGTTTTCCTACACTGACAATTCAAATCCAGAAAATGGTTGGCGAATTTCTTCCCCGAGCTGTCTCAACAGCAGCGTTCATAGCTCTGAATCAGTATGGGCAGTCATACCGGCCGCCTCGCAAGAGGAGTCACGGTCATTGGGATAACCATCACCATCAGTGTTTAACAAGTCGCTCAAACTCACTAATGGAAACGCATCCACATTATCTGGCACACCATCATTGTCGTCGTCCGTATCGGCCGTCATGCCAGCACTAGTACAAAGAGTATTGCATTCGTTTGGCCTGCCATCGCCATCGGTATCGGTATCGGTATCGGTATCGGTATCGGTATCAACATAGCCCTCGATGCTTACGAGCGGAAAGGTATCAATAATCCAGATAATTCGACCCGAGTCTCTGAAATAGATACTAGCTCCGGAGCAGACCTTTCAATTGATATCGATGAAGACGTGATACCTAACCACACGCGAGGACCGAGAGAACATTGGCGAGAAGTCTTATAAGGGTACAAGAACCGTCCTTATGATAAGACTCTTAGGTTCACTTTTTTTGTCAACTGCATTGTCTACTGCTCCAGCTCTTTCACGAAAATTGTGAAGCTGGACAAGTAGTTAGCATATTTAAAATAAGAAGATTGGTGGAGCTAGGCGGGGTCAACTAGTTTTTCTGCCTCTTCTAGCCCTTTATTTTACGTGGGCTAGAGCAGCGGCGAGTCTCAGTAACGCCAAAATGTGTTACCAATTTGTGTTGCCAAAAATTGGAAGAACCCACCGGGCAAGAGGCCACCCCACCCCCTTCCTATCTATAGGAACAAGCGGAGATTTTGAGAGCGTTTTGGGGTGTCAACCTATTCCGACGCTGGAACCCTATCGCTGATGTAGGCTTCAATGGCCTCAGAGGTTTCCTTTGTCGCACCTTCGCCTATTGCTCCGACTGTTAAGGCATCGCCCGTAAAGCCAAAGAGGTGACGAATGACGAGCAGTCCGTCAGTTAGAGCCTTAGCTTCGCTATTCTCATCTATGTCAAAGCTGAAGCAGCCTGACCTACAGGAGAAACGGCTCAATGGGTTAGTGCCATCCGCTAACTCCTCTTGGTCGGTAAAGCCGTCATTGTCGTCGTCAGGGTCAGCATTGTTACCTATTCCATCACCATCAGTGTCTACGGACTCAGAGACATCCAAGTCAAAAACATCGGCGTTATCGCCAACGCCATCACCATCTGTGTCCAGCGTCTCTGATGCGTCCTGCGGGAAGGCATCAGCGTTATCGCCCACACCATCTAGGTCTTGGTCTTGGCTCTCGCTCGCATCTGTAGGAAATGCGTCAATGGCATCTTCAACACCATCGTTATCGTCATCGGCGTCTGCCAACATCCCCGGACCCCAAACGGCTTAATCATTTAGGGAATCCTTGGCGGTAACTGCGAGCAGCAGCCAAGAACACTTGCTCAACTGGCCTTCAGCATTTTTAGAAATCGAGGATGTCGCAGCGGGTCCCCTGCCGCCAAATCTTGTAAATCTCTGCCAAAGGGAGCGGCAGGGCCTGGACTATTCGAGATATAACAATCTTCGCCAAAATAACGCAACGTGAGTGTTCGTCGCTCTGGAGTATCGGGATCGGTGGCACCGCCGCCGTGTAGCGTAGAAGTATGAAAAGCAATCACATCGCCAGGCTCGGTCGCAAAAGACAAGATCTCATGATGATGACGCGCTGCTTCAATATCCGGTAAACGCGGCAAATAGCCTCGGCTACCCTGCTCAACTTCAAAAATGGGTAGGGTTGGGTCGACAGGATCAAATCGCGACGTGTTGTATAGAGGACCGCGATGGGAGCCTCGCACAAACTCTAACGCCGAGCGGATTGGAATCGATTCAAACGAGATCCAGAAGGCAATGAGATGAGCCCCGTTGATCGACCAGTAGCTCGTATCTTGATGCCAGGGGGTGCGAGGCACATTTTTGGCGCGTTTATGGAACACCTGCTCGTAGAGAAACCAGACGGGCGAACCACCCCACAGTTGCTGCGCGATTGACGCCAAGGGCATTTGGCGAAGAACCGGCTCGTAGACCGCCGCCGCACCAGGATTACAAAGATCTTGGAACGCATGATCCGTTCCGGGAACGAGGCCCGTGGCTGCGGGGCCTGGATAATTGATACTCCACTGCCAAGCAGAGAACGCCGCGTTTAATTCTTCCGCATCCAGCGCATCACGCAGTAGAACAACCCCATCTTCTTGGAATGCTTGGATGGTTGACTCGTTGACTTCAAATCCCGACTGGCTGCCCACGCTTTTCTCCCGTAGTTCCCCTAAAGCTCTCCAACCACTCGCCTTCCATTGTTACGCCGCGCCTCTGCAGGACCTCTCTTATTCGTCCGGCGCTAGAGGCCCCATGATGTCTTCTCCGGGGTACTCGGACAATGCTGACCTACTGATCCAACCGGTACTCATCACAATAACAGTGGCTCACATCCCTAAACAGCACCTCAACATAACTACCTACGCTGAAGGCCCGACATCAGTCGGCGAGCAAGCTGGAGAGCGAGACTTTGAAGCTGCCACGCCCAACGCGCCCTGTCACTACCGTTGCGACTATCGGCCATCTCTGCGAACCTGCCATCGTCTTGTGGCTGGAGCAGCAAAGTGAGTACCAAAATGAGTAGCAATGAGATTCGGTACGATGGGCAAGTAGCCATAGTGACTGGTGCGGGCCGGGGCATCGGCCGCGAACATGCATTGCTCCTAGCCTCGCGCGGCGCGAAGGTAGTGGTGAACGACCCAGGTACTGCTTACGACGGCAATGGGAACGTCGAGCGACAAGTTGCTGATGAGGTTGTTGCAGAAATCTTGGCGAGTGGTGGCGAAGCCGTTGCCAGTTATGACTCGGTTGAGGATGGAGAGGCCATCGTTCATGTCGGCCTCGAGGCTTTCAAGCGGATCGATATCGTCATCAACAATGCGGGCATCA
>Ga0255767_1002036_pt1 | contig 17722 bp, 10 predicted proteins | sample 071ome_24_FD_179967 | JGI IMG/M metagenome (GOLD analysis project Ga0255767, IMG submission 179967) | Coastal salt marsh microbial communities from the Groves Creek Marsh, Skidaway Island, Georgia - 071402CT metaG (version 2) | ecosystem: Environmental > Aquatic > Marine > Intertidal zone > Salt...
CAGCAAACTGCGTGGCGAGAATCTCACAGACGTCATCTTCAACGGCTCCTCCAACCGCAAACCGGTCGGACAGGCCTCTGTTGAGCTCATCTTCGATAACTCCGACCACACCATCAAGGGTGAATATGCGGCCTTTACCGATATTTCGGTCAAGCGTGTCGTCAACAGTGAAGCGCAGTCCACCTATATGCTCAATGGCACCAAGTGCCGCCGCCGTGACATCCAGGATATTTTCCTGGGCACTGGCCTGGGCCCCCGCAGTTATTCCATTATCGAGCAGGGCATGGTGTCCAATCTCATCGAGTCCAAACCCGAGGAGTTGCGTGTCTTCATCGAGGAAGCCGCCGGTATTTCCAAGTACAAGGAACGCCGCCGGGAGACCGAGAACCGGATCAAGCGCACCCGGGAAAACCTGGAACGCCTGACCGATATTCGGGAAGAACTGGAACGCCAGCTGCAGCACCTGCAGCGCCAGGCCCGTGCTGCCGAGCGTTACAAGGAATACAAGCAACAGGAACGTGATACCACGGCCAACCTGCAGGCCCTGCGCTGGCAGCGCCTGAATGAGACTGTCAGCGGTGCCCAACAGAAAATCAGCGAACTGGAAATCGCCCTGGAAGCCAATGTTGCCCGAACACGCTCCCTGGAAGCTGACATGGAGAAAATGCGGGAAGAGGGTACCGAGGCCAATGATGCCTACCAGGAAATCCAGAGCACCTATTATTCCCTGGGCAGTGAAATCACTCGTATCGAGCAGAATATTGAATACCAGGGGCAGCGCAAACAACAGCTTGAACTGGATCTGGGCGAAATCAAGCAGTCCCTGGAGCACTTCCAGAGTGAACTGGGACAGGATGTGCAGAAGATATCCGAACTGAAGACAAGCCTGGCTGAGATCGAACCGCAACTGGAAGCTGCGCGCTCACGAGAGCAGGAATCCACTGCAGCCCTGGCCCAGGCCGAAGAAAAGATGTCCAACTGGCAACAGGAGTGGGATACCTTCAACGAAGATGCCTCGGAAACTTCCCAGAAAGCGGAAGTGGAACAGGAGCGCATCAACCACCTGGAAAATATTGTCGACCGGGGCAAGCAGCGCCGCGCCTCGCTCAAGCATGAGCAGGACAACCTGGAAACACCTGACACCGGTGACCTGCAGGACCTGGAAGAGAAACTCAAGGGCCTGATGGAAAAGCAGGAGTCTTTTGAAGCAGGTCGCGCAGAACTGAATGAAAAGATCGAGCGTGCCCGCCAGGCCATCAGGAACTCGAATAACGAACTGAATGAAAAGCGCAGCAAACTGCAGTCCATGCTGGGGCAAAAGTCCTCGCTGGAAGCCCTGCAGAAAGCCGCGCTTGGCCGGAATGACCGGAGCACCATCAGCTGGCTGGAACGCAACAACCTGGCCGGCAAACCCCGCCTTGGCGATAACCTGCAGGTCGAGGACAAATGGCAGACCGCCATGGAAATGGTCCTTGGCGGCAGCCTCCAGGCGGTCTGTGTCGACAGCCTGGATGCCGTATCCGAATTCCTGGGCGATTTTAACGAAGGCAGCCTGCAACTGATCGATACGTCCTATGCCGGCGGTCAGGTTGCGGCCAACCCCGGTTTGCAGGCTGTTCCCTTGCTGGACAAGGTCCGCTCTTCCCAGAACCTCAATGCGCTCCTGGGCGGCATCTATTGCGTGGAATCCCTGCAGGAAGCCATGGCCCAACGCGGCAGCCTGAATCCTGGTGAATCATTGATCACACCAGAGGGACTGTGGCTGGGACCCTCATGGTTGCGTGTAGCCCGGGATTTCGATGAAAAGGCCGGTGTCATCCAGCGCCAGCAGGAACTGGAAGCCCTGGAGACCGCGATCAGCAATGCGGAAAACCAGATTAGCCAGACTGCAGACAAGCTCAGGAACGAAGAAGCTCTGTTGCAAACCCTGGAAAATGACCGTGACGGGTTGTTACACGAGCTGACTGACGTCAACCGCTCCCTCACCGAACTGAGTGCTGACAAGTCGGCACGCCTGACCAAGATTGAGCAGGCCGAGAAACGCCGTGAGCGTCTGACCGTGGAAATTGCCGAACTCGAGAAGCAACTGGATACGGAAAAGGCCAATATCCGTCAGTCCCGGGAAAACCTGGAAGGCATTCTTGATCGCATGGAGCAGCATACCGTGCGCCGTGAAGTACTGATCGAAAGCCGTGATGAGTACCGCCAGACCCTGGATTCGATTCGTGACAAGGCAGCTCGTGACAAGGATGAGTCACATCGCCTGGCCCTGCAGCACCAGACCACTTCCGCACAACAGGAGTCCTTGCAGCAGAACATGGAACGCCTGTCGAACCAGGTGGAGTCCTATCAAACCCGCCAGACGCAGTTGACCGAATACCTGCAACAGGCCGATGTACCCATCCCGGCACTCAAGGAAGAGCTGGAAGAAAAGCTGGCGTCCCGTCACAATATTGAAAGCGACCTGGGCAAAGCCAAGACCCGGGTGGATGAAATTGATCATCAGAAACGGGAACTGGAAGCTGCCCGCAATACCTCCCAGGAAGAGTCCCAGCGCATTCGAGACGAGCTGTCCAACAAGCGCCTGGGTATTGAAGGGGACACCGTGAAACGTGCCGCGCTGGAACAGCAGCTGACCGAAAACGGTTATGACAAGGAACAGGTCCTGAACAGGATCAGTGCCAGCGAAGAAGAAATTACCGAAGCCAATTGTGAAGAAGAGCTTGAAAAGCTGGGCAACAGGATCAACCGCCTGGGTGCGATCAACCTGGCGGCTATTGACGAGTATGACTCGCAATCAGAACGCAAGATTTACCTTGATGACCAGAACGAAGACCTGGAAAGGGCGCTGAAGACCCTGCAAAACGCCATTCGCAAAATTGACAAGGAAACCCGCAACCGCTTCAAGGAAACCTTCGACAAGATCAACAATGGCTTGCAGGAGCTGTTTCCCAAGGTCTTTGGCGGTGGTCATGCTTACCTGAACATGGTGGGAGAAGACCTGCTGGATACCGGCGTTGAAATCATGGCACGTCCGCCGGGCAAGAAAAACAGCACCATTAACCTGCTCTCGGGGGGTGAAAAAGCCATGACCGCCATTGCGCTGGTATTTTCCATTTTCCGGCTCAATCCTTCACCGTTTTGTATGCTCGATGAGGTGGATGCCCCGCTGGATGATGCCAATGTCGGGCGTTATGCCGACATGGTCAAGGAAATGTCGTCCATGGTGCAGTTCATTTTCATCACCCATAACCGTATCACCATGGAATATGCCCACCAGTTACTGGGTGTCACCATGCATGAGCCGGGTGTCTCCAGGCTGGTGGCCGTGGATATTGATGAAGCTGCAGAAATGGTGGCAGTGTAGGCTGTCGGCAACAGGTTGCAGGAAAGGCCAGAGTGGATTAATAATCTCGGGGTGACTATCCCCTGGTAAAGCGATACAGGCACACAAACAAGACTATTCATTTTACTTTTCACCTTAAAACAGGACGATAAACGGGACTAGATAAAGCGCATGGGTATCAGAGACTGGTTAGCCATCATAGTCATAGTGTTTATCGTGCTGATCCTGCTGGACGGCTTTCGGCGCAAGTGGCTGGAACGCAAAAATCGCATTCGCGTAAAACTCGAGAAGAACATTCCTGCCGAGGATGTCGAAGACGTCAATGACGTTATCGTCAAATCCGAGCTGCCAAACGGTGGGGCACGCATCAAGACCCGGGCCGGGGAAGAAGTGCCTGTACTGGTGGATTCCGTGGATATCGATGACGAGGATATCGCGGGCTACGCCGATTCGGTTCCCGATGAGACGGATGACGACCTGAATGACGAAGCCCATCACAATGACGGAACCTGGCAAGCACCAGGAGAAGACTTTGCCACGGCTATTGTTGATGAAGACGACTCAGAAGCAGAGTTTTCCGATGAAGACGACTTTGACGAACAGGATGACCCGGCTGATGAAGACGAAGACAGTTTCATGGCTGACGATGAGGGCGAATACGGGGATGAGGTCGATGACGAAGATGAACAGGAAGATGATTCCTGGCGTGATATCGACCCGGTAAGCCTCGAGGGAGAGGAGCCAGAACCGGTAGCAGCCAGCAATCAACAGAAAGACCAACAGAAAGAAAAGAAGCGAAAAACACGGCCGGATGAACGAATCGAGCCCACTTTTGGTGACGATGACATGACGTTCGGGCGCGATGACCAGGGTGAGCTGAACCTTGAGCATCATGACCTGTTTGAACATGAGGATGAGGAACCCGCGGAAGAGTCCGATGAGCAGGCCCAGGCTGAGGAAGTCATCATCATCAACGTCATGGCCAGGCCAGGTATGGTCATAGAGGGCAAGCGCATGCTGCCTGTCCTGATGAAGCATGGCATGCGCCTGGGTGACATGAGCATCTTTCACCGTCATGCTGACAATAACGGCAAGGGACCGGTTATGTTCAGCATGGCCAACATGCTCCGACCCGGTACGTTTTCCATCGGTGAGATGGAAACCTTTACCACGCCCGGGGTCAGCTTTTTTATGCAGTTGCCCAACAAGGTCGGCAATATGCAGTGCTTTGACCAGATGCTGCAAACCGCACAGGCCGTCAAGGAAGAACTCGATGCCAATCTCAAGGATGAAAACCGCAGCGTGCTTACTCGCCAGACCATCGAGCACAGTCGCCAGCGCATTCGTGACTTCGAGCTGGAAATGCTTGCCAGGAAGTAATATGCGGCAACCTGTTCGCCGCGGGTGAATCCCGATGACAGCCCCCTCCAAAGCCATTACTGACGAACTTGCCACACTGCGCAAGCAGATTTCCCATCACAATCGTCTCTACTATCGTCACGATGCCCCTGAAATTCCGGACCAGGACTATGACCGCCTGTTTGATCGTCTGCTGGAAATTGAAGCCCGGTGGCCAGAACTGGTCACCAGTGATTCCCCCAGTCAGCGGGTAGGCAGTGAACCTCTCAGCGGCTTTACCCAGGTCAGCCATGAAATCCCCATGTTGTCGCTGGACAAGGTCACCAGCGAAGAAGAGCTTGAACGTTTTGAAGCGCGCATACTGAAACGCCTGGAAAGCGACCGGATACCGGAGTACAGCTGTGAACCCAAGGTGGATGGGGTGGCTGTCAGCTTGTTGTATGAGGATGGCCTCCTTGTTCGCGGGGCCACTCGCGGGGACGGTAAAACCGGGGAAGATATCACCCATAACGTGAAAACCATTGATGATATTCCCCTGCGCCTTGAGGGCAGTGGCTATCCCGGGCGCCTGGAAGTACGCGGCGAGGTCTACATGACCCGCAGCGGCTTTGCCAAAATGAATACGGCTGCTACCGCAGCTGGCGAGAAAGTCTTTGTTAATCCCCGCAACGCTGCTGCCGGTACGCTCAGGCAACTGGACTCCCGGATTGCCGCCAGGCGCCCGCTGCACATGTTCTGCTACAGCTATGGCCTGGTAGAAGGCGGCACCCTGGCGGACAACCTTGGGGAGGTCTTTGAGGCCTTTGAGTCCTGGGGCCTGTCCGTGAATCCAGACCGCGAGATCTGCCATGGTGTCTCCGGTAGCTTCGCCTATTGCCAGAAAATCCTGGGCAAGCGTGATGCCCTGGATTATGAAATTGACGGGGTTGTCATCAAGGTCAATCACTTCGCACTCCAGGATGCCCTGGGCATGAATGCCAGGACACCGCGCTGGGCCATGGCCTACAAATTCCCGGCAGAGGAGGTGGCAACAACCCTCAGGGATGTCGAGTTCCAGGTAGGCAGGACGGGCACGATCACGCCTGTCGCCCGGCTGGAACCGGTCTTTGTTGGCGGAGTGACAGTCAGTAATGCGACACTTCACAACATGGATGAGATCGCCAGGCTCGGATTGCGTATCGGCGATGCTGTCATTATCCGGCGTGCCGGGGATGTGATTCCAAAGATCATCTCGGTCATCCAGGACCGGCGTCCACCTAACAGCCGGGCTATCGAGGTCCCGACCAGTTGCCCCGTTTGTAACTCCGATATCGAGCACATCGAGGACGAGGTCCTGATGCGCTGCACGGGGGGACTGTTTTGCCGGGCCCAGCGCACACAGTCCATCATTCATTTTGCCTCCCGTGCCGCTATGGATATAGATGGCCTGGGCATCAAGCTCATTGAGCAACTGGTGGACAGGGAGCAGCTGACCTCAGTGGCCGATATCTATGATCTGACGGCTGACTCCCTGGCCGAGTTGGACAGGATGGGGGAAAAGTCAGCCAACAACCTGGTGAAGGCCATCGAAAACAGTAAATCGGTGTCGCTGGCGCGTTTTCTTTTTGCCCTGGGGATCAGGGAAGTCGGGGAGGCCACTGCATCGGCCCTGGCAGCCCATTTTGGCAAGCTGGATGGCGTCATGGAGGCCTCTGAAGAGCAACTGGTAGAAATTCCTGATATCGGCCATGTGGTGGCCCATCACATCAAGGCCTTTTTCGCCGAAAAGCATAATCGCGATGTTATCAAGGCCCTGCGTAAAGCTGGCGTGTCGCCCTCGGAATCCGAACCTGTCAGCAGGGAGGAATTACCCTTGAGTGGACAGACATGGGTAGTCACAGGAACGCTGGAGGCCATGGGACGTACGCAGGCCAAGGAAAAACTGCAGCAGTTGGGTGCCAAAGTGGCGGGCAGTGTGTCGAAAAACACCACCTGTGTCATTGCGGGGCCGGGTGCCGGGTCAAAGCTGACGAAGGCGGAAGAACTCGGCGTAGAGGTCATGGATGAAGCCGGCTTTTTGTCACTGCTCAAGCAGCATGACATACCCACCTGAAAGCGTGTAAAGTACCCCTTCCAATCAGATTCAAGGTATTCGGGCCATTGTCCTGAAAAAGGCAGGGCTTTGCCCTGTTTTTGACATAGTTTGCATCCAGTATGTGCTTATTTGATAAAGGGAAATCCCTCCTGAACAGTATGAAAAGGATCCTCCTCCTGGCGGCTGTCCTGGTCCTGGTCTCCTGTGCCTCGGCGCCGCCGCAAAACACCAGCAATATCTGCAGCATGTTTGAAGAACGCCGCAGCTGGTACAAGGCGGCAGTCAAAGCTGAAAAACGCTGGAAAACACCCGTGCCTGTCGCCATGGCCATCATCCAGCAGGAATCCTCGTTCATATCCCGTGCCAAGCCGGAGCGTACCCGCCTGCTGGGCCTGATACCCTGGCGCCGTCCTTCGTCTGCCTATGGTTATGCACAGGTCCTGGATGGCACCTGGACGGAATACAAGGCTGAAGCGGGGAACTGGGGTGCCAGACGCTCACGTTTTGATGATGCCATCGACTTTGTTGGCTGGTATACGAACAATTCCACACGGGTCAACGGCATTGCCAGGGATGACGCCTATAACCATTACCTGGCCTATCACGAGGGCAACGGCGGCTTTTCCCGCCGAACCTACAATAGCAAACCGGAGCTTATTGATATCAGCCGCCGGGTCCAGGCCAATGCCAACCTGTATCAACGCCAATATGCCCAGTGTGAAAAAGCGCTGAGTCGCAACTGGTTCATGAGGTTGTTCTTCTGAGCTGGTGGGGAAAAATCATCGGTGGTGGCCTGGGCTTCATGCTCGGTGGCCCACTGGGCGCGATGTTTGGTGCTGCTTTCGGTCATAATTTTGACCAGGGCATGAACCGACTCGGGGGCGGGGCCTTTGTTGGTGATATCGAGCGGATCCAGACCGCCTTTTTCACCGCCACCTTTGGCACGATGGGCTATATCGCCAAGTCGGACGGGCAGGTCTCCAGGAATGAAATATTCGTCGCTGAAGACGTCATGCGGCAAATGCGCCTGGATGCGCGGCAAAAGCAGGTCGCCCAGCGGCTGTTCAACGAGGGCAAGAAGCCTGACTTTCCCTTTCGGGATGTGTTGCAGCAATTCAGGGTAGAGTGCCATCGCCGACGTAACCTGTTGCAGATGTTCCTGGAGATCCAGGTGGCCATGGCGCTGTCTGACGGCACGCTTGATCCCGGGGAAAGCCGTATCCTGCAGGAGGCCGCTGATATCCTGGGCTTCAGTGAGGCGGAATACCGGGGCATCCTGGAGCGAATGCAGGCCCAGCGTCACGTGCACAGCCAGCAGCAAGCGGGTATGTCACTGGACGATGCTTACCAGCTACTGGGAGTGGACCGTCATGCCAGTGACCAGGAGGTGAAAAAAGCCTACCGGCGCCAGATGAACCAGCATCACCCGGATAAGCTGGTATCCAAGGGACTGCCGGAGGAAATGATGGAACTGGCGAACAAGAAGGTCCAGGATATTCGCAATGCCTACGATACCGTCACGGCATCCCGAAAAAGCTGACCTTGCCGAGCCAGGATACATCCTCAACAAGATTGTCAAGTTTATCTTTTAAATCATTGTTTATTAAAGACATATCAAGATAAACGTCTGCATCAATCTGGTTTCCTAGATAATGCAGTTCAAGCCGTTTCAGGCCTTCGTTACCGAGCTCTTCCTGCCAGCGTTGCTTCAGCAGGGCCTGGACTTCACTGCGCAGTGGCAGTGCTTTCAGGGCCGAGCCGGGCTCGTTATCGGGTTCGGGGTCCACATGCACCACCACATCGGTAATGTCCGGCATGGTTTCTTTCAGGGACAAGGTCAGCCTGTCAGCCAGGAAGTGTCCTTCAGATACCGAGATGCGCTCATCCACCTGGATATGCAGGTCAACGAAACTGCGGCCACCATGCAGGCGTGTCCTGATTTCATGCGTGCCAAGTACCCCTTCCATGGCCAGGGCATGCTCGCGAATAGCCCTGACCTTATCTGTTGGCAATGCGGTATCCACCAGTTCTCCGAGGCTGGGAAAGACCAGTTTCCAGGCAATCCAGGCGATCATCAGGGCAACGATGACTGCTGCCAGCTGATCCATGACCGGAAAGCCTGCCATGGCACCGCCGATGCCGATCAGCACGGCCACCGAGGACATGGCATCGGTGCGGCTGTGCCAGGCATTGGCCAGTAACAGGCTGGAGTTGATTTCTTCCGAGACCTGCCGGGTGTAGCGAAAGATCCATTCCTTGCTGGCGATACTGAATCCGGCAACTATCAATCCCGGCCAGCCGGGTACCGGCAGGGGATCCTCCAGGACAATGCGGCGGATACTGTCAAAACAGATGATGCCGGCCACGGCAAACAGGACGATGCCCAGGATGATGGTGCCCAGGGTTTCAAAACGGCGGTGACCATAGGGATGATCCCGGTCGGGATCAGCATGGGAAAATCGTGACACGATCAGCACAAAGCCGTCGGTGACCAGGTCGGACAGGGAGTGGACACCATCGGAGATAAGGGCAATGGAGTTGGCACTGATACCGATAATAATTTTCAGTATGCCAAGGACCAGGTCCAGTACGGCGCCGATTAGTGTGACGCGAATGCTGGCTGCCAGGTTCTGCTGTTGTACGGTATCACTCATGTGTTCGACATTATATGCCAATGCATGTGGTCAACCTATCGGTTCAACATGCCTGGTGCGACAGTAAAAGTGACCGTGAAAAAGAGACAATAATCAAGGCCAAAAAAAAGCCTGACATCAGTCAGGCTTTTGTGTTGAAGCTGAGCCGGATACTACAACTAACCACAATGCATCCGGCTACAAATCTTAGAATGCCGGTTGCACTTAAAGTTCCCGGTCATCGTAAAAAATTAAAACTGCCGTATGTCCATGTTGAGCGCTTCGACTTCTTCAGCTCGGGACTTGCTGGTGATAACACCAAGGGCAGGTTCGCTGTTGGCCATGTACTTTTCGGTGACGGCCTTGAGCTCTTCCAGGCTGACATCAACAATACTGCGACGGAACCTGGCCCGTTGCTCACGATCGCGCCCGAACAACTCGTTGTAAAACGCCTGCCTGGCTGTGCCGGATGGCGAGGAAGGTTTGTCCAGGCTGGAGATCACGCCAAGAATGGCTTCTTCCAGGGCGCGGGCATCATGATCACTTTCCAGTAACCAGTCGATGGCACGCCGGTAGTCCTCCAGGGTGTCAGTAAGGCGGGGGTCACGGTATGAGAAAAAGCGGAAGGTGGCCGTGCCCAAATCCTGGCTTGCGCCACCACCATAGGCACCACCCTGTTCACGTATCGCACGGTGCAAAAAGCCGTTTCGCATGAAACCACCAAGCACCGTCAGCGCCGCGGCATCCGGATGGCCGACAGGTACCGTTGGAAAGGCCATGGCACAGAAGCTTACCTGGGTGTTGGCCAGCCAGGCCTCCCTGACGGTCTCCCGGCAACCGGGGAGTACAAATTCGTTACCTGGAACCGGCGAGGATTTGCCTTGCCAGGATTGCGTGATGCTATCGAGTAGCAAGTCCCGTTCACTGTCTTCACTGATCAGCAGGAACTGTTTGTCTGCAGACAGTAGATGTTCGTGAATGCGTTCAAAGTGTCCGGCAAACTCGGCAATACTGGCCGGCTCTGCGAAGCCTGCAGTGAGCCTTTTCAACTGCTGGATACCTGCCATTCCCGAACTTTCGTAGTTCATGGCGGCAATGGGGCTGAGTCGGCTGCAGGCGACACCGACGGCCAGGCTGTGTCCCTGGCTGGTAATACTTTGCTCACGCCGGGCAGAAATCTGCTCCATGATTTCCTTGATCCGCTGATGTTCATCGAACCGGCATTCCAGCAGGGTATCCCTGAGCAGGTCGCTGACCAGGTGCTGGTTCGGGTACAGGGACTTGCCTGAATAGACCATGTAACTGTTCAGGGACTGCTCATCATCCATCTTGCTGCGCATGGTGCTGTGGACATTGATGCCACCACTGATGGCAGATTGCAGGGACTGGATTTCCAGGTAATCACGCGAGCCAATGCCCAGCTCGGGTACGCAGCTGGTGTAGTAGGGCAGCATGTCGGCAAGCGCCGGATCCATTGCCGGCATGGACAGGATAATCTGCTGGTAACTGATGCCGTTCGTCCCCTGGGCATAAAAGTGGGCGGGGGCCTGTGACTCACCCACATTGAGGTGGTGAACAGAGGACTCCGGCCAGCTGACCTCGGCAGGAATATCATCCAGGGTGACCTTGGGCAAAATTGACGGATCATCTTCCTGTTCCTGGCGCTGCTTCAACAGGGCGGCCCGCTCGATAATCAGGTTGACGTCATCTTCTTCAAGGGACTCTTTGATCGCGGCCAGTTTGCTGGCTTCCGTCGCCGCCATTTTTTCCGACAGTGCGGAGTCGGGCGTGACGGTGAGGGTGACGCGATGGGGGTTGTCGAGCAGGTACTTGCGGATCAGGAACGGGATGTAGTCCGGATCCTGGATATCTTCTTTCAGCTGGGCCAGAACCGGGTCTATATCCAGGAATTCAATGGGATCACCGCGATGGGTGGCGGTCGACAGTGCGGCAAGCAGCAGTTGCAAACCGTAAGGGTAGGTATCACCGCTGATTTCCCGCTGGCTTAATTCCAGAGAATGCAGTGAGGCTTCCACCTTGTCCTGGTCGATGCCGTTGTCGGCGATATGTGTCAGGGTATCCAGAATGAGGCTTTCAATGGCCTCGGTACTGTCATCGGCGCAGCCTTCCAGGCCGCACATGAAGCTCATTTCCTTGTGGGAGTCTTCCAGGCCGCACAGCGGCGAGGGGGCTTTGCCCAGCTCGGTGGTTTCCAGTACCTGGAGCAGGGGGCTGGCACTGTTTTCCAGAAGGACACCGGCGAGCAATTGTGCCTTGTACATTTCAGCCAATTCGGTGCTCTTGCCCAGCAACCAGGAGATCACCACGTGGGTCTTGTTGGCGGTGTCCTCTTCATCGAGCGGGTAGCTTTCCCTGACCCTGACAGGGGCCTGCAGGCGCTGCTCATCACCGACGGCGATATGCACGTCCAGGCGTTTGAATTCTTTCAATGCCTGTTCTTCAAAACGCTGCTGGTGTTCCTTGGCGGGAATATTGCCAAAGGTCATGAAGATGGCATTGCTGGGATGGTAATGGGTTTTGTAAAACGCCTTGAGCTGCTCATAGCTCAGATCAGGAATGTCCGACGGGTCGCCACCGCTGTTGTAATGGTAGGTGGTAGTCGGAAACAGGTGTTTGCACAGCTGTTGCCAGATCAGCGATGTCGGGGCGCTCATGGCGCCTTTCATTTCATTGTAGACCACCCCCTTGTATTCCAGGGGGGAATCCGGATTGTCCGGCTGGGAAAACTCCAGGCGATGGCCTTCCTGGGCAAAATCCAGTTCGTGCAGGGACGAGAAAAATACGGCGTCCAGGTAGACTTCCAGCAGATTGTCAAAATCCTTGCGGTTCTGGCTGGCAAAGGGGTAAGCGGTCCAGTCACTGCTGGTAAAGGCATTCATGAATGTGTTCAGGGAACGCCGGATCATCATGAAGAAGGGATCACGCACAGGGAACTTGCGGCTGCCACACAGGGCAGTATGCTCCAGGATATGCGCCACACCGGTGGAATCCATAGGCACAGTACGCAGGGCGACCATGAAGACATTTTCCGGGTTATCGCTGGCCAGGTGGTAGTGCATGGCACCGGTTTCGCGATGTTCATACTCTTCAACAGACAGGTTCAGTGTTTCGAGAAACTGGCTGCGCTTGTGAATAAATGCCGGGTGGGGAGAAATGTCGACTTTGGAGTTTGCCTGTTTTCGGGGGGACAATGTCGTGGAATCTTTTAACTGCATTTTGGAATGGGGCCGGTGCCTGATAAAGCCCCGCAGTATAACGGGAACCGCCTGCTTTGTAGAGTGACACCCCCAATAAAGTCTGCTAGTTTCAGCGGGCACTTGCCGGCATCGTCCGGCTCGCATAATCATTATAAGAAGAATGACCGGGGGAAAATATGATCGCTGGAATCTCCAAACCGACAGGTATCCTGTTGAGCCTTTTGATTGGTACGGCCTGCCTTGCGCAGTCGGGTGATTACGTACCGGTGACCGATGAGATGCTGCGCAACCCTGATCCGGAGGACTGGTTAAGCTTCAGGCGTACCCTCGATTCCTGGGGCTTCAGCCCCCTGGAACAGATCAGCAAGGATAATGTCGGCGCCCTGGAACTGGTCTGGTCAGCGGAGCTTCATGACGGTGTGCTGCCCAGCACCCCTATCCAGGAGGGCACCCCGCTTGTCTATGACGGCATGATGTACCTGCCCAACCCCGGTGATGTAATCCAGGCACGCGATGCCACAACCGGAGACATGCTCTGGGAGTATGTACGCCAGATGCCGGAAGACCTGGGTGACTACCTGGGGGCCAACAAGACCATGCGCAATGTGGCCATCTATGACGATGCCATTATCTATACCACCAATGATGACTATATCCTGGCACTGGATGTACACACCGGTGAGATCAAGTGGGAAACAAAGATCCTGGACTACCGCACCCATCCGGCGCAGCAGAGCAATGGGCCGGTAGTGATCAATGGTATGGCCGTCTCCGGGCGTAACTGCCAGCCGCCTGCCGGGCCCGAGGCCTGCTTTATTGCGGCCCACGATGCCGAAACCGGTGAGGAAATCTGGCGCCTGAACCTGATCCAGTCACCTACGGGTGATGATACCGATAGCTGGGGCGACATGCCCTGGGACAAACGCTGGCATGTGGGTGCCTGGATGGCCCCCAGTTATGATCCCGAACTCAACCTGATTTACATGGGCACTTCGGTGACGGCACCGGCGCCCAAGTTCCTGCTCGCAGGGAATGACAAGGAATACCTGTATCACAACTCCACGTTGGCCATACGTCCGGAAGACGGCAGCATCGCCTGGTACTACCAGCACCTGGTGGACCACTGGGACCTTGATCATCCGTTTGAACGTCTGCTGGTCAACACCCGGGTTTCACCTGATCCGGAAGCGGTTCCCTGGATCAATCCGTCGATTGATCCGGAAAAGGAATACAAGGTCATTACCGGCATACCGGGCAAGACAGGCGTGGTGTACACCATAGATCGTGAAACCGGCGAATTCCTGTGGGCCAGGCCCACGGTTTACCAGAACGTCCTGGCTTCCATCGACGGTGAAACGGGTAAGGCAACGGTCAATCCGGAAGCCCTGTTCAGTGAAACCGGTCAGCAGCGGGAAATCTGTCCTTCCACCGGGGGTGGCAAGAACTGGCAGGAGGGGGCATACAGTCCCCAGACCAATACCATGTTTTACGGCCTGCAAAATACCTGTATGGACCTGACGGTCACCGCTGACAAGGATGAACAGGACCCGGATGTCCTTTACGGCTTCTTTGGCCGGGAGAAACTGGCCGAGGGACGGACCAATGTGGGCACTGTTTATGCCATTTCCGCTGAAACCGGTGAGACCCTCTGGACTTTTGAAACCGCCGGTACAGCCCTCTCCATGGTGGCTACGGCCGGCGGACTGGTCTTTGGGGGCGATATTGAAGGGAATTTCAGGGCCTTTGACCAGGAAACCGGTGAAGTCTTGTGGGAAGCCAACCTGGGCTCTTCCATTACCGGTTACCCGATCAGTTTTGCCGTCAATGGCAAGCAGTATATCTCTGTAGGTACCGGAACGTCGGTCACTACCGCAGGACAGGCCCGGTATATTGAAGGCACACCACCGGGTATTGAAAGCCGGCAATACGTGTTTGCCTTGCCGGATTAGGGGGCTGAGCGGGCTGGCCGGGCTCAAACTACAGGCCAAAGCCCGCTTGATTCCTGCTTTCGAACTTCATATTATCGAATATCTGTTTAGGGGAAGATAAGGTGGCATAGATCATCGGCAGCATGCAGGATTGATCGGTATCAACCACTGGCCCGGTCTTTATTGCCATACTGCCTTCCTACAAGAATCAAAAAAGAAACAACAAAGTCACAAGAATCAGCAATAACCGGCCCAGGCCGAGACCTCCCGAGGGGAAATCTATGAGCTATAAAACCATGATAGGGTCACTCGACTCCTACGACAAAGGGATCATCGAGCTCAACGATGATCTCAAGCATTATGCTTTTTCCAACATCTTTGAAATCTGCAATGATTCCAAGCCCTATGAACGCATCATGGTGGCCTCGAATCTGGAATACTGTGCAGAAACCACCCGTGCAGAAGGCACCTCACCCTGGTACACCGCGCCACACGATGAGTTTGCCATCGTCATGGAAGGGGAAGTCGAGTTTGAGTTTTACCAGCTTGAGGACGACGAAAAGCCTGATCACGAGTACGGTGCCTGTCGGCTTGCCGAAAACCCGAAAGGCAAGCGCATGGGCAAGGTCACTGCGCGCCGCGGCCATGAAGTGCTCCTGCCAAAAGGTGCAGCCTATCAGATGAAAGCTGACGCACCCGGTGTGGTGTTGATCCAGACCTCGGCTGGTCCTGAAAGTGTCGAGAAATGGTCAGAAATCTGCACCCTGAAATAAGCAGTCAACCCAAGAATTCAATTTGTAAATTGAGAGGAATAACGCAATGAATACCGAAGTTACCCCGGAAAAAGTTTCAGTCATTGCTTCCGAACCGGATCCCGTCCTGGGATATCGCAGTTTCCAGTTTGGCGGTTTCAAGTTCACACGTGATGCCTATTTTGTTCACGTAGAATGGCCGAAAGGTACCCATACGATGGAAGTCGATCGCTTCCTGCGCGCCATGGTGCGTGATATCGGTTGGGGCTTCTTTTACGGCTGGATTTTCTTTGATGACGTATTTGGCACACAGAATCACTACGGCACCGTTGATATCTATGCCGGTACCTACAGCAAGGGACACAAGGATACAGGTGTGGATTACCTGGAGACCTTCAATACCGATGACGTCCGCGTGGCTTTTGAAACCATCTCCAAGGACTGGATCAACGAAGGTTATGATCCCCTGAGTGCACCACTGGAAACAGGCTCCCCGCTGGGTGCCAAGACGCAGGAAGCGTCCGGTCCGCTGACTCGCGGTTTTGAGCCGGCCCGCCGTATGCTCGGTCTGCCCGGTGATGTGCAGCCGCGTTCCGATGAAACCGGTCACCCGATCAACAGGGCCTTTGCTGACCTGGATTATGATCAGCCGGATATTGAAGTTGAACCCGGGTTTGAAGACTCAGTGCATGCCTTCAACCTGTTTGATCATATTGCCCGTGCCGACGTTACCTGGAATCCATCCTTTACCTCCATTACCCGCGCCTGTATCTGCTGTGTGACCAGCGAGGAACACATGCTGCCGGTAATTCACGGTAATGACCGCAACGAATGGTTTATCCAGCTGACTGACGAAATCCACTGGAATATCCAGGACAAGGATTCCGGCAACCCGCGTGGTCGCATCGTCATGAAGTCAGGCGATGTCTGTGCCATGCCTGCCGACATCCGCCACCAGGGCTATTCACCGAAGCGTTCCATGCTGATGGTACTGGAAAACGGTACTCCCGGCCTGGATGAGAAATATGCCAGCGGCGAGCTTGAACCGTTCCCGATCACGGCAAGTCGCTGGTAAGCCAGCCCGACAAGACGCCTCAGTCCGGCCTGTTTGATGCAGGCCGGATTTGTTTTTGCCCATCGGTTTTTCCAAAAATAAACAACGATTAACCCAAGACCAACGCAGGGACCCGTACTATGGCCGAAGCCAATTATCCAACCCAGCTCTTTATCAATAATGAATTTGTGGACGCCGTCGACGGCGCCACCTTTGAAGTCTTTAATCCCTATGACAACTCCTTGCTGGCCAATGTGGCCGAAGCCAAGGAGGCCGATATTGACAAGGCGGTCAAGGCAGCGCGCGATGCGTTTCCTGCCTGGGCAGACATGAACCCGTCAGACCGTGGTGTGCTGATTGGCAAACTGGCCGATGCCATTGAAGCCGACCGGGACAATCTGGCCCTCATCGAATCCCTGGACACAGGTCACCCGATTCGAGACACGCATAATCTCGATGTTCTGAGGACCGTGGCTACCTATCGCTATTTCGCCGGTATGCCGGACAAGAATGAAGGAACGGTAATTCCCGTGGATACCGGTTTCCTGAATTATGTCCAGCGCGTGCCGGTCGGTGTGGTAGGACAGATTGTGCCCTGGAATTTCCCGATGATGTTTACCAGTTGGAAACTTGGGCCCGCACTGGCTGCCGGAAACACCGTGGTGATGAAGCAGGCTGAATTGACGCCACTGTCTACTTTGCGAATCGCCGAACTGGCTCGCGAAGTGGGCTTTCCTCCCGGCGTGATCAACGTGGTGCCAGGCTATGGCCATATTGCCGGCCAGTACATGGCAGAGCATCCGGGTATCGACAAGATTTCATTTACCGGTTCCACGGTGACAGGCCGCAAGATTGTTGAGGCCTCGGCAGGCAATCTCAAACGCGTGCAACTGGAACTTGGCGGCAAGGGCGCCAATATTATTTTCGAGGACGCCAATATCGATGCAGCAGTAGGCGGATCCGCTTTTGCCATTTTCCATAACCAGGGCCAGGCCTGTATTGCCGGTTCCCGTTTGTTGCTGCATGAAAAGATTGCCGATGAGTTCCTGGAAAAATTCACGGCACTTGCAGCATCCATCAAGCAAGGCAATCCCCTGGACCCGAGCACGGAAATGGGACCGCTGACTTCCAAGATGCACCAGGAACGGGTACTCAGTTTCTGTGATGTGGCAAGGGAGCAGGGCGGGGAAATTCTCATGGGTGGCAAACAGCCGGATGATCCTGGATTGCAGAAAGGCTGCTTTGTGCAGCCTACCATCGTGAGGGCTAAAGCCAGCGACCGCGTCAGCCAGGAAGAAGTATTCGGGCCCTTTGTTGTCGTCTCAACTTTCAACAGTGACGAGCAGGTTCTTGCCCAG
>Ga0255767_1002039_pt1 | contig 17704 bp, 12 predicted proteins | sample 071ome_24_FD_179967 | JGI IMG/M metagenome (GOLD analysis project Ga0255767, IMG submission 179967) | Coastal salt marsh microbial communities from the Groves Creek Marsh, Skidaway Island, Georgia - 071402CT metaG (version 2) | ecosystem: Environmental > Aquatic > Marine > Intertidal zone > Salt...
TACGCCATCATCTGCAGCGCCGCTATCCGTGGACCCTCCCGAACCTGACCCATCATCACTTCCAGCATCCGTAGTGCCTTCGTCAGTGCCTCCGTCGTCAGAGGTCCCCTCGCCTGAAGTGCCGCCTTCTGTGCCACTGTCATCGGTTGCACCCTCGTCGATGGCCCCACCATCATCAGTACCGCCGAATGCGTCATCTCCTTCTAATGCTTGCAAATTAGCAGCAATGTCTGAATCCGACAGATCGCTATCGGGCCCCACCGCACCACTGACGAGCGATTGCCCCTGAAAACCGAATAGGTAGCGGATGATCAAGAGACCATCGGTCAACGGCTTCGTCTCTCCATCTTCATCAACATCCAGCTGTGTCTTTCGAGACTCGATCACTGCCCCAATATCGCTGGCGCTCGTGACCTCAGCGCCAGATGCGAGCGCGCCCGCGATCAGTGAATCCCCTTGGAAGCCGAACAAGTGCCTGATAATGAGCAGCCCGTCTGAGAGCGCAGCTCGTTCGCCATCAGCGTCGATGTCGAGCAGCCCTGCCCCCGACACTACTCCACCTGAGCCTTCTCCTCCGTCGCCAAACCCATCATCTGCAGCACCGTTGTCCGTGCCTCCGTCATCGGTCGAACCATCGTCAGCTGTTCCACCGTCTGTGGTTCCACCATCGGTGGTTCCATCATCGGTCGAACCGCCGCCTGTGTCAGGTGAACCGCCGTCATCAACTGTGCCTGCGTCATCACTAGCATCATCTGTTGACCCGCTATCTGACTCACCCGCGTCAGTGGCGCCTCCGTCTCCACCATCTGAGCCCCCACCCTGAGGCTCATCAAACTCAATGACGAAAGTGAGTTCATTCGTCTCTGCTATATCGTTCCATTCGCTCGCTACGCCAAAGGCATCGGCGGTACTAGTGCCGAGGGGCCATGCTTCGAGCGCCATGCCCACAACATCCTGAGCATCGTTAAAACTATCGGGCTCGGCCTGACCCCAATTCTCATACTCAAACGGCTCACCACTATCCCAAACAAACGTCCCTTCGTTGGCTTGATCTGAGCCCCCAATGAAGACATACGTTGCGCTACCGCCATCCTCGGCAAACCCAAGGGTTAGGTAGGAGTTCTCATCAAACCCTTCACTTACCACCGCATAAATCAAGTCGTTTTCAAACTGTGACGAAATGGAGGCAAGGTAACCTCCCTCCGCGGCGGCGAGTGCTTGAGCCTCTTCCCAGGAAACCTTTTCCTTCACCCACTTGTAGCGGGCCAGGTCCTCAGAATTATCTACTGAAGGTTGAGGGTCGCGATCATCGGGAAGACCATCGCCATCGGAATCATCATCGCTGACGCCACCCGAGTCACCTCCTCCGCCTGACCCACTGCTGTCGCCACCATCAGTCGCATCATCACCGCCTGAATCCGTTTCATTCGAAGTGTCACTGCCACCTGACCCATCGGTTTCACCCGCGTCAATCACTGTCGCACTGACAAGAATGGTTTTCTGCCCTGAGTCACCGTCGTGCCCAATCGCGACACTGCCGGATGCTTCGCCAAGGTTAAAATCAGAGGGCCGAATCGTGATGCTAAACGTTAGTGTCTCGCCCGCGCTAACCGTAGTGCTGGTCAAATTCGTGCGTATGTTGGTTGACGGCGCGACGCTTGCAATCTCGATATCTCGCGTCCCGGTATTCTTGACTGAGATTTCCCGCGCAATGAGTTCACTGCCACTCACTTGACCAAGCGCGACTTCGTCTGATGAAAACAAAAGATCAGCACTTAAATCCTGAATGCCGCTTCGGTGCGCCTCCGCGAAGCCCCCAACGAAGTTAAAAAGAAAATCACTGCCAGATGTCTGGCCTTCAAAATCCTGGTCGATGACTGCTGAGTAGAGCACCGGTTGTAATGTGTCACTCCCTTCAATGGTGGCAAGGTATTGGTAGACGACGGAGGTGTCTTCGCCACGCACTGTCGGCAGCGAGAATATCCCACCATGAATGCTATCCGGGTCAGGTGAGCCGATCACACTGAATACATCGGTTTCCCGATTGTAGGCCAGCACTAGAGAGTCGACGGCGTCTCCATCCCTGTAGTCAAGAAAATCGAAAACGAATACATCATCTGTGATGTTTGAAAATTGGGGGTAGCCCAGATCGATATACTCATCCTGACCGGGGAATGGGTAATCAAAAGCGCCAGAATCAATATCTACTACTCCGATAGACCAGAACGGCACGCATTCCGACCCATCAAGATTTGGCTGGCAGGATAAAAAATCAAAGGCAATCTTTGAGCCGGTATAGTCAAAGTTAATCGCGTCAACTTGCTGAACCGGCGAGTCCGTTTCAGTATCGGAATAACTCGGGCCGAGGACCTCAAAAGAGTCGACATCATCTGACGTGAGACTGATGGAAACGATGTTTCTCGACTGGGTGGGTACAAGCACAAGACGATCACCGTCTGGCGATATAGCGGCAGCGTTTATCGAAAGCTCGGACTCGACCAACTGATCATCCACTGCGTTGAGCGCATCAGCCAGCACAAGCTGACCATCGGTATTTACGTAAATAACAATTTCCGCTGCACTTCCGTCACTTAACTCCAGGCTATAAATCGCTGGTCGAATCAGCGCAGCGTCGTAGTCGTTAATCGGCCCGAGGTCATTCTCAGCAATAAAATCGTCACGGGTCGACGTGCCATCTGTGTAGTACACATGGATGACGTAAGTATCTCCTCCTCCATAATCGAACGTTTCGTCCCTAGGATACAAATAGGCAATCGCGTCGCTGCCTGAGGCGAGAGAAAATTCAACCTCGACATCGTCTGACTCGGGAACCGTGGCCTCTGCGATCCCAACCGCGGCCCAGGCTGCTTCAACCCCCGCCTTTGCCTCTTCACCGTAGAGCTCCTCTGCGACAAGCTTCATTTGAAGATAAGCGTCGATGAATTCGGCGTCCTCACCTAAGCGAAGTAATGCCTGATAAGCAATCTGCTCAAGGCGTTCTTTGCCGATGCTTGTTCCAGAGCCCTCGTTACTGAGGCCTTCCGCCATCAAATAAAACGCACGATTTTGGATGCCGCTATTGATATGCACCCCGCCCCAATCACCTTCTCGGGTATCTGGCAGGTGCTCGTAATCGGCAAAGGTCGAGGGCTGGTTGCCTCGCTCCGGCGTTTCCATGTCCCTTAGCGCTGCGCCGTTGTCATAAAGGTCCTCGCCAATTAACCAATCGTCCCGGTCAACCATGGCACCAAAAAGATCCGCAAACGATTCATTCAGCGCACCGGACTGATTGTGGTACCGAAGGCCGGCCGTGTACTCCACTACGCCGTGGCCAAATTCATGGGCCGCCACATCAAGTGACGCAGCTAAATTATTGAAAGAGCTTCCCTTTCCGTAATACATCGTGCCGCCGTACCAATAGGCGTTGTCGAGTCCGGAGCCGTCTTCCTCTAGCACATCCACGATGGCGAGCAGTGGCAAGGGAGTGTCTGACTCGTTGTTGGCGTTGAAGCTATTGCGGCCGTGGGTCTCTAAGAAATAATCATAAGTTGCTCGCGCATTATGGATGGCGCTAACCGCCGATGGCCGCCATCCTGAGGTAGCCTCCTCGCTTTGCACGTAGAGATAGTTGTCTGAGTCGGGGTCATCGTAACCAACCCCGGTTCCTGTTGTGCTGGTAGGAAAAGACGGGTCCTTCAGAACATAGGTAACACCATCGCTAGCCAATTCGGACTGGAATGTGCGCGTCACATTTAACAGATCAACACCTTGACTCGGCGTATTCTCGTAGTGCTTGACGATTGTGGATAGCACCGCCTTGGAGTTCATAGAGACGTAAACGTGCCATCCCTTATTCGCGGTTGAGGCAATGTCTAAGCGATAAGCAAAATGCGCCTTTCCACCGGACACAAAAATGCCTTTGTCTGCGGTGTACTCAGCAAGCGTTCCAGACCAATTGGCAATGGCGGCTTGAGCGATTTGCAACGCCTCTGTCTCACCAAAATCTGCTCGAGTATCAAGCGGCGGCAATGGCTGCATTTTCCCGGTAACCGAGCGCACACGGGCATTGGACTCAGAGACCACCAGTTGGCGACCCCAAACGGGATACCCATCCAGAGTTCGGTCGAGGTGATACACGCGCCCGAGCGCACTATCCTGGGTACGGCTGACCACTGGGGTCTCAAGCGAACCCAAACCAAACACCGCTTTGTGGTTCGCAACAAAGGTCTCAATAGCGGCTGGTTGATCTCCACCACTCAGCTCAAAATCTCCTGAAACAGCGCGTAGCGTGCCGCCTGGGCCATAAGCTAGCGTCGGGGGTGCGTTATCTGCATTGATTGATTGGAGGCTATCCAACTCCTCGCGAAAAGCCGCATCGCGATTCCCTCGAGTGCGCTCCGAGGACTCCATGCGCGCCTTCAGTGCTTCCAGCCCGTCGCGAATGTCGACAGCTAGCTGCTCGCCGTCTCCTTCACTAAAGGATTCAGCTGGAACATCGCTCAACCCCGCGCCCTTGGGCGTTTTATTAACCGGAGGGCGTACGACGTCGCTAGGAGCTCCCCCTCGCAACGCTGACTCAATGTTGTTGGGCTCGTCGTTCTGAGGAACCGCAAGATACAGACTTAACGTGGCGACCGCGCCTATCGACGCTGCAACAAGCACTTTCTTGAACGAAGGACTCACTCTCTTCTCCTAGGCCACTACACCTTTACGTTAAGAGATTAACGATGTCCGATCGATTGATCCAATCATTGATTGAGACTAGCTTGCCGCAGTTCTCAGGCGTTAGTTCCCCGTTCGCGCATTACACCGGTTGCTAAACGCCTCTCAGCCTGAATGACTGCCTAGGACCAATACTCAAACTACAAGGCTAAGCTCCGGGGTTGATGGGCTACCCTGAAGAGAAGCTCGCGTTTCTAACCCCGAATCAGCGAGCTAGAAAACGGGCCACAGTCGTCAGTACTGTTGGGCTAAACTTCCAGCCCCTTCAATTACAAATCAATCGCCTCGAATACAGGTGTCATTTGGCAACGCCAGTCGTGGCACTAGAGAGTTTGGTCCGTTGAGTCAAAGCCATTGAGATACAACCATTCGGATAGAACCTTTGAGACGAAACCTCTTAAGTAAGACCGATCGGTGGATGACCTGCTAATGTATATCTAATCAAAAGCAGCAAGCATTCACCCTAGGCGGTGATCCTGGACATTGCTCTTCGGCATTAAGCTCAGAAATCGGAAAAACCTGGCTTATTGAAAGCATCAGAATCTTGTCCACTCCAGTCATTACGGTACGAAACCATGAAAGAACCTTACGTCTCGCTAGCTACCAAGAAAAAATCAGGCGACTGGGTATGGACGCCCGTCTGGTTCGCTGAAGCATCTGGCGGCCAGTCGATTTACATTTTCTCCGCTGCCGACGCTGGCAAGGTAAAACGACTGAAGAACTTCGAGGCCGTGCAAATCGCGCCTTGCACGATTTCAGGGAGGATCACTGGAGAATCCAAGGACGCCTCGGGGCAGCTTATCCATGACGACACCGAGGTCGCTAGTGCTTACACGCTACTCCGAGCAAAATACGGATGGCAAATCAAAGTGCTCGACTTTTTTAGCCGCATCGCGGGGAATATCAATAAGCGGCAGATGATCAGGGTGGATTTCTGACACTCAAAGCGCTTAGCAGACCTCATCAAACCAGAAGTTGAAGTCGGCTTTAGCGTGTCACGCCCTCGCGAGCCGCATCCAGCCGGCTTGACCATCCCTCTGGGGTCCTCAAACCTACAACGCCGAAACAGCAAGCGTTCGGCGGAGCGGGCGCAGGACGAAGCAAAGGCCAGGACACACTAAGGAACGACGAGAATCTTACCGTCTGTGTTGGGATCGCCGAGACGCGTAAATGCAGTGGCCACTTCATCGAGTGCTACCTGATCGGTGACGAGCCCTTCCACGTTGAGCCGCCCCGACCCTAGAAGGGTTAGCGTCTCAGAGAATTCTGCAGGCGTGTAACCAAGTACGTACTGCATCGAAAGCTCTTTATTGATGGCAATGAGCGGACGAGCCGCATCCATTTCGAGACAAACCCCGACCACTACAATTCTTGATTGGCGGGGCGCAGTCGCGAACAGTCGATCAATCATCCCCTTAACGCCAACGCATTCAAATATCACCGTATGACCATCCTCTGACCACTGCATCTCTGCAAGCGGGTCGCGAATACTCGGATCGATAGTCGTGTGCGCTCCGAGTTGCTCTGCTAGGGCACGGCGACCTGGCGAAAAGTCGCTCGCCACGACCTCGAAACCCCGCATTGATAGCACCGCAGTAATCGCAAGCCCCACTGGACCGCAGCCAACCACCAACACCTGGTCCTCAGGATGAAGACTTGCCTTGTTCACCGCATGCAATCCAACCGATAAAGGTTCGGTAAGCGCGGCAGTATTTGCATCGACCCCTTCAGGCACTTTGTTCAAAAGCCGTTCAGTCAACACCATGTATTCAGCAAAGCCCCCCGGCGCGATGTCTGAATAGCCAAGGCCTACCATCTCTGAACGAAGGAGCACCGGCATTGAACAAACGAGATCCCCTGCACGATAGTGGCTGCTGACGCCTTGCCCAAATTCAACGACCTCGGCACAAAACTCGTGCCCGAGCACCACCGGCTCGTCAGTGGTCAGCTTGAACCCGCCCCCTACTTCGCGGGAAGTCGCTATGAACGATTGGGTGTGCTGAACAGCGTGTAAGTCGGAACCGCAGATTCCGCAGGCTTTGGTCGCAACCAACACCTCGCCTGGGCCAGGCTCGGGTATCGGTATGTCATCGATCCAAAGTCGACCCGCTTGCATTAATGCTGCTTTCAATCTTGCTGACTCATCTCAGATAGATTCAACCCGTTTGAGAAATGGGGTCCTCTATGAGCTTTTCATACATCTCATGCCAGTGACGTAGTTTAAGTTCGTTATAGTCAGCAAAGCGCAGGTGTTCTCTCGCAGTGGCCTTCATGCCCGCATAGACGTGTTCCAGGTTTCGAATGTCTTGATTGAAAATCTTGGCCAACATGCCGAGCTCATGCGCCTCGGTGTAATCATCATCCGGACCTAGCCAATGAATCTCTGATACTGGCGTGTAATCCCCATCCTCTGGAATGGGTGAGAGGTACATGCACTCCATGATGCACTCTTCATGATTATCGCCATTAGGCCTGAACCGATAATTAATCTGGTTGAAAGACCCCCATGGGTGCCAGTTGGGGAAGACCGTGAAAAAGATCGATGCCGTCAGCTCAATGTCTGGGATAGTGTCAGCGACGGAAGGAACAATATCTTTCAATACCTGACGCTGAATTTCCGCCCCACCTTGACGGGTATTGGCACGCGCCCCGAGTTTGTCCTTGATGCGCCCTGCTGCTCGAGTGCTACTCATGGCTGAGACCGCCTGCTCGGGCAACTGGCAACCGCCCACCCAATCACACAGGTGCGGATTGGCGTCGGTCAAATCTCCCTCGATCCATTCAGCAGCCGTTGTGAACTTTCCAGACTTGCCCTTGGGTGTTGTGACCTGGACTACGCCGTCACCAAGGTCCTCATACACCCAACCATTAAGCGGGTGCTGAATTCTGTGCACGCCGTCTAACTCGACTGGCTCCCACGCCGGAAGGCCATTGCCCTCAAGGGCCCCGCAGCGAATCGCGCGGGAATAATTGCCAAAGGCGTCGTATTTGGTGCACAGATCGTGGGCACCACCCGTCAGAATTTGAGGGTGGGTCATCAGGACGTGATAGGACTCCATGAACGCCTCTTGTACCACCTTCCAATTGGCCTTCACAATTTTGGCTATGTGGGCTGATTTGTACCGCTTCGTATAAGGAAGCAAGGGGAAGTGGCTATCCAAATCACCTAAAAAGTCCTCGAGGGGTTCAGCATCCGGATCAGGATTGATAAAAATGAACCGCCCCCAACGTCCCACCCTCACCTCTGGGAGCGCTTCGTCGTCTCGCTTTAGCCCTGTGTAGTCATAGGCACAAGGAATTTGCTTCAAGGAGCCGTCTAAATTCCAAGACCAACCATGGAACGCACATCGCAGTTCATCTAAGCCTTTGCCCCGGCTTTCCCTCAGTTTTCGACCACGGTGCAGGCAGGCGTTGTAGTAAGCCTTGTATTCATCTTCTGCCACGCGCACCACGAGAAAAGACATGGACGAGATGTCGTAGGGTACAACGTCACCAACATTAGGCATGTCATCTTCATGACAAGCGACTTGCCACGATTTTTTCCACAGCTGCTCTCGCTCAAGTTCATGATAGACGCGTGAGGTATATCGCTTTACGGGGACCAGCGTGGGTCCGGGATCCATGGGTGCATTTCGACGGAGGGCCTCCGAGATATTCTCAGGATGGGTGTCCGCTTGAAGCAATTTTTCGAATGCCTCATCCATGGTACGCACACCGTTATTTGCTGCTGTATTCATGAAAACTCCTTGTAATGCGGCGGCATCCTTCTTGGACGCACATCAATCTTCATCAGAGGCCGATGTCACTAGAGCTTCTTCCCCTCAGGCCATCGGCCTCGAGAAACTGGCTGACAGTTGATCGTATCGACTGACCGATCTCGAACGCCTAATCGAACTCTGTCTAAAATTACCTTGAATTCGCCCGTTAAAAAAGCATGGCTGACGGTTTTTTGTCAACGGATGGAGCACGCGTTCACGCGTGACCGTTTAAGCTCAGCGTTCTCCTTTTCCACCTTCAGGAGCGCGATGCTTGATTAATGACGATGAAGTCCGCAGGATCAAAGCTTGCACAGGAGAACCATTATGAGCCTTAGCCAATCCCTATTTGATTTAACTGGCAAGACTGCCCTAATAACCGGCGGCTCGTCAGGCCTCGGCGCCTACTTCGCTGAGGTGCTTTGCGATGCTGGCGCAAAAGTCGCCATCGTCGCGCGCCGAACAGACAAGCTCGAAGAGGTGGCGGCAGCGGTCCGAGCAAAAGGTGGGGATGTCACGACAAAAACCTGCGATATCGTTGATGCAGAGCGCGTCGCTGAAGTCGTTGATGAACTCTGGAGCGAGCTCGGTCGAATCGACATTCTCGTGAATAACGCAGGTACGGTCGGAGACGGCGGATTCGTGCCTGAAAAGCTTCCGCATGCGGTATTCGGAGAAACCATACAGACTAACCTCATTGGTCTTTGGACCTGTAGCCAAGAAGTCGGTAAGCGCATGCTTGGTGACGGGAAAGGAGGCTCGATTATCAACATCACCTCCGTGATGGGCATGGGCGGAGCGGCGGACCATCCGCTCGCCTACCAAACCTCTAAAGCCGGTGTCATTAACCTTACGCGCAATCTCGCGTGCAGTTGGGCCGATCGCGGTGTCCGAGTCAACGCCATCGCGCCTGCTTACTTTCCAAGCGAAATGACGGGGCCCTATCTGGCTGTGCCGGGCTTCGAACCTTACGTTCAAAATGCCACACCCATGGGCCGACTTGGAGAACTGGATGAGCTAGCCGGACCCCTGCTTATGCTAGCCAGTGCGGCGGGCAGTTATATGACCGGCGCGCTGATTCCTGTCGATGGCGGATACTCTTCAGGCGTCGGGCACTCGCGCTGGACGGATGACATCTATGAAGGGTTGGGCACGGTCATCCCTGATGGGGGATCGGTCCACATCAAACCTGAGTAGTTCTCGGTTTAAGGACTGGGTTACAAATATCTAAGAAGTCGTGAGGGGCAGTTTTCAGAGGGCAATACAGTTGCAGCTCGGCAATCTGCCCTACTCTTCCTTTGCAACTGGTATCTCTTACGAGCAGTATCAAACGATTTGGGTGCTGCCTCGCTTGTCGTCACCTGACGCAGGAAGGCGCCAGATGCCCTCAGGCGAGGAAATAACACGCTAAAACGTTTCGCGTTGCCAAAGACCTGCCGTTCGGTTCAATAACTGGGCCTTTTGGTATGGCCCACGGGCTAGCTCCCATGACCAAGCGACGCCATCGCTCTTGAGTCGCGCTTGGTTTCTATGCACTCGTTTTGTGAGCCCCGCCCTTTTAATTTCACTGTGCTGAGGTTCGCGAGGCATCAATTGGATATAATAGCACCGTGAATCTGCCCCGCTTGGTCAACGGCTATCCAGTCGGCGCCCGACTCATTGAGAAAATCCAACCCTTCAACACCCAGCAACATTCCTATCGTTGCCAGACTGCCGGCGACGATCGCCTGATCAGCAACAACGCTGACTGCAGCAAGTCCATCCACAGGCCATCCAGTGCGGGGGTCAATAATATGGGTGAAGCGCTTACCGTCGATGTCGATAAACCGCTCATAGCCACCGCTCGAGGCGATGGCCTTATGATCAAGCAGCAACTTGGCTAACGCACCCGTCTCAAACGGGTGTTTCACGCTAATGGGCCAAGGGCCACCCTCTGGGTGCTCACCCATACAGCGAATGTCGCCTCCTAAATTCACCAAACCCGACCTAACCCCTCGCGATAGGCAGCCTTCAATGATGGTATCGGCCGCGTATTCCTTAACGACCCCTCCTAAATCTATGGCCATGTTTCGGTTGGGTAGTCGCAACTCGCCAGTTCGCCACTCGACTGAGGGCCAGCCAACATGTCTCAACGCCAGTGCGACCTCTTGGTCGGAGGGAATGGTCTCTCGCCCTACATGCCAAAGCGCCCTGAGACTCCCTGAGGTCAGATCAAACACGCCACCGCTCAAGTCATAGCAGTGATCGGCGTAAGCAAATAATTGCATTGACTCCTCGTCAAGAGGCGTCCGGGATCCAGACCCCGCACGGGCATTGATGCGCCCGATCAGGCTATCGTCTCGATATCGAGAGTACTTATGCTCAAGCCTCAGCGCTTCAGCTTCTGCCCACCGGCCAGTCTCTGAAAGGAGATCGGGGGAAGCACCGTGCAACCACACTTCACAAGGGGAGCCCATCGCTCGGAACTGCTGCCGATATAGCGCTGCATTCACAGTCTAAATCGTACTCCGAGCGAGAGCAGCTCATAGCGCATCAAAGCACGATGACCGCTTGGCGATCCAATACCAGCGCTAGGCTCAGACACGTAGCGATCGTAAGACAGGCCCACTTTCATGACATCCCGTGTGTAATTGATCGAGAACCCAGTGCTCCAGGCACCGAACGACGAGAGTCTCGCATCACTCGATTGAGCAACTGTGAGCGGTAGATCGTAGCGATCACCCAGCGCAAAAAATGATGCTTCAGATTGCTCGTACCACCTAAGCCTCGGCTCCACATCCCAATCCTGTCCGAGCGACTTAAACAAACTCACACTCGTGGTATGGGCTTTGATGTCAAAAGAATCCCAAAAGTAGCGATATTCAGCCTTGAGTCGAGCGCCCCACGGCTCGAAATACTGCAAGTAACCAAGGGACACTCGATGCTCTAGTCGCTGATCCGGCCTGACATCTCTTAGTTTATAAGGGTCTGCCAGAAAGCCTGATCGTTTCGTCACACCATACCCAACCTGCGCCACCTGACTTCGACTCAAGATTTGGCTGATAGAGATCGCCAGACTTCGGCTAGTTTTGTCCGCCTGTTCGATCCTGCCGAAATCACTCGCATCCGTGGGTGTCAGCTCATCGCTTGCATAGCTAGCATCGATCGCGAGCGTCGTATTCTTCAAGTTGTATTCCTGAATCCAAGCCAGACCAAGGTAATCGGAGCGATAGTCGTGCTCCCTCGAACCGCCCAACGTCACGGACCAAGCACTCTCCGGCAGGTAGCGTGTCACGGTTCCCTCGACTTTGTTGCGCGAATCGTCGATGGAGGCGCCTGACATGATCAATTGCTGATTCCCTTCATCGTCCGCTACGGCGCCCCATGGCGAGGCGCCTGACATCGATTCATTGGCGTAATCGAAGGTCAGTGACCAGTTAGCACCGATAGGTTTTAGCAAATAGAACTGATTCACCTTAATCGTGTACCGTTCAGGGTCGCCAAATACTACGACCTCTTCGCTCGCCCGAATGGGGTCTTCCTCGTAGTAGCTGCTTTTCACCGCCACTTCGGTCTCAGTGGGCTGATTGACCGCGAACGCTGGCAACGCCATGGCTGCTGCAGATAAGCTGAGAAGTGCCTGCCCCGGGCGTTTGGGTTTCACGGGGTTCCGCGATTGTCGATGGGGACTGACCTTTTTAGTTACACCCACAACCACCACCTGCTGACCCGAGCCCGCCACTAGCCGCTTCTTTAGAGAAATGAACTTGCTGCTCGAGCGTCTGCCCTAACGGATCTGAGGTCCAGCTCATCTCGTCCTTCGCAAGGACTTCTCGCTCCCAAGGAGCAACCGCCTGACACCCTGCCAAGGTCAATAGACAAACGAATAGCCATGTGCACTTCATTTTACTTGTCATACAGACTCGCCACCTCGCGCTCGAGCTCCGCCTCGTCCCCGGGCTTAAATCCAACCAATCGCGCCGCAACCTTGCCATCCTGGTCGATCACAAAGGTTGTGGGCATCCCCGGGAGATTGTACATCGCTGCAACCTCACCGCTCGGATCAATCAATGAATCATAGGTTGCGCCCATCTTCTTCATAAAGCGAAGCGCGCGCTTCGGATTCGTGTCGACACTCACAGCAACGAGCGCTGCCCTCTCCTTAGGCAACGCATCGCTTAATGCTGACAGCTTTGGCATAGCAACAAGGCAAGGACCACACCAGCTTGCCCAGAAATCAAGAATAACTACCTTACCTTTGAAATCGCCGAGAGACACCGTCTCATCGCTGTTCAACGACTCGATTGTGAAGCTCGGCGCCGTCTCTCCGATTTCCACCGCGAGGACCGAGGCACTCATTAACGCCCCCGCAAGAAAGGCGACCATCTTCCCCAGCAACCAACCCTCACCGATTCGTTTTTTCGTCCTCACTTCAATTGATGTACTCATTGCTAAGGCCTCCTGTAGCCCTGCTGCCGCAGATGGTTACGGCTGGTCGCCATTCGATTGTCAAAAGCTACACCCAACAGACTTTACAGATTTCATTGGCTTCGCAATGGTTGATACGAAGGATTTGGCGGATTGCTGATCTGCATTAACCAGCATCATTGATCCCAGCGAGCCTTGTATCAAGTACACCACTACAGCGAGGCAAGGAGGTCCAGCCCCCCGTGATCGAGTGCGGCTTGGCTATGCCTAATTGCCATTGAGGCTACTAACTGCTGACCGCGCTCGTTACTTAGGTCAAGATTGCCGCCAGCGACCATCGCGGTAGCAAGCCCACCCATCAGCTGTGCATGCTGGTAATCAAGCCAAGCCTGGGCTTGCGAATAATTGGTCACGCCAGCCGCTACTAGTGTTCCATGATAGTGCTCAACCAGTGCAGCTTCATGAGCCCTTCTCAATTCAATATCCATAGAACCGCTCAGGATATAGGACAGATCGTAAACGCCTGGGCCTCGACCAATCCCTTGCCAATCAATCACGACGACCCGGTTGCTATCATCGTCAGCGAACATCATGTTTTCGACTCGGTAGTCCTGATGCGCGATGGTCCAAGGTGATCGTTCAGCAAGAATACTGTTTATTTTTAGATAGTTGCCGGCGAAACCCCGAAAAATAGATAACTGATCAGCAGAGAGATCTTTCGCAAACCCGGCCTCAAACGCGGGCAGGATCTGAAGCAGCAGTTGGTCAACGTATTCAATTCTTGGACCCGTCATGGACGGAATCCAGTCGAACGCCGCATCCCTTCCCCTGTCCCACCAGGTCGCATGAATCGACGCCAACACCCCGACCGCCGACCGAGCTTCAAGGGCCGTCATTCCCTCCGACTGACTGACGAGTTTCAGATCACTTAAATCTTCCATTACGATCACAAAGTCTGCGGTACCAGCGATTATTTCGCTGTGGTAAATCTCCGGCAATCCAACTTTGACCGCTGGTGCAAGCTCGTTATAAAAGCGCACTTCAGCATCGAACATACCGAGCGCAATCCCCTGCTGCCGATTGTCCTCAAAGGAGGACGGCAACTTCACTACTACGCTTCCAAGCGCCTGAGCCTTGGCATCGCCGGACAGAACAACCTTAAAGATGTCACCCATCAGCCCGATGCCTTGGCCTACTTGTTCGAATTCGAGCGATTGGATCTCGCATCCCAGGGCATCGCTGATCCAAGCCGGCGTGACGTCGTTAATCGTCTTCGGAATCATACTCACTACCTATCTGTCTTGACCCTCTATCCTACCGCGGGATGACGGTATTGAGGAGGCGGATCAGACGGGCATCGCTCGAGCCGCCGTCGGTGCCATAAGCTATTCCTACAAATACTTAAGGTAAACGCAAGATCCAAAACGAAGTCTTAATCTGTGCAGCCATTCCTCGTTGGAACGAGTCCTATCTTGTTGCCAGAATCGCTGAAACTGAATACAAGAATCTTGAACACGAGACGACAACCACCTTCGTGTGGCACCCTTCACTCTGACGACAATCAATAACTACAGGCGACAGGTAACCATATGTTCGATTTCAAAGGGAAAGTGGTACTCATAACGGGTGCGAGTTACGGTCTAGGGGAGCAGTTTGCGTATGCATTCGCAGACGCTGGCGCTGACCTGATCCTGACGGCCAGGAGCCTAGAAATTCTAGAGACCGTAGGGGCAGCCTGCCGAGACAAGGGGGCCACTGTGACTGTTGTTCACGGTGACGTTTCCATAGAGGCTGATGTTCATCGCGTCATTGAGAGTGGCATTGAGGCGCACGGGCATATCGATGTACTGATCAATAATGCTGGCATTGCAGACGCTCGAGGGGTCGCGGCCGAGCAATTCGATACCGAAACCTTTAATCAGATCATTTCAGTGGATCTGCTGGGAGCCTTCCTTTACGCCAGAGAATGCGGGCGACGTATGCTTGAGCGGGGCAAAGGGTCCATCGTCAACATCTGCTCGATCATGGCAAGCGGAGGCAACGAAAATAATGTCATCGGCTATACCGCTGCAAAAGGTGGCCTGCTTAACCTGACCTACCAACTCGGCGTTGAATGGGCTGATCGGGGTGTGCGTGTTAACTCCGTTTCACCCGGCTTTATTGTCACCGAAATGACGCGCCCCATGCTCGAGGCGATGGGCATCGACCGTTGGATAGCAAGCAGAACACCGATGCGGCGGGTCGGCGAGGCAGAGGAAGTCACCAACGCGGTCATGTTCTTAGCGTCTGACCTCGCGAGCTATATCACGGGCGTCGATCTTCTCGTAGACGGTGGTACCAATGCGAGTAATGGCACCTTCCAAATTCCACCAATCCACCATGAGTGGAATACCAATACCCCCATGGTGCCCTCCCCTTATGAACCTGTGCAGCCAAGACCCGATTGGTATCAAGCGCTTGAGCAAGGTGTTCCTGGGGTGCACTACCCCTTGCCCGATGCAGAAGAATAATTGCAATCTGACTGACGGAGAGCCTTAGCTTTGCTGCTGGATTCAACACTGAAACTCCAGCAGGACTGAGACAATGGACTCATGTGTCTCAGAGCTTTAGGGCTTTAGGGCTTTAGGGCTTTGGGCTTACGAGACTAGCCGCCTACCTTTATTGAAAAATTAGCATTAGAGGAACGTTGGCTGCTTCGTTCACATCGGTTTACTGCCGTCAGATAAATTAAGCCAGGTCGAGGTCGTTAGAAAGGCACTCCGCCGCGCCAACCTCACGACCATGCTGCCTCGTTGAAAGGTCACTTTGCCGTTTAAATGTTAAGGTCTCCTCTCACATTTTTTTGTATCGCGTTAAGTAAGAAACATGGCCTCTTTGTTCGATGAACTAAACCGGCTTCACGCCGCTGGAAAATCGGTCGCTGATCACGAAGATGCGCTCTTTAAGCAATTCGGACGAACGCTCAGTGTGCTCGTTGCAGATACCGTCGGTATGACCAAGGCCACGCAGCAGCGAGGCATCATTCATTTCCTAGGGAAAGTTGCTCGAGCTCGCGCACGAGCGCTGCCCATTTTAGAGCAACATGGCGGTTTCGATGTGCGCTACATGGCCGACAATTTTATCGCTATGTTTGATCAGCCAGCTGAAGCTGTAGAAGCCGCATCAGCACTACATGAAGCCTTTGAGCGAGATCCCATACTGATTACCGAAAATCAGCCTTATGAGCTTTGTATCGGGATCGGGTTTGGCACGCTCATCTATTCATCAGCGCTGGAGGGCTATTTCGGTGATGAGATGAATTTGGCTTCCAAGCTAGGTGAGGATTTAGCACGAGGCAAAGAAACGCTGCTCACTGCGCCAGCCTACAATGAATTGCCAGCCGCTACACGACGCGATTTCTATCAAATTGACCCGCGTGACCCCTCATTCGAAGAACGAGTTTACCGCCAGAATACGCGTGGAAATTAAGGCTGACGCGGGACCGTGAGTTACGCCAACAGACCACCCGCGCGTGTTGGTTGTTCATAGCAATGACCGTCTGGTCCCAGGTGCTCGCGACTTGGGCAGCGATAAAAGATACAGTTCAATCCTAATACAACACTAAAAGCAGGGAGTCTCGGATGCCATTGCAGGATATTTCACCCATTAACGATCAATTAGCAGACATCATCGTTCGGGCAGATGAACCGTGGATCGAGAGCTCTCCTGGACAAGCCTGGATGAAAGTCTTGTGGGTTGGACCAGAAACGGGACGATGGGCCGCCCTCTTCCGCTGGAAGAAGGGCTACGTGGCCTCGCCTCATAAACATCTCTCGGACGCCCACACCTATGTGCTAAAGGGGCAGCTCAAGGTTCGTGACGGGATCCTGAATGCAGGCGACTATGATTACGAGCCAAACGGCGTACTACATGGCGAGACAGAAGCCCTAGAGGACACCGAATACCTCTTCATTTGCGATGGACCGGTGCTTTTCTTCGACGACAACGGACCTACCCATTACCTGTCATGGGAGGAACTGGTCAGAATGCGCGATGCGGCAGCTGGCTAGCCCCTGACCAGGGTCGCGAGCCCTTGACTCGACAAGATTTCAATCCAGTAGCCATCTGGGTCCTTGATAAACGCTAGCCCCTTCATCTGGCCATCATCCGGGCGCTTGACGAACTCCACGCCATGCGCCTCAAAACGGTTACACGCAGCCTGCACGTCGGGAACACTAATGCCGATGTGTCCAAAACCCCGGGGATCTTCGTTACCGTTATGGTAGGAAATGTCAGGGTCATCCTCCGAGCCATGGTTATGTGTCAATTCAAGCAGCGCCGGTTGCTCAAACAGCCACTTCGCTCGCGCCTTGGGGTCAGTGGGAATCTCACCAACTACGTAACCCAGAAAATAGAGCGAGAACGCCATCTCTGGAAAATCGAATCGATCGATAAGCGTCATTCCCAACACTTCCTCATAGAACGGGATTGACCTTGACGGATCTTTGATTCGAAGCATGGTTTGATTGAGGACAAATCCGTCAGCCGATTGCGTATCCACCGTAGCCAAGAGCAGCTCCTTCTAGAGTTCTAGGGGAAGTCTTCATCCTTGCTGATACAGCATAAGACTGCAACTCATTCGATTCGCAGTTTCAGGCTCTGAAGCACTAGCCAGCGCGTCTACTAGATTTCGTAGAAGACAGGAGTAATTGCAGTGTGGGCCACTTTCAACGTGGCGGTGAAGTACCGAGTCGAACGATAGGCGCTTTTAACAAGACCTCTCTGGTTTTGAAGACCAGGACGGAGACCGCTCCGCAAACTTCACCACCGCCCACTTTATC
>Ga0255767_1002057_pt1 | contig 17632 bp, 16 predicted proteins | sample 071ome_24_FD_179967 | JGI IMG/M metagenome (GOLD analysis project Ga0255767, IMG submission 179967) | Coastal salt marsh microbial communities from the Groves Creek Marsh, Skidaway Island, Georgia - 071402CT metaG (version 2) | ecosystem: Environmental > Aquatic > Marine > Intertidal zone > Salt...
GATGCCGGCAGCAGTAGCCGCTGCCAAATCAATGTGGTCAACACCCACCGAGATGGTTGAAATCACCTTTAATTGCGCAGCACCCGCGATGACGGATGCCGTGATCGGCGTGGACAGCGCGCATAACAGGCCCTCGGCATCAGCAAGCCATTCTTGCAGCGTCACCTCGGGCATCGCCTCCCTGCCTGACCACGTCAGTAGATCGAACTGATCACTTAACGGCGCAACGATGTCCTCGGGCAGGTCGAGGCTGATCACGCACTTGGAAGTCACAGGGTGCTCCTTGACAGATCTGGTGCGGCATCGGCCGGCTGGGTTGTGAGTGCATTACCGAAGACCAGTGACCACATTACAACCAGCAGGACGACGACGCTGGTCCCCAACCAGGCCAGCCCATAGCCTCCCTGTGCCAATAAAGCCGCTGCTACCAAGGGACCCAGAATCCGACCGAAGGCAGCAGAAGAGGCTGTCACGCCAAAGAACTGTCCCCGCGACGCAGGGGTGACCAAATGGCTCGCAATGGTATTGAGCACCGGTAGACATAGCGTGGCCGCAGAGAACAACAACAGGCCCAGCGCACCCATAGCCCACGCCTGGGTCGCAACGGCTGAAAGCGCGAGCGAGGCACTGAAGCACACCGCCGCGCCGCGCAATACCCAAAGATTGCCAAAGCGGTCGGTCATGCGGCCAAGAATATTGCCCTGGGTAACCACCATGACGACACCGATCAGCCCAAAAAACAGTCCCACTTCGCGGGCCTGCCAGCCAAGACTATTCGCCACCCACAGTGGAAACAGATAGACCGAGGCACTCACCGCGGAGGTGTGGAAACAGAACTGACAAATAAATAGGGGTAATCCAGGGCGCTTCACAATCTCACGAAGAGACGCGGGCGGGGCATCATCGACTGCGGTGTCAGAATGACCATCCCGGGCCTTACCTGCTGGCAAAAGGACAAACGCCAACGCGGCGGCAACGACTGATAATACGCCGGCGACCAGACAGGGCAGCATAAAGTCTGTCTCACTTCGGGCGAGTACACCGCCGATCACGGGCCCGAGAATCAAACCAATACCGAACGCTCTGCCAATCAAACCCATGGCTCTGGATCTCTGCTCAGGCGAGCTGGCATCTGCTATCAGAGCGGTGGCCACCGGAACGCCGCCCGCCATCATGCCGGCCACCGCACGAGACGCATAAACCAGCCAGAGCGTGTCAGCAATGGCCAGCAAGAAGTGCGATACCGCTCCGCCAAGCAGACAGATACCGAGAATCCGCCGCCTGCCTACCCGGTCAGACAACCTGCCCCAGATCGGCGCGACAATCGCCGCAGCGACACTGTACGTAGCGAGAATAAAAGCGATGTCATCAGTGCCCCCGCCGAGCTGCGGAGATAAAAAGGGCAAGATCGGAATCACAATGCCAAAACCAATCAAGTCGACGACGATCACAAAGAACACCAGCCACGCCAGCGACTGCTGTCGCACACGTGTAATGAACGACATCACATCTCAGTCCAGCGATGGGTCTCAGCTAGGGTGATGTCAAAAAGATCCAGTGCGCGCGCGACACTCTGAGTAATCATGGCGTCTATCGAATCCGGCTTGGCATAGAAAGCGGGCACCGGAGGTGCGACCACAGCACCCATTTCGGTGACGGAAACCATGTTCCTTAGGTGGCCAAGGTGTAACGGCGTCTCTCGAACCATGAGGACGAGCCGACGTCGCTCTTTCAACACAACATCCGCTGCGCGCGTTAACAACGAAGAGGTCACGCCGGAAGTGATCTCGCCCAACGTGCGTATTGAACAGGGTGCTATCAACATACCCATCGTGCGGAACGAACCGCTGGCCACCGCAGCACCGACATTGCGAACAGGATGCCACTCATCAGCCAGCTCGCGAATATTCTCCACAGAACACCCCAGCTCATGGTGAACCGTCAACTCAGCCGATTTACTCATAATCAGATGTGTTTCGATCGGCAGTGGCTTCAAAAGCTCCAGCGCGCGCATGCCGCACTGCACACCTGATGCGCCACTGATACCGATGATGAGCCGTTCCATTAACTACGTACCGTCTTCCGCGGGTCGATAGTGTAACGGTTTAGGTGATCGTTACCGAACCCCTCTGGAAATGTGCAGGCAGCGCTGACTGGATCTTGTGCACTCGAGGATAGGCTTCCGGTTGGCCTGCGCTGCCTCCCACCTCAAAAGCTGACGTCAATCTATGGTGACTTGTTACGTTGATTGCCGGGCAATTTACAGTGGTTACTGAGCTATGCGCGCCCTATGGCCGTGTAAAACCAACCGGAGCCCAGCGGAAATGGGGCCTTAGTTGGGTGAAAGGCACTTCACAGCCAAACGTAAGCTGCACGGACTCTCGACTTTTTGCATTCAGCATTACCTGACCCGAGTCACCCTCCACAGCGTCGCCTTGATCATCCTCGAGCCAAAAAAAATACTCTATGTAAGAGGGCGCAAAGTTGTTATTGACGATATCCAGAGCCCAAAACCCATCTTCGCTGCACTGCACCGCTTTGAAATGAATGTTTTTCAGTCCGGTATTCGTCACTGGCGCAAACGTAGCAGTAGCACTCACTGCTGACACTGACCATAGGCATTCCAAAAGTAGCAATCCGAGGCACGCATAACGGCAGGATTCAAATCTTTGCGCAGCTGATTTTGGAGCACAGTTCACGGCACATCTCGATTGTTGAAGGTTCGGCGCTCAGTCGAATCATGCGTACAGCAGACAGAACATTCAGTAATTCAGGTGAATGTGGCTCCGAGTGTAATAAAATCAACACAAAAACAATACCTTAAAGATCATCGTGTCGATGCCAACCGACGGTAAAGTTCGGGTACCTTCTGCCGATATTTAAGATATTCCGGGATGATGTTTCCAGAGGTAGAAAATGACTCGTATTAAAGCCGCAGCCGCCTACAAGCGGATAGACCTTGAATCTGCCGTCGCATCAGCTGACAAGCACGAGCTGATCACGCTTCTGTTCAAAGCTATCGTCGGTGCCTTGGCTGGTGCTGAAGTTCACCACCAGCACGACAACAGAGATCAGGCTCGAGAATGCCTGACCAAAGCCAGCCGAATTCTCGCCGGTTTACAGGGCAGCCTAGACTATGAGCGCGGGGGTGACATCGCGGTGAATCTCGGAGAGCTCTACGGTTACTCAATCCGGAAGCTGTTTGCCGCTAACGTGAAAACCGACACTACACTCGACAGCGTCGCGGAAGTGAAAAAGCTGATTGAGCCCATCGCAGAAGCATGGGACAACATGGACCTCAGCAAGCATCGTCAATCAATGGCGAGTTGACCGTAAGCCAAAGTTGCTTCTAAAGAGTCACTCTAGGGTACAGCAGATACAAGTACGTAAAAATTGACTTGGCTAGTCGTCTCTAAAACATTGTTCCCAGAACAGTCTCATACGGGTTGAATCAGAAGCGCGCAATGCGTGACGGGCTCTTATCCAAGGAGCATGAAGTCAGGGCAGGCTGTCTAATGCACGGAGACAGCCGCGCGCACCAGACGCCTCACATTGAGACAAAACGAATAATGCATCCTGCGTTTCTGTCTCATCGATTCTCATCGATGCCGCATCACGGATTTCTTCAGCCTGTTGCTGGCCCTGTATCAACGCCAGAGAAGCCCAAACATATGCCTGCGCTGATCGCCGCTTCACGTCCGTCCCGTCGAGCAACATGAAAGACAGCATGTACTGGCTGTCGGCGTAGCCTTCAATCGCTGTTTCTCTGAACCCCTCATAGGCCAGAGGCCGATTCAGTATTTGCCCTTCACCTTGAAAGTAACTCAGGGCAATCATGTAACGACTCTCAGTGAGACCCTTTACAGCCGCCTTGCGGAAGTAGATCAAACCCTGTGCCCAGCTCTTTGCGACGCCGCGACCATCAACGTACATCATGCCAAGGTTATGCTCTGCCTCGGCTAGCCCCCCATCTGCGGCACGTCGATACCATTCCATCGCGACATCGTACTGCTGCGTCACGCCCAGACCTTCCTCATACATGTACCCTATGTTGTGCTGCGCCTCAGGGTCTCCCGCCTCCGCCAAGTCCGACCAGGCTCGCATCGCCGTGGCATAGTGTTGCCGCTCCATGGCAGCAAGACCCGCACGGAGCTGATCGTCGCGTGAATCAGCGACGACGATTTGCGACAGGACAAATGGGATGCAAAGTGCGATGAGCTTCATAAGGCCCAGCGTCTGGATTCGACTAGTTGCGCTCACGGCCCTTTACCTCCTCCTGACGATCAAGGGTACCGCCAAGAATGGCGCCCTCACTCAGGCATCCGACAAGCTTGCCTTCTTCGTCTACCACGGGGATGGCCTCACCCACGAACTGTCTCGCAACCGCAAGCGCCTCCTGCAAGTCATCAGCCATATTTAGAACAAGGTACTCGCTTTCAATCAATGACTGAGCCGTTTGATCGCCATTAGCGAGGGCTGTCAGTATGGGTACCACGCCGACCAGCGTGCCGTGCTCATCCACGACATAGGCCTCGGTTCTGTGTACCTGCCGAAGATGCGCAACGACATCATCACCCGTCATTGCTCCTGTCACGGGTGCTACAGGCTCTACTTCAAGATCGGACACAGATATATCCTTCAGTGACAGAAACTCCCGGCCTTGCCTTAAGTCGAAGCCTCGCGCAATGAGCTGCCGGTCAAAGAACGAGTAGCAGAACAACCGCGTGGAGATAAAGGATGACATCGATACAGCAAGAATGGCTGCGACGGCAAATTCGTAACTACGAGTGAACTCGAACACGATCAGCACCACGCCGACCGGTGCGCCGATGACAGAGCCCGCAACCGCCGCCATGCCCACCACTGTGAGCATGACAATCGCCGAAGGGTCAAAGCCAAGGCCTACCGCAACAAAACCCGCGAGATACCCCAGTGACGCACCGAGAAACAATGCGGGGGAGAACACACCCCCCACGAGTCCGAGACCAATGCAGATGACCGTCGCCGCCAGTTTGGCGATCAACATGACCGCTGCCTCGGCCGCCAACTTCTCTCCTGCCAACAGGTCATTCACTGACTGGGTTCCCAGGCCAACCGCCTCTGGCACCAGCATGCCAATCACTGCCATGAGCGTCGCAGCCAATAACAGCATGGCCAAGTCATTGTTACGCGCTTTCGCCCAAGCGGCGGTTCGCAACAGCGAGCGCATGAAAACAATGGCCAACACAGCGGCACACGCGCCGAGGCCCAGCACAACGGGGATGAGGCCCCAATCCGTGGGGCTGGCAGTGACCGAGTAAGGTGACACCCGATCAAAAAACAGTGGCGTGACTGCCGCGGCAGAAATGGCTGACACGGTGATGGGCGCTACCGCCCGAACGGCGAAATGTCTCAGAACCGCCTCTGACACCAGAACCACTGCCGCAATCGGCGCGCCAAAGCCCGCAGAAATCGCTGCCGCGACACCGCATGCCAGGTAAATGTCCGGGGTCAAACGGGTGGGGAAGAGCGCCCTGACTTGAGCACCGACCGAGGCGCCAAAATGCAATACTGGCCCATACTGCCCCACGGAGGCACCAGCACTCGCAGAGATAAAAGCCGCGGTGGTCGAAATAAAGCCCTCTCGCGCAGGGAAGGATGCGTCAGGGCGGTGCGCGCCCAAAATCGCGTCGGCCGGGCCATGCCAGCGGTCCATTTTGAACGCTTGCTTGAGTCCGTAGATACCGAAGGCGCCCGCAGTTAGAGCGGCCCAACGGATCAGCCCCGAGCTGAGAGTGCTCTGCGTTGCCATCTGTTCACGAATGAGGCCATCAATGGCACCTACACCCAACACAAAAAGATTGGCGGCAAGACCGCCCAAGATACCAATGACCAAACCCACAAAGAGCACTCGGACCAGTTCAAGGCCCAACTCCTTTGGGGATGTGGTCAGGAGTAACATTTTAAGGCCGCCGTTTTCTTGAGTGTTTCAACGGGATACTCCGCCTGATGCTCTCGGATATAGCGATCAAAACATTGCTTACGCTGTGCCTCAGTGGGCTCATCCTGAGCGCAGGCCCCGAGCAGTAAGAGCGTTGCAAAAGCGGCGAAACGGCGCCCGCAGGATTGTCCAATCGTGCTCATTGCTCGCTAACAGCATCGGGAGACGTGTTCATGTTGGCCTCATCAAGGACCTTGCCCAACCGAATCATTGCGCTGGCCATGGCATCCTCGACATTGGCCGCAAACGCAACGCGTCTGTCCACCGCCGATTTATATTCGCCGATCAACGTTGCCGCGTCCTGCGTCAATACATCAAGGCGAGCTTCGGTCTCTTCCGCATCTTTATTGGCACTATGGAGCGCATCCTCAAGGTTTCTTGTCAGCTCCTCTTTGCGGCGCTGAACAGGCTCGAGCCGACCCGCATATTGACGATCTGCATCCCTCTCAGCGTCCGCCATCTTATGATCCAGCTCTTCGATTCTTCTACGTTGCTCGCGAATCGCTTCCCGTTGTTTTTTCATCCACTCGATGTACTGATCAATCGAGTCCTCGTAATCCACCTCGGGCTCGTTTTCACCCTCTTCAGCGGCAAAGTCGCCGCCTGTCAGTGACTGTAAAACCGTTGCGGGGGGTTCCAAGGTCTCCGCACCCAGCTTTTTGATCAGTTCATTAGCCTGATCCGCCTCGAGTTGAATCTCGGCGATCTGCCCTTTGATCTGCTGGCCTTTTTGCGCTGCGATCGCTGTTTGCTCCCGCGTCACATTACCCAGCTCATTCGATAATGAGCTGAGCCATTGATTCTCCGTTCCTGACAGATCATCGCTACTTGCTTCACCTCGCAGCCCGGCATCAATAAACGTAATGCATCGCCTGGAATCGGCTAGCCGTTCGGAGCCTTGCTCCAGCTCGGCGCAGACGTCCCGGTAGTGGGACAAGGTGTCAAGCTCGCGGGAAAAACAGGTGTCCAGGGCCTGGAGGCAACTTGACGTGACGCCTCCCAGGGCGCCGACAAACTCTGTCATATCGTCGCCATACTCGCCAAACTGGTCGGACGCATCGGCCAAACATTCGCTTTGCAAGCCCGCCCGTGCTGCACCTACTGCGCTAATCAGCTGATCTGCATGCGCGAGCTTGCCAATCAACTGCTGCGGTTCAGTGTCAGAGTCGTGGGCAACTTCGTCTTCTTCGTCAACCGAAGTGATTGTGTCATCCTCAGACAGTCCGACTGGAGTCTCCGAACTGGTGTCCACCATTTGCGAGGCGTCAGTCAACGCTGAGGCAGGCTCAGAGGGAACAAACTCTGAAGAACCTTGAACGGCAGCACTCTGATTGTCATCGTCGCCCGAGAAACCGTCGGACGCTGCGCCCGCTTGATCAGCTGACGCCTCGGCGTCTGACGCGACGCCCATTTGCGATGAGTCGGAGGACGCAACGGAAGTCTCTGCAACGTCGCTGTCTGCACTCGCCGCAGCGGTATCACTGTTGGCGGCCTCACCAGTCAGGAAGCCCTCGCTCAGCTGCTCAGCTAAAATCTGCAGCGCGATCCCGTGTTCGGCGAGATCTGGGGAGTCTGCAATAGAGGTGAGGCATTTATCCAAAATCATCGCTCGCTCGGTGAGGCCCTCAACCTCACCCGCCATCAATATGGCGTGCAGCACTTCATGACGGAAGGAAGTAAAGCCCTCTGAGAGCGGCGACATGCCCTCGGGAATCTGGCACAAGGCTGCGCCGACTGCGCGTAAATCTGCGTCGCTATCAACATTGATCAGCGCAAACTGATCCGTCACGGCTTTGATTACATCACTCATGGTTGCCCCCCTATCAGCGGCTACTGGGGACTGTGAGGAGGGTGTTGGTTCGGGCAGGTCACGCTCGCCGGGTATATCAGGCGTCGTCGCCTCCTCGGCATTGGCGACTTCCTCGTCATCTGACGATTTACCAAAAAAACCAAAAAGCTTCATCGTGCGCTAGTCACCCCAGACAGTGCCTCACAGTCTGCTCGTTGGACATCATAGAACTCAGCCAGCAATACAGGCAAATGGCAAAAAGAGAGAAAAATAGAGCCGAAACGCGGTTTAAGGTGTGAGCGCCTCACAATCAGCTTCGGTCACATCGTATTCAACGGCCTGAGAGGTCGGAGCACCTTCGTAACACACGCGAACGTAACGCAACTTACTCAGGGGGTCCGAGTATTCGCTGCCGCGGCGGGTATACAGATCAAATCGAACAACGCTGTCACTGATGCCGCTCTGCAAAATGAGCATCAGCCCGGACTGCCCCGACCCCGTCGCCTCGCCAACTGACACCGCATAACCAGGCTGATCGGATAGATCACAATTATCGATAGTTATAGCCTCAGCTGGAATGATAGAACCGTCACCCTCCGTCGCCGTAATGAGTTCGGTATCGTAGCGGGACAGCGTGGCGGTAACGCCACATCGAGCTGTTTCGAGGTTGTAGCTGTCCCCTACCAGATCGTTCTGCGTTACACGCAGGTAGTCGAGATTATCCCGAAGCGGGGAGCGGTAGATGCCTGATATATCAAGGTCGGGGGAGACGTAGGCTTCACCCGTGACCGCAAAATCAATATCAAAAGTATCACTGGTCTCTTCATAGGAATACGTGAGGCCTAATGCGCCTGTCTCTTTATAGGTCACCACCAGGCCCGAGACGGTCCGCACCGTGAGCTGGCCCTCGACAATTTCTTTGCATTGCCCGGCGCCTGCGGCTTCGTCACCACTGACCTCCACATCCGCCACGCAGAGTAGGTTGACGAACGTATTCTCGTCCTCGTCGGTCCCCTGCGAATGCCAATAGAGCGTTCCTGCTCTCGTCAGCACGAAATTATTATTGTCGTCGTCGGTCTCGGTGACCTGGCTGCGACCCATGGTCAGAGAGAACTCGCTCTCGCCACCACCGCCGTAGCGCCCACCAAAGTTAGCGTCGATGAAAACCGTGATCTCGTCTTCTGCGGAGTTGCTCCCGGCCGTGGCCGTCACCTTGATTGGATGAGTGCCGGGCAACAGTGCATCACCCGATATGGTCTTCGCCTCAGCGTCGTGTGTCAGCTCAACGGGACCCTCGTAAGTGACCGTTGCGCTCGCAGCGCTGTCACCACTGACGGTGTAACTGAGTGAGACGCCCTCGTCCGCTCGGTATTTGGTCTGCCCCTCGAGCTTGATAGAGAGTTGCTCGGCGGGTGTGCTGCTATCGTCATCCGTACCGGAGCCACTGCCGGAGTCAGAGCCCCCTGACCCAATCCCGCAGCCGCCAAGGAGCAGTAAGCCCAAGGCCGTAATAAAAAAATGGCGCCAACCGGTTTTCAGCGTTTTCTGCAAGCGGCCATTGAGAAAGTGCACTAGGCGTCCTCCAGGCAGACGTAGCTCTGCAGCATGGCCATCTCTTTTTGGCGGCGGTACTTGGAAGAATCCATGAACCAGATCACCAGATAGCCGTAGGTCTTGTATTCCTGACATAGCTGTTCACCCATCGCTTCGTAGTTGAGGCCAGACTGCACGTCGGGAGACGGCCAGATCACCAGCGCGTCCTTAGATAATTTCGCGTCATCGATAGTGGACACCGACTTCACCCGCTCCAAAAACGCTTTTTGAGCTTTGGTCTGAGCTGCGGCGCCTCCTGAAGCGACGAGCAATATCGCCAGCATGACTCCTGCAAGCACGTGTGACGTGTGACGTGACATCATCCAGCTCCCCCTTTGACCGTGATTTCAATACGTCTATTCTGCGCGCGCCCTGCTGCCGTGTCATTGGAAGCGACCGGCACGGTATCGGCATAGCCGGTCACCGTCACGGCACCGGGCTCAATGAAGCCTTCGCCTACCAGGTAATCGGCAACCGAAGCGGAACGCGCAGCTGACAGATCCCAATTCGACTGAAAGCGCTCGCTGAAGGCGACAGGCACGTTATCGGTATGCCCCGCGACCGTGACCTGGCCGGGACTGTCGGCTAGGGCCTGACCGACGCTGGACAACACGCTATAAAAGCTTGTTCGAAGGTCCGCGCTGCCACTCACAAAAGCGCCCTGATCAGCGAGGCTGATCTTTACCTCGTCGTCTATGCGCTCAACGTTCACCTGACCGTTGGCAATTTCTGTCGTCAGTCGGCTGCGAATCTGCTCGTATTCACTCTGCGCGACATCCTCACCCTCCTGGGAGTTAGAGCCTTGCGCGCTGTCGAAGGATTGCTGCTCTGTAGAGGGCGACCGCAACACCTGCACCTCGGACACTACCTCGGCTTGTGCTTGCGCGACCTTGGCAAATAAAGCGACCGTATCTTCATCAAGCCGCTGTCCGGTATCTAACCCCTCTGCGCCCTGATTTTCACCATCCTTCTGATCAGAGGTCATGGCAACACTGATCTTGCCATCGGTCTCGGTCACCTCTACCTGACCGCGCGTGATCTCGTCTTTGAGCGCGCTTCTGACCTTCTCCAGGTCCGAAGAACTTGGGTCGTTGGAGGGTTTGGTGGTGATTTTCAGTTCCGGGTCCGGTGGCTGCTCCTCATCGGTAGTCTGCTCACTGATAGTGCTGAGTGCAGTGGGCTCGACCTTGGCCTGCATAAACTGGCTCGCAATGATGTTATCGGACGTGGGGGGCTCAACTACCGGCACCACCCGCTGCACGCCCATGCTGTCATTCATTGAACCACTAACTTCTTTGAACTTCGGAACGTTCATTTGCGCAAAGGACAAGAGCAGTACAAAAAACGCCATCAGGAGCGTGGCCATGTCGGCGAAGGTCGCCATCCAGGCGGGCGCACCACCGCCCGCGCACTTTGGGCATTCAACCGGCGGCAGCTCCTCAGGCGGCTCGGGCGGAGGCCCGATATCAACCTCTTCCTCAGGGGCTTCAGGCGCGGCAGCCTCGGGTCCAGCGGCTTCTGCCGCCTCCGACTCGACGGCCTCGGGTGCCTCACCCTCGGGAGTTTCGACGTCGACGTTTTCGTCTTCAGCCACGACTATGCTCCCCCTATCACTCAGTTATCGTCCACGATCACTTCAATACGGCGATTTCGGGCGCGGCCCGTCGCGGTATCGTTGGTGTCGAGTGGGCGCGTATCGGCAAACCCCGCGATTTGCACATTGCCTCCCTCGAGGTTAGTCGAGTTCAGCAAAAAATCGGCGATGGATGCGGCACGAGCTGCGGACAGATCCCAGTTAGACTTGAAGCGCTCGCTGAAAGCCACTGGCACGTCATCAGTGTGCCCCTCAACCATCACGCTGCCGGGATATTGCGCGAGGCTATTACCCAGGCGCGTCAGCGTGGGCGTAAAGGCCTGTCTCAGATCTGAAGACCCGGAGGTGAAACTGCCCTGGCTTGCGAGCCTGACAATAATCTTGTCGCCGTCTTTTTCGACTTCCGCCAGTCCAGCGGCAATCTCGTCTGACAAGTCAGCGCGCAGACGGTCATACTTTGACATCCCCGACCCGTCTCCGGTGCGAGATTGGCGACGGGTTGCGCTGGCGCCGCTCCGATTACCCTGCGCTTGATCGGCCAAGTGGACACCGACCTTGGAGCTCAGCGTGGCCGACACTTCGGCCACTTTGGCAACAGCATCCAGCGTCTCTTGGGCCACCTGCCCCCCTTTGCCCTCACCCTCGTTGCCGGCCTTGCCACCCGCGGAGGCGGACTCGACCAAGGTGACCTTGATCTCGCCATTCTCGATCCGCACGTCGGCCATACCCTTATTGAGCTCCTGCTCCAGTGCTTCCTGCACCTGCTGAAAATCGCTCTCAATCGGGTCTTCGTATTCGCCTTCTTCGGTTTTCTTCTCAATGAAATCGCCGCGGACAAAATCAGACTGCTGCTCTTTGACGTCCATTACCGAGCGCTCAGCAACGGCGGGAGTGAAGTTTTCAACCACGATACTGCGCGCCATGGGGATCGTGACCTTCGGCACAATCTTTTCAATACCGAATGCCTGCTTCAGCGAGCCGGCTACCTGCTTGAATTTAGGCACCTCTGTCTCGGCAAAGCTCAACAGCAAAACGAAAAACGCCATCAACAGCGTTGCCATGTCAGCGAAGGTCGCCATCCAAGCGGGGGCGCCGCCGCCTGCGCATTTGGGACAGTCGTCTTCAGGTTCCTCGGGCTTTGGCGGGCCCGGTGGCGGCAGATCCTCATCAACGGCCTCTTCGTCTGCCTCCTCTTCTGAGCCCACTGAGCCGTCGGACTCGGCCGAGTCCCCTGCGTCATTTGATTCGGCTGACTCGGCTGATTCAGTTACGTCATCTGATTCGGCGTCCAAATCGCCGTCAGTATCCCCGGCCGCGTCGAGCGATTCCGTCGCGACAGCGTCGTTCCCATCGCCACTGGCACCATTCTCGGCGTCGGGTTCGTCTGCGCCGTCGTCGTTACTATCGCTCAGATTTGGGTCTGTTGCCTCTGCATCGGCGGCCTCAGCGGTATCGTCTGCAACGGCATCAGCCTCTGCGGTAGCTTGAACCTCATCCGTAGGCTGCTCCGCAGCAACTTCTTCAGGCTGTTTCGTGGCCGCTTCGTCAGCGCCCTGGTCGCCTTCGGTTGCAGTCTCTGTAGCAACGGCCTCAAGCTCTTCTGCCGATTCCTCTGCGTCAGGTTTGATGTCGTCGTCAGCCACGGGGTGTTATCTCAACTCATACCATGCGTCGAAATCAGGCTGCAGCAATCTTTTCGCGACTCTTCGGCGAGATAAATGATGCCAACATATCGCCCAGCACTCTCGGATTGCCGCCCTCTTGCATAAAGAGCACGCCCTCGATGATGAGCTCATTGTTGTTAGCTTCCAGCAACGACGCGTTTTCGAGCTTCTGGGCAATTGGTAGACAAATGACGTTGGCCAGGATTGCGCCATACATGGTGGTCAGCAGTGCTACCGCCATGGCGGGCCCAATGGCCTTAGGGTCCGACATGTTCCCCAACATAATAACTAGACCCGCCAGCGTACCGACCATGCCCATAGCCGGGGCAATTTCACCCCAGGCCCTGAAGATGTTAGCGCCCATCTCATGGCGCACCTTCATCATGTCGTTATCGCGGTTGAGGGAGCTCTTGATGATGTCGCCGTCGGTACCGTCTACCAGCATTGACACCGCCTTGGCCATAAAAGGGTTGGCAATGTCCTGTCCCTCGAGGGCGATCATGCCGTCTTTTCGAGCAATGTTCGCCAGTTCAACGATCTGGGTAATCAACTCCACAGGGTCGTCAATCTTTCGGGAAAACGCCTTTCCCATCACGCCCACGGCACCCAGAAACTCGCCCAAGGAAGACCTCGCCATGACGACCGCGATGGAGCCGGCTACCACAATGAGTAGTGAGGCTGTATCGACGAAGGCCGCGGCATTCTCGGAAATGGCCATGAAAATGAGGCCAAAGGCCCCCACCAAGCCAATAATTGTTGCAATATCCATGATGGACTCCTCGAAAGACGGATTGGGTCACACAATTGACCACTAATATAGCAACACACGCCAATCGCGTCCTAGCGACCTTTTCGGCATTGCTACACCACCCGAATAATGTCAATTTGCTGAACCCTCATAGGCGATATCGGTACGAGAAAAGAAACCTTGACCTCTACGCAATTTGATTTATGTAAGCCGACCGGAGGCAATCGATTACGACGCACTGTGCTTTCGTGAAAACAGCCTGTTAGCGCGTAAACACTAATAACCAGTAACGTCGGGCTGGGCTGAGTGCCAGCGGCGCCCGACGGCCGCCCGGCAAGAGTCTGCTTTTCGCGCATGTAGGGTGCAAAATCAGGGGGTTACCGGTGAATAACCCACATCCGGCCAAAGGTAGCGACGCAATATGCCTCCTTGCTAGGAATACCTGCGACGCATACAGTGGTCTTGTGCAGGTAAGCGTCCATTTACTGAGTCGCTAACACTGCGTGAAAGTTAAAAAGCCAACGCGCAGGTGCAGCCGGCGGCCAGCGGGCAGCGGGCAGAGGACTCTTAGAAAAGTAGCGGGTAATCTGGCCTCAAGAGGGGTATTCAATAATGTGGGACACTAAAACACGTTGTGCGGGATTCTTAGTAATCACGACCTGTGCCGTTATGGCGGGCTGCAGTGACCAACGCAATATGCCCGACTGTGGCGACGTATTTGAGAGCCGGCTCGATAAATCGGGGTATGAGGTACTCGACGATGGTATCGCGCTGCACAAAGAAACCGGACTCAAAGTAACCCAGTGCGCCGTGGGCCAACGCATGTCCAATTATCGATGCCGCGGCGAATCGCTCAAGCTCACGTGGGACGAAGCCATGGCCTATGCAGCAGAGGTGGCCGAAAAAACGGGCGAGCCTTGGCGCCTGCCAGAAAAGGGCGAAGCCCCGGACCTCCTTGAGAGTGAATGCATCAACCCCGCCGCCAACCCCTATGTATTCCCTGATCTTGAGGTTGCAAATTTCTGGACCGGGTCAAAGGGTTTGCATCAGGATAAGTTCCGTTGCTCGTTTTACTCCTATCAAGGGCGCGTTTTCTGCAGGCAGGCGCGGATCATCGAGCAGCCGTTCTTATTGGTAAAAGAGGATTGACCCTCGCCTGAGTGTACCTGTGTTACAAGCCTGCACGAGCTTGTCTATCAATCGCGCTGGCGCGGACCTTCGCCGCCTCACGCTTCTGGCTTAGCCTTGGGGACGAACCGGCGGCACTCCCGGCCGTCAACGCGAAGCACCTCCAGGCAGGGCAACTGGCGCGACTTAAATCCAATCACCTCGCAGGCATAAGGGAATGGCTTGTGGTGGGTGATTTTAAAATACCGACACTGCCAGCAATTGGGCTTGCTAGTCACTATTTTTTGGTGGGGCGGCCGTTGCACCCTCGCGCGAAGTTTCTGGTTCATCCACAAGGCTGTCAAAACGCTCCTTGGCTGCCTCTAAGGCTCTGAGACGACGGCGCGGCAGGTAAAACTCGTCATATGCGCGATACAGCGTAATCGCCACCAATGCCGCTAATGAGCCCCAGGCAAGCAGATCGATCAACTCAACGCGCGCCAACCACAAGCTGGCTTTCTCGCCCCCCTCCATCGAGCGGGCTCCGACCAGTGCCAGTAGCGGGACCGCCAAGAAGAGATAGGTTCGGATGAGTTTGCAGACTGCGCAGTCTTCAGTGGCCAACTGTCCTGCCCTCGTTCACCAATTCGCCCTCCAGTTTCTGTAAGGACTCCTCAAGCAATCCTACAAGTTTGTTTGCCCGCGGCCCAATAAGGCGATAATACTCCGCAGAAATAATTAGATTCTCGGTCAGGGTCGTCACAGATTTAGAGGCCGCTTCGAGCGCCATGGAAAATCTCGAAGTGTAAAAACGCAGGATGGATCCTTTGGCAAATAATAACTGTGACAGTCTCTCTTCTGCCGCGTCTACGTCGGTCACATCATTACCCTGCGTTTCGATTAGGTTGCTGAGGAGCCCGACGAGATCAGAGCAGATACAAGCTGCCTCAGCTAACGATTCTTTTTCGATTTTTATCGCGCTAATAATTCCACCTTGGCGATAACTCACATCTTCGGCAACAGTGGCATCGCACAGGGAAGTCTGGAGTCCCGTGCTGTCACTGATAAAGGGATGTTTCTCCAGCACAATGTGCTCCCAGCCCTCCAAATAGGCACCATGGGCGGTAGAATTTACAAACCGAATCCCCGGTGAGAAAAGCCTTGCGGCATTTTCCATTTCGCCGATGAACCAAAGATAGTCCTCCTGCGTCCTTAGTCGCTCTCCATCGATTCCCAGACAAGTAAGGTGGTCATCATCACTCTCGTCAATATCACCACCGCCGATATCCCCCTCTGCCTGCTTCACGTATCTACCGCGAGAAATGCTCAGGTCCTGACCGACCAAAGTGATAGACCTGACCTCAAACTGGGCAGCCAACCCGACAGCACAAGTGGCGACACAACCCCCTTGCAGCACTGGCGCATCTGCACCATGACAGGCATCACTTATCGAATTTCCAACCATAGCCGGATCAGGCACTGTATAAATCTCTCTAAATCCGGCGTCGAAAACTGAGGAATGCGCATAGTCTGTGCAGATCAAAGAAACCTGCGACAAACCGGGGTGGTTGGGAATAATGCGCGAAAAATCCGTGGCGTCCACATGAAACGCAAAGTCGGGAGTAATCCCGGCCTCAAGCAAAGTCAAAAGGGAACGAATGGGAGATATGACCAGAAAATGATTGCGCTGATTCTTGAGCGCCGGTATCGACTCATATAGGGAAGGGCCAGGCGAGGCGACAAGAACATCTTGCCCTTGAAAAAGAGCTTTCAAACTCGTCACGCTGGGCCTTCTCGCCAGCTCCGGGAGGCGGGTCAACCACTGATGGGTGAAGATAACCGGCCATTCTTTTACTGATTTTTTCCCAAGCAGAACAGCTGACACCGATTTGAAAATTCGCTCAAAGTCTTGATCTGCCGCGGCATTTGGTGTGTCGCCAATCAGTGCTATCGAAGGGATCTCCTCACCTAGCAGTACCGAAAACTGCTCGGTGCTAGGAGAGGAGCCGCTTTTAAACACCACCGGACCAAAAGAGGATTCATCGCGAGTATGCGCAACTTGAGACCTCACCGTAACTTGTTGGTCATTGTCGTATTCTCGCCCTTGCTCAATCACGACAATTTTTTTCTGGCCTCGCGCGACCAGCGCTTCCTGAAGTAGCGCCCGTCGTGCTCCGTGAAGCACAACGATATCTTGGGTGAAATCCCACACTCCGGGGAGTGAATGATCCAAAAATAGTTGCACACCCTCACTACTCGAAAACAATTCTTCCGTCGAAAACTGTGAAACACTTTGCGAGATCCATTCTCTCAACAAATCCAATCTTTGATTTAGACGCACTGCTTGCTCACGATAAACCGCAGCTTCAGTGCCGGATATGGCTGCCCCCGACGCCCAACTCTCTATGGATTCTGATTTTTGGCTTGTCACGGACCGAGCCAGCCAAGAACGCATAGTTCTGACTCGATCCATTTTCTTTCTGGCGCCTTCGATATCGCTTGACTTGCCGAGCTCTATGGCGTCAGCGCACATACGATCTATGGGTTCAATTACCGGAATATAAATATCGGTAGCCCTCCAGCTAAATGAGACCGAGAACTCTCGGTAAATGGTAACGGCTGCCGGTGAGGATGTCTGCTCTCATCACCGCCCGACACAGAAATCACAGGTGCGCATTAAAAATTAAATTCACAATAAACAAACAGTTATGAACATTTTATAAAAAAATCCCGCTGTTGCCTAAAGTTGGTTTCTGCCGGACCGATACCTCATGTATCAGCACGAAGGCTGACGAAAGGGCAAAGATGTCAGCCCAAAGTAACTACCACTAATTGTAACAAGGAGGCCTATCATGGCTGTAGTCAATACCAACATCGCCGCATCTCTTGCGCAAGCGAGCCTGATGAGAAATGAAAGGGCTCTTGGGACCGCGATGGAGCAACTCTCCACCGGTAAAAAAATCAACTCAGCAGGTGACAACGCCGCGGGCCTGGCTATCAGCACGCGCATGTCCTCACAGATCAGGGGCCTCGATGCCGCAATACGTAACGCCAACGACGCCATCAGTATGGTGAATACCGCTGAGGGCGCACTGGACGAAATCACTGCTATGTTGCAACGCATGCGCGAGCTGGCAGTCCAGGCAGGTACGGGCAC
>Ga0255767_1002065_pt1 | contig 17597 bp, 15 predicted proteins | sample 071ome_24_FD_179967 | JGI IMG/M metagenome (GOLD analysis project Ga0255767, IMG submission 179967) | Coastal salt marsh microbial communities from the Groves Creek Marsh, Skidaway Island, Georgia - 071402CT metaG (version 2) | ecosystem: Environmental > Aquatic > Marine > Intertidal zone > Salt...
GGAAGGGCAGCGACAACGTGAGCGCCTGCATCTGAACATCAGGACCCTTCAGGGGGCCATCCCTCTCGAATGGCGATCGGGGGGGGCTCAGGACGGAGCTATGGGATGGCTCCATCCTGGTGACCTCGCAACACCGATCATGGCCTGGATGGCAGGTTCCACTCAAGGTTCGCTAGATCTTTCCAACAGCCTGGCCGAGCATGGTTTCTGGGTCCCGGCCATTCGATATCCTACCGTCTCTCGGAATGGCGCTCGTTTGCGAGTTTCCTTGAGTGCCGCACACTCACCCCATGTGGTCGAGGACCTCGCGACTCGATTGGTGGAAACCTCTGCATCTTATTGTTCGCCATCATGAATCCACTGGCTCAAAAAGATCTTCAGTATGTCTGGCACCCGTTCACTCAAATGCAGGAGTGGAGTCAACAGGAGCCTTTGGTCATTACTTCGGGCAAGGGTGCCCTGTTGCGCGATCAGCACGGCAAGTCGTACCTGGATGCCAATGCTTCGATATGGACCAATCTGCACGGGCACACGCATCCTCGCATCAATCGATCGATTCGCAGGCAGCTGGCACGCATCAGCCATTCTTCTGCCCTGGGTCTGGCCAACGAACCGGCCTCGCTTTTGGCCGAACAGCTGATCAAGACGGCTAATCATCCAAGCTTGTGGCCTCGTTCCTCTTCCTCTTTAACAAACCCTAAACTGCGAAAGGTGTTCTTTTCGGATGATGGCTCGACCGCTTTGGAGACGGCCCTCAAGATGGCTTATGAACATGCGATGCGTCGGGAGATTTCCAAGCGCCCGCGATTCCTTTCGCTGGATCAGGCTTACCATGGAGATACGGTGGGGGCCGTGAGTCTCGGGCAAGTGCCTCTCTTTCACCGCGCATACGATCGACTCCTCTTTCGCACCGACAAGGTGATGTCGCCTTATTGCTATCGATGCCCATTCAATCGGGCCAAAGCTGAGCGAGGGGACGCCCGTTTGCACCGGCGCTGTCAATGGGAGTGCGTGCAGACGGTTGAGCGAAGGTTGGAACAAGCTCAGAGCAAAGGGCAGGCATACGCGGGTTGGGTGGTGGAACCGGTGGTTCAGGGAGTGGCAGGCATGGTGGTGCAACCCGAAGGTTGGTTGAAGCGAGTGGGTCGATTGGCCCGTCAAGCAGGTATCCCACTGATTTTTGATGAGGTCATGACTGGTTTTGGCCGAACGGGCCCCATGTTTGCCTCTCATGGTGAAGGGGTGCAGGCTGATTTTCTCTGCCTGGCCAAAGGGATGAGTGGCGGCTACCTGCCCATGGCGGCAACCTTGGTCACGGATGACATTTTTCGCAGCTTTCTGGGGTCATACGCTTCAGGTAAAACCTTCTACCATGGCCACAGCTTCACTGGAAATCAGCTGGGCGCTGCGGCAAGCCTGGAAAGCCTTCGTATGCTGAAGGATCTTCACGATCTGCGATGGCGCAAAAGCTTGTCGAAAACCCTGGCAGAGGCCTGTGACGCTCTATGGGGCTCGCCACATGTGGGAGATATTCGCCAAACGGGTACGGTGGTAGGGGTTGAACTGGTCAAAAACTGGAAGACCAAAGAGGCTTGGGACTCTAACCAAAGGGTGGGGCAACGGGTGTGTGAGGCCATGGCTTTGCATGGCGTGCTGACACGACCCATTGGAGATGTGATTGTGCTGATGCCACCTTATTGTTGTACCCCTGGGCAAATACGGCGCATGGTGCGCGCTCTTCATCGAAGCCTCGCGCAAGTCTTGGGCTCATAGACCCGGCCTCCGCGTGTTCTATTGAGGGGCTGACCCGCGGGTCAGAAGATTTCAGGAAGAGAGGTTCAGTTCTTCCAGCTTCTGTTTCAGGTGAAGCCATTTTTCTGAGCTATACGCTCCATGCACCTGCAAGGACCTTTCTCCATGGGGATCCCACACAATGAGATGGGGAAAGGACCCTTTAAGTGAAAGACGCTTGCGTAGCGCTTCTTCCCAGTCGATGAGAATAAAACGCCCGTGTTCGCGTGCTACCTTACCCCGAACCCATGAACGCAGTAGCCTGGGGATTCCTGAGATTTCAGCCATGGAAACAATGTCCAACTGGTTTTTGAAACCTGCTTCCACTGCCTGACCCCAGGCGGCGGAATCTTTGGCAGAATCTCGACTACCAATGACCCAGACCTGCCATTTCCCAGACTTGGTGAGAATATCCCTTTTGCGCCCATCGACGTCTTCAAGAGTCATGGCTGGATGTGTTTCAGATTCAGCGAGGCAAGTCCACGCGATGGCCATCAGCGCCCAGAGGTTCAGCAGAAAACGTAACTTTAAGACCTGCATGTGTGGAGTCATGATAGGGCTCAGGGCGTTTCCTCGGCTTCTTCTTTTCCATGCGCAGCCTTTTGCATGGGGTTCTTTTCCTCTTCCTCCGATGAGAGCTCAAAGCGCGCCGAACCAATTTTGGGAGGAAACTGGTTGTTTGCTAGATTGCTGTCCGCGGTCTGAAGGTGAGGATCCAACCGAAGAGTGCGGATGGGTTCGGTCGTGATGAGCAATTTGCGAACTGATTGACTGTCTCGTCTCCAGATTTCGGCGGGGTAGTGACGGGTTTCCCGGTTCCCATTGAAATACTCAATTTCTAGGATCACCGGCATGACCAGTCCACCGATGTTCTCTACTTCGACGACATAAAAGTGGTGTTCCAGTTTCAGCAAGTCGCGGTCCTTGGGATTCAGCTTTTCGAGGGTCTCCTGGCTTTTCTCCCGATCTTCCTCAAGGACATCCAGAGGGTCGTAGTCATTGTAAAAATCAACCAATTCGGGGTAGCGATCCACCAGTCGCTTGAGGTCCTCATTGCGCAGCTCGCTGATGGTTCGAGGTTCCTTGTCGCGCTCCTGTTTGCGACGCTGGTTGTCGATGATGGGATCCAACGTGTCGAGTTGATATTCTGTGAGCTGAGTAATGGCCAGATCGACATGATCCGTCGAATAAAACCAACCGCGCCAAAACCAGTCCAGATCGATCCCGGAGGCATCTTCAAGGGTTCGGAAAAGGTCCGCTGGTTGAGGGCGTTTGAACTGCCATCGCTGGGAATAGGTACGAAAGGCAAAGTCAAAAAGTTCACGACCAAGAATGGTCTCTCTGAGGATGTTCAGGGCGGTAGCAGGTTTTCCGTAGGCGTTGTTGCCAAACTGTAGAATCGATTCGGAGTTACTCATGATGGGCACCTGATTGGGGGAGGTCATGTAGCTTACCATCTTTTTGGGTTCTCCTCGATTCGATGGATAATCTTCTTCCCACTCCTGCTCTGCAAGATACTGCAGAAAGGTGTTGAGGCCTTCATCCATCCAGGTCCATTGCCTTTCATCGTTATTGACAATCATGGGAAAGTAGTTGTGCCCGACCTCGTGGATGATGACCGAAATCAACCCATATTTGGAATGCATCCATTGCTCTCTGCTTTTGGGAATGCCCCAATAGGTGCCATCGGGCAAGGGGCGAGGCGCGTTGAAGCAGATCATGGGATATTCCATGCCTCCAACCGGTCCATTGACCGAAATGGCTACCGGGTAGGGGTAGTCAAAAGAATGCCTTGAGTACACTTCCATCGTGTGAGCAACGGCGTGTGTGGAATAACGACTCCAAAGCGGTTCTGCTTCGTTGGGGTAAAAGGACATGGCCATGACCTCCTGATCTCCGCTGGTGTGGCCCATGGCATCCCAGATGAATTTGCGTGAAGAAGCGAAAGCAAAATCGCGGACGTTTTCTGCCTGGAAGACCCATGTTTTTTTGCCGGTAGCTGGTGTGGTCTCATTGGTCTTCGCTTCTTCCGGTGTCACGATGAAAGCGGGTGTCCGACTCCCTGAAGCTCCTTTAAGTCTTTCCAGCTGTAGTGGACTCAGGACCTCTTCCTTGTTTTGAAGGGTTCCGGTGGCTGCGACGATGTGGTCGTTGGGAACCGTGATGGCAACTTCATAGTCTCCAAACTCGAGAGTGAATTCACCACTCCCCAGGAACTGTTTGTGATGCCAGCCACGATCGTCGGTGTAGGCTGCCATACGGGGAAACCATTGAGCCATTTCGTAGATAAAATTTCCATCCTCAGGGAAAAATTCATAGCCACTTCGAGCCCGTATGAGTTGTGCGTCAATGATGTTGTAGGACCAAGCTATGGAAAAACGCATGGATTCGCCTGCGCGAAGGGGGGTGGGCAGGTCGATACGCATCATGGTTTTGATCACCTGATGCTCCAACCTCTGTCCGGTGGCATCCTTTACACTGTGAATCGTTGCGTGCCCTTCGAACGATTCCCTTTCAAGCAGGGCCCTGAGAGATCGGAACTTCAAGCCTTCCAAATCAGGAGCCAATTCAGTGAGATGGCCATCGGAGTCCTTGGCGAAAAGATTCGCGTCAATTTGGATCCAGAGATAATCGAGGTCATCCGGGCTGTTGTTCTGATAGTGGATCACCTCAGAACCCACGATGCGTTGAAGCTCATCATCAAGCTCTACCTTGATGTCGTAATCGGCTTTTTGCTGCCAGTAGGATTCTCCCGGTGCCCCTGAAGCGGTTCGGTATGCATTGGGGGTCGGCAGGATTTCTTCCAACTGCCGAAATTTAGGTTCTCCCCATTGAGCCCCCAAGCTGGTGGTCAGAAAAAGACAAGACCCTTGAAAATATAGAAAACGGGTGAAGGTGGCCCAGGGTTTCCTTCCTTGAGTAACGTGCTCGGAATACTTGGAGTGAGAGAAAAACCTCATGGCAAAAAGCCTACCTTCCGAATGAGCTGGTGGCAATCATGCGGTGGGGTCTCTCTGGCTTCGGGTCTCATGAGTGCCTCGGGCAGTCCTGGTGTTGGATAGGCAAATCGAGTGATCCAAGGCGTCGCAAGCTCCCTTCGGGTTGGCAAACCAGCCTTGGAAAACGTCATTGATGGAAAGCATGATCGTAGGACTTGTTCCAACGATTCGGATGCGCCTGCCACCGCTCATCCACCTCAGATCAATTTCGTGTTGAGAAAAGGATTTCATGCGCGTCATCCTGTCCAAAGGGGTGAGACATTCATCGTCTAACCCCAATTTTTCTGCAATCCACTGTCGAAGTGGCTGGAGTGGAAGTGGGCAGCTTCTTGCTGTCCTGATGAGCGGGCCTACAAAAAAGGCCCCCAATTGGGAGCCTTTTTTTGATTTGATGGGTGATGAAGCTAGTTCATCTCAAGATCCAAATTGCATGCGCTGAGCTTGTGGTATTTCATCTGGGCAAGGTGCATTGATAGGGGCATCTGGCTGCACCGAGGATGGAGCCACCATGCCGTTGGCCAACATGTAGGCTTCCACTTCCTCGCCACTGACATCGGCCAGCATATGACCATTGATTTCCACGCATGGACTGAGCATCTGGCCACTCTTCTCGATCATCTCCTGGCGCTGGGCAGGATCATTGATGATGTCCCTATCTTCAAAGGCGAGTTGATACTTTCGCATGATAGCTCGAACCCCCTGGCTCCAGCCGCAGGAAGGTTTCAGATAAGCAACGATATTCAGGGAAGGACTTGTTTCACTCATAATTCAAACTTCTTCAGGGAGCATCATGCCAAACCTTGCTTGGGTTTCAACCCGGATTTTCAAAATGTATTGTAATCGGTTGCACAAACCATTCCCGATCAACTACAAGCACTGCATTCAAGTCATGACCTCCTTGTGTAAAATGCATTGAGTCACCGCCATCTTTGAGTCATTAATCCCACGAATCCTTATGAATCGAGCCACCCAATACTTGGACAGCCTTTCTGACCCAGCTCAGGCGGAAATTGCCCAACTTGTTGACATGATGATCCAGGATGCCATCGATGCGGGGTCCAGTGATATTCACCTGGAACCGTGGGATACCAGTCTCGCGGTTCGCGTTCGATTGAACGGGGTGCTGCAGGAGTTGCTGCACTTGCCGTTGGAGTTGAGCGAAAAGCTCAGTGGCCGTTTGAAAGTCATGGCCAATCTGATCAGTTACGAGTCCGATCGCCCTCAGGAGGGTCACGCCCAGATGGACACCACCTCAGGCGGCGTCGAATTGCGCATGTCTTTTTTTCCGGTTGTGCGAGGGAGTTTGCAGGGCTCGGTGTTGCGGGGGGAAAAAATCGTGATTCGTATTTTTGATCCGAACAAGCGCAGTTTCAATCTGGATGATCTGGGTCTGGAAGCCGATACACTGGCCAGTCTCAAACAATTGCTCTCCAAACCCAGCGGCATGATCCTGCTGACGGGTCCCACTGGATCCGGCAAGACCACAGCTATTTATGCTGCCTTGACTCACCTGGCTGAAAAACATGGATCCACCATCAGTATCAGTACCGTGGAGGACCCTGTGGAATACAATTTGCCCATGATCAGCCAGGCACAGATTCATCATGCCAAGGAATTTACTTATCCTGTGGCCCTCCGCTCCCTGATGCGACAGGACCCACAGGTGATTATGGTGGGCGAGATTCGAGATGCTGAGACTGCCAACATTGCGGTTCAGGCAGGATTGACGGGCCATTTGGTCATCAGCACCATTCATAGCAGTAGCACAGCAGGCGTTTTTGCGCGCATGATCAACATGCGCATCGAACCCTTTCTCCTGGCTTCCAGCGTGATTGGCGTTCTGGGCCTGCGATTGATCCGCACCAATTGTGCTTCTTGCGCGATGCCCTATCAGCCAGAGCCGGGATACATGAAATTGATTCCTTCCGATCGTGTGGAAGATGCCAGTCTCCGACAAGGTGGTGGATGTGAGCACTGTGTCATGACCGGTTTTGGTGGACGCATTTCAGTAACGGAAATGCTGGAAGTGGATGAGGCGATTCGAGAGGCGGTCATGGAAAAGATGCCTACCCGCAAGTTGCAGGAGGTTGCGGTCAAACGTGGAATGCGTACCCTGTGGCAAGCCGGGATGGATCGAGTCGTCAAGGGTGAAGCACCCTTGGAGGAAATCATCCGGTCCATCCCAAATGACCAAGGGTGACCGGGTTTGAGTTCTTAAAACCCGAACACCCACTCACCGATCAAGGGCCCAGGTGGGTAGGCCTCCACCTTGAAAAGGAAGCTTTCAACCTGTCTGATGGCCATCGGACATGAATTCAAAAGAAGCCTACCTTGCTCTTCACTTACTGGATCACGTGGGCCCCGTTCGGCTCAGAAGGCTATTGGAAGTTTTTGGTCGGCCAGAAGCCATTTTGGCGGCATCGATGAGTCAGCTGCGTCAAGTGCATGGCTTGGGAGAAGAAACGGCTCGTTCGATTTGCGATTGGGAAAACCGGGTGGATTTGGTGGGCGAGCTACAAAGGATCCAGCAGCATCCTTGCCAATGGATCACCCTTGAAGATGCAAATTACCCTCAGGCATTGAGAGAAATATACGATCCTCCTGCAGTATTGTACGTTCAGGGATCGATTGAGCCATGCGATCACCTTGGCCTGGCGATGGTGGGTTCTCGGCGCGCCTCGGCCTATGGCCTGGAATCGGCAAGGCGGCTTGCCATTCAAATGGCCAGAGCGCATGTGAGTGTGATCAGCGGTGGGGCCAGGGGTGTGGATGGAGCCTCCCACCAGGGCGCCATGCAGGCGGGAGGCAGAACCTTGGCTGTGTTGGGGAGTGGTTTGGATTGCCTCTACCCCAGGCAGCACGTGGGCTTGTTCCATCGGATTGCCGAGCATGGCGCCCTGATCACTTCGTTTCCTTTTGGACGTCATGCTACTCGCCAATCGTTCCCGATGCGCAACCGGATCGTGGCAGGGATGAGCCTTGGTGTGATTGTCGTGGAAGCCGGCTCCTCGAGTGGTGCCCTCATCACGGCCCATCAGGCCCTTGACTATGGACGTTTAGTTTTTGCCCTGCCCGGTCGAATTGATGCCCTCAACAGCAAAGGCTGTCATGCATTGATCAAACAAGGGGCGAAACTAACCGAGCACGCCGAAGATGTGCTTTCAGAGTTTGAATATTTGTTCCCAGCTTCCAGCTCAGACCTCAAAGGGCCCCCAAGCGTGAGTCAAAAGGTTGAGATGACTTCTGAACAAAGGCAGTTGATGCTCCATTTGCAAGGTCAGGAGCTCACCGTGGATGCCTTGATTGAAGTTTGTGGATTACCCGTTTCTCAAGTGTCCATGCTTCTTTCAGAGCTTGAGATGAAACAATGGGTGAAACGGCTTCCAGGGCATCAATATCAAAGTTTGATCACTTTACCTGTAGCGCCCTGACAGTCCCCAAAGCGATAGGCAAGCACGGCTAGAAGCAATGAAGATACTTGAACGACCTCATGCGGAGTTTTTTCTCTAGTAACATGATCCTTTGGGATGGAAGAAAGCCCCTAAGAGAGCCCCTAAGAGAGCCCCATTCAGGGCCGCAGTTTTTGATGCAGCATCTCTCCTACCAGGGATGGGTTGGCCTTCCCCCGGCTCAGCTTCATGACCTGCCCTTTCAGGAAGTTCAGTGCCGCGTCCTTCCCCTGTCGGTAATCCTCGGCGGGTCCGGGGTTGGCTTCGATGGCTTGATCGCAAAATTGCTCGATCGCGCTGGAATCTGAAACTTGAATCAGTCCTTTTTCCTCTACAATGGTGGAGGGCGATTGCCCCGTCTGGAACATCTCTGAAAAGACGGTTTGGGCAATCTTACTACTGATTTTTCCGGATTCGACCAATTCGGTGAGTTCGACCAAGTGCTCTGGTGCAAACGAGACGTCCTTCAAGTGGGTCTGAGTTTCCACAAGATTGGCCCTGAGATTGTTGATGACCCAGTTGGCGAGGGCCTTGGGGTTTCCGCCGCGCTGAGCCGTTTCCTCAAAATAGTCACCCAGCGCTACGTCATTGACAAACACCTCCGCATCGCCGTCCGGCAGCTGGTATTGATCCATGAAACGCTTCTTGCGGTCCAAGGGAAGTTCAACGACACCTTGTTGAACCTGTTCAAACCATTCTTTGGAAGGCTCAAAAGGTACGAGGTCAGGACATGGAAAATAGCGATAGTCATGGGCATCCTCCTTGGTTCGCATGCTCTCTGTGATACCTGCGACATCATCCCATCGTCGGGTTTCCTGGTGAATGGTCTCTCCGTTTCGGATGGCTTCGAGTTGCCGAGGGATTTCATACTGGAGGGCCCTTCGTACGCCGCTGAAGCTATTCATGTTTTTAATCTCAACTTTGGCCCCCAAGGTAGAGCTTCCTTTGGGACGCACACTGATATTCACATCACAGCGGACCATACCTTTTTCCATGTCACAGTCGCTGATCTTGCCATAGACAAGAATATCCTTGAGCGCATTGAGATAGGCATGGGCCATGTCGGCACTGGTGATATCGGGTTCTGACACAATCTCCAGCAAAGGCACCCCACCTCGATTGAAGTCCACCCCACTTTGACGATCAAAGTGAAAGCTCTTGCCGACATCTTCCTCCAAATGCGCGCGTGTGATTCGCACACGCATGGGCTCGCCTTTCATCTCAAAGTCCACGTAGCCGCCGAGAGTGGAAGGATGAGCCAACTGGGTGAGCTGGTAATTCTTGGCCACATCCGGATAGAAGTAATTTTTGCGATCAAATTCCACATGGCCTGGCAGCTCGCAATGAAGCAGATAACCTGTCAAGGCCGTCAACCGCAGGGCTTCTTCATTGGGAACGGGGAGTACTCCGGGCATGCCAAGGCAGACAGGGCAAACCTGGGTGTTGGGCTCGGCCCCGTATTGATTGGCACAGCCACACCACATTTTCGATTGGGTTTTGAGCTGGACGTGGGTTTCAAGCCCGATGATCGGTTCGTATTCCATGGTATGAGATCCCTCTGTGGGAGTTATGGCATGTATGGCAAGAGCTTGCGACGCAAATGACCGTTATTGGCGATCATGGCGTAGCGATAGGCATCATCGATGGCTTGGTGATAGAAATCACCTCCAGCTTGCTGAAGGATGAATCCACCCCCAACGATATCCCAAATCCGGACGCCTTTTTCCATGAAAGCATCCAGTCGGCCATCCGCAATCCAGACCAGGGAAAGGGCTGCGGCTCCCATGATGCGCACTTTTCGAACCTTGTAGACCAATTGGTTAAAGGCAGGGAGCATCTCATCCAATGCTTCTGTTGTTTTTGAAAATCCAATGGCCAGCATGGTTTCTTTGAGCTGCGAGTGAGAGCTTGGGCGAATGAGACGCCCATTTAATCGGCCTGGCTTCCCCTTCAAGGCCGTCCACATTTCGTCGAGAAATGGATCATAGACCAGTCCCAGAATTGTCTCGTAGCCGACTTTACCGCGCCCAGTCTTTTTGCGCTCCTGGAGGGCAATGCTCACACAGGCATGGGGCAGGCCATGAGTAAAATTAACCGTTCCATCAATGGGATCGACAATCCACCGGGTGGGCTCTTGCACATCGCCTAGAAAACCCTCTTCGCCCAATACAGGTAAGGTTGGAAAAGCCGATCGAAGGATTTTTTCGATCCGTCGCTGACACCGCTGGTCCAATTCCAACTTGATGTCATGCTGGCTTTCTTCCTGGCGCTTCTTATGTTTGCGAACATTTTGAAACATTAACTTGCCGGCAGCCATGGCCGCTTCCTGAGCGGCGGCAAGTGCTTTATGAGGTTTGGTGGGTGTGGCGACTGATTCCATGGGGCATACATCCAATGGCCGGAAATTCGCCCAGATAGCACAAGCGTTCTCTGGAGTTTCCTGCTTTTGTTTTCTCCCCGAGATTAACCGTTGGCCCGGACGTCAAATCAAGGAAGAAGCCATGTTTTTTCTTGGATTACCCTATCAGCGCATGCCCAAGAAGGCTTGGAAGCCAACCGGTTTCGGACGCAAAAACCTCGACGCCAACCGTGGTGGATGATAAGCAACCGAAGTCGGCTTTATCTATCGTATGCAACGCAATTGGATGTTTATGAAAAAATACTTATCAATCATTTGTATGACCGTTCTTGCCATGGTGTGCCTCAGGGGAGCTACCACGGAAGATTTTGAGGACCAGAACAAGCGCCATGGCTATGCCCTGGGTGCCAACTATGGGCGACTGCTCAAGCAGAATGGTGTTGAAGTGGATCTGGACATGTTTTTTCAGGGCATGAAGGACTACATCGCTGATCAATCTCTGATGGAAGATGCCGACATTGCCGCTGCGACCAAGGAAATCAACGAACTGGTTTCACAGCGTCGCAAGGCCGAACAGGATCGCATTGCAGGCGAAAACTTGGAAAAAGGGAAAGCCTTTCTGGAAGAAAACCGAGCCAAAGAGGGTGTTAAAGTACTGGCAAGTGGCCTTCAATACAAGGTGATCTCTGAGGGAACCGGCGCGGTTCCTACCGCCTCGGACAAGGTCAGTGTACACTATCGAGGCACTTTTCTGGACGGGAAAGAATTTGACAGCAGTTACTCGCGTGGCAAGCCTGCCAGTTTCAATGTGACCGGGGTCATTCGAGGTTGGACCGAAGCCCTCCAGCTCATGAGTGTCGGTTCCAAGTGGCAATTATTCATCCCATCGGATCTTGCCTACGGGCCGAACGGCAATCGGAACATTCCGCCGAATTCTGCTCTCCTCTTCGAGGTGGAGCTTCTGGGCATTGAAACCAGCGCCAAGCCCAAGCCTGCTCAGCCGATTACCAGTGACATCATCAAGGTGCCGTCGGCCGAGGAACTCAAGAAAGGGGCTCAGCCTGAAGTGATCAAAAAAGACGAAGTGGACGCCTATCTCAAGAAAAACAAGACGGGACAAGCCACCGAGGAAAAATAGCAAGGGTTCGGCTTTTGCATGAAATGGGAACCACCCCCATATGGGGGTGGTTTTTTTGTGTTCGCTGCATGAAAACGCAACCCGCTTCAATAGCTGGTCAAAGGAACAGCGTTCCTTTGAGTCAAAGCTTTCGCGGATTGCTGGCTTGAGAGTTGCCTGTCTCCAGGGATCAGGCTTCAATGAACCATGCCTCCTTTTTCCACCATCTGTCGCCACCTGAGTCACTGTTTCCTCTGGATAGCGATGCTGCCATGCCGGGTTCCCTGCACGGTCCACGGAGCTTCCCGAGAGTTGCCTGAACCCCCGAACATCGTTCTCATTTTTTGCGACGATCTGGGGTACGGAGATATTGGACCCTTTGGGGCTAGGAGTCATTCGACTCCCCATCTGGATCGTATGGCAGCTGAGGGGCTTCGGATGACGCAGTTCTACTCCAGTTGCAGCGTTTGTACCCCCTCACGCAGTAGTCTCTTGACCGGCTGTTACGCACAGCGGGTCAACATGCATGTGGATCATCAGAATCTCTGCGTTCTCTTTCCCGGAGGTAAGAAGGGTCTTCACCCGGATGAAATCACCCTGGCAGAGCTGCTCAAGCAACAGGGTTACGCGACTGCTTGCATTGGGAAATGGCATCTCGGAGATCAGCCACCCTTTCTGCCCACTCGACAGGGTTTTGATCTTTTTTTTGGTCTACCCTACAGCAACGACATGGGTGCACGAAAAAATACCTCACGACCACCGCTGCCTCTCATGCGGGGAGAAGGGGTCGTCGAAGCTCCCGTCGATCAGACCAACTTGACCGAACGCTACACTCAAGAGTGCATCAGGTTCCTGAGGGATCACCCCCGCCAACCGGTTTTTATTTACCTACCCCACACCTTTCCTCACGTTCCGCTATACGCCAGCGAGGGGTTCAAGGGGCAATCCTCCAATGGTCTTTACGGTGATGTGATAGAGGAACTGGATGCTTCGGTCGGTAACATTCTTCAACACATTCGGGAAAGTCAGCAGGAGAATCAGCGATCCACCTTAGTGATCTTCACCTCAGACAATGGAGCGACTGCGGGACGAGGGCGCAGTAACGGTCCGCTCAGAGGATACAAGGGCTCGACATGGGAGGGAGGCATGCGGGAACCCTTTATTGCCTGGTGGCCAGGTGTCATCCCTGCGGGGACACAGTCGGATGCCTTGAGTGCCACCATGGATTTGTTTCCAACATTGGCCTTTCTCGCCAAGGCCTCGGTGCCAGAGGATCGCGTGATCGATGGAATGAACCTCTGGTCTGTTTGGCATGAGCCTGGAAAGCACCGCCATTCGCCGAGAAAAACGTTCTTCTACTATCAAATGCAGCAGCTGCAGGCCATTCGAGATCACCGATGGAAGCTCCATCTTGCCTTGTCGCCCAAGCTTCGTAATTGGGGAAAACCTGTGGCTCAAACATCGATGATGCTCTTTGATCTACAGCAGGATCCCGGAGAAAAGCATGATGTGGCGCAGCATCATCCGGAAGTGGTGGAGAGGTTGCTTGCCCAGGTACAAGCCATGCGAGTGGAGCTGGGGGATTTGGGCATGCAGGGCCAAGGCCAACGTCCAGCGGGGTGGGTAGAGCAGACGCGCATGCTTTTTAGAGATCAGTAAGCAAAGGAGGCACTTCGAAAGCCCATGGCAGATGGAGTGTCGAGATTGCCGCAGTCTTTTTCTCCCCGCCGCCTGCCTCCATCGTCGCTCAGAACTTGAAGTATCTGCCATTGGGTATCTGGAAAGATAAAAATCGCCTCTGGATCCAGAAGTGCCAGCCCATCCATGGGAATGGGCTCGGGGGTCGAGGTATTGCCGTCCCAGAAGAAAAGGGTGGCACCCTCTTGCTTCCAAGGATCGTCCGCAATGATCAAGATGTCCCCTCCTACACTGTCGGCGCCTCGAATGGATTGACCTCCCAGATCCAGAAGGGCGTAGCCTCCGAATTGAGCCTGCGTCCCGAAACAGACTTTTCGAGGATTTGACAATTGCACCATCAGGGCTTTCCCGGCGATCAGTGGTCCACGAAAGCCGATCCACAGTGAGTTGTTGGCACCTGCACAGAGTGCTTCGATGTTGAGACCCTTGGGATCATCACCCGCTTGCCGGTAAGCGCTTTCCAGGCTCAGGTGCGCCATGGAAGGGTCCTTGAGTAAATCGGCCATGAGGTCGTCGTAGGGCTTCCCTTCTACTTGCAATCGAAAGAGCCCTGCTTCAGGTTCTAGCGAAAACCCCATGAAGGTTCGTCTTTCCTTTTGTTTCTTACCCTCGTTGTCCCGAGAGTGGGAACCTATCACGTAGAAGGTGCTACCCACACGAGCCATGGCCTCGAGATCGGCCTCCTCTTTTTTCTTAAGGTCCAGATGCTTTCGAATATTCAAGCGTTGTTTGGGTAAGCCGGACCGGGACCGTTCATAGATCAGGAGTTCACTGGTCTCGTCATTGACGACCACAAAGTGTTTCTCATCGATGGCCACACCTCCGGAGCCATCGCAGACTCCCTGGCAGTCATCGATTTGAAGAAGGGCGTAATGAGGGCGGATCTCCGGGTGTGAAGCAGAAGTGGTCCTCTCGGCTCCAGCCGATACCTTGGCTTCCTGGGGGCGGCAACCCATGCACAGGAGCCATGCCAATCCGAGGATCTTGGCCCATGGTCGCAGACAATCATGCGAGAGCTCAGAAGGAATGAACTTCATGGTAAATGGGTCTTCAGAAATTGACGGACCCATGTCATGCGTGTGCGATCGTAGAAATCTGGTCCTCCATGAGCCCCGCCGTGTAACACATGAATTGTGGCGGCGCAACCGGTGTCCTGGTATTTGCCAGCAAGTTCCAAGGACTGATTGATCGGCATTTGCGGATCCTGGTCCCCATGGATCATCAGCAAGGGTGGATCTGTCTTGTCGGTATGAAAAACCGGGCTCGCCAGTCGTGCCGTTTCAGGGACCTCTTCAGGTGCACCACCCAGTAAAAGTTGTAAGGCGGGTATGCGCACACTCAGTCCGTGAGGAGTCGATTGATTCAGGATCGTGGTTAAATTGGAGGCTCCGAAAAAGGAGATCACCCCTTGTACGCTCGAAGAAGCCTCCAGATGATCCCCAATGGTGCCTTCGAGGGCTGCATGATCGTTCGTCACCCCTACAAGGGCTGCGAGGTGCCCACCTGCTGAAGCACCTGCAATCACGATTTGCTCCGCATCCAGGCCAAGGGATGGTCCTTTCGCTCTCAGGAATCGAATGGCAGCTTTGATGTCATGCACATTGGCCGGGAATTTTGCCTGTGTGGTCAATCGGTAGTCCACACTGGCAATGGCATGCCCTTCGGCTACCAATCCCTGCAATGGCATGCTGGACTTGTTGCCCGCTCGCCAAGCCCCGCCATGTACCCAAACGATCAAGGGACTGATTTGTCGGGAAGCAGGGCGATAAAGATCGAGTGTGAGAGTGAGGTCTCCTACTTGAGCGTAAGGGATGTCTTTTTCAAGTTGCATGCTCGTTGGGGTTTCTGCACCCACCATGCTGGCGCACACCATGCCCAGGACAACAGGCCATCTGAGCGAAATTTTGCTGACTCGAGAAGCTCGATACCGGATGTGACGCAGCATGTCATGATTAAATGAGACTCCCTAGCGTTCGACAAGCCATTCGTCAGACCAGGGGTAACTCCCGGGTTTGGGAATGAAGGTTGGAAGTTGATTTGAGTGATGTGCAAGCTCTGGAATCCCTTCGCTGGAAGCCCGAGTCACTTGGAAATCATGCCACCCCATTGCGTCGGCCAGCTCCAGAGCCGTTTCTCCTCCCTCGACAAACACTTGGTCCACCCGGATCTCGGCCATGATATGGCGCACTATCTGGACCAGGCGTGAGCCTGCAGTCTTTCCTTTCATCAGATCATTCAGGGGCTCAGTGGAGGTTGTCACAAGGCATCGTCCTGTCTTTTGCAAATGGCCAACGGCATCATCCACCCAGGTCTGCGGAGGGCCTATTTCGGAGGATGCAAGCCAGGTCGAAGAGCATTCATGGACGGGGATTCCGTTTTGGTGACACCAGTTGAGCCGACCCGCAGCCAAGGCCCCGGGGCTTCCGCAAACAAAGAGCTGGTTTGGTGGATCATTCTTTGGGGAGAGTTTCTCGGAGCAGCTTTCAGGGTTGGAACCTTTTGCCTTGAGCAAGGCTTCGAAGAAATCAACGCCCCCCGCCATTAGGCAGGAGTCCGGTGCTTGGTTTGCCCACTCGATGACCTGACTCATGTATTCAATCGAAGGAATCAAGATCCCTTCTTTGTTCAGGTGTTTCGGTTCCTCAATCAGGTGGACAGGGTAAGAACCCTCTCTCCCCATCAAATCCATCATGGAGGAGGATTGCCTCGGGTAATGTGGATCGCGTGCGAAGAACGTTTCGTGGAGGGGCTCTCCTTGAATGTGATAGTACCCATCCACAATGATGCGTCCCTTGCTTGGATTGGCCGGTATCAGGAGTGCACGCTGCAGGCCCACCATGGAGAGAATACTTTCGATTTCCAGACGCACATGGCCTCGCAGAACCGAATCCACCTTCTTGAACATCCAAGGGACATCATTCAGGTCGATTCCCTGGAACAACGCATGAATGGCTTGATAAGCGCGCGAGCTTGAAGCCATGCGAGTGCGGGTATCCATGGCCAGAAGACCCTCCCTCATACGGTGTGCGCGCAGAGTGCTCACTCGTGCCCTCAAGCCATGGCGAAAGGCCATGCCGGCCATCTCCGCAGCGCCGGAAAAATCGTCTGCAATTACGAGAATCACGGTGATAATTCGATTGTTTTGATCGTGTGAATCTGCTGATATGCGAAAGGTCAGCACCTGATCGTTGCCCTCTTCATGAACCCATCTTCCTCATCTTCCAGTGATCACGATGCTGAAGCCGCGCCCAAGCGGATTTATCTTCTGGAAGATCATCCCACGATGCGATCCGGAATCAAGCATCTGCTTGAAGAGGATGGTGCCTGCTGCATTGTCGGGGAATCCGCTCAGGCAGCCGAAGCGCTTGAAAGCGTTCCAACCCTCCGCCCGGACCTGGTCATTGCCGATTTGGTGCTGGAGGGGCAAAGCGGGTTGGATTTTCTAAAACTTTCGCTTCAGAGCATGCCAGAACTCAGCGTGTTGGTGTATTCCATGCATGAGGAGAAATACTATGCTGAACGAGTGTTAACCGCAGGAGGCCGTGGCTACTTGATGAAGTCCTCACAACCCGAAACCCTGGTTCATGCGGTGCGACAAGTCCTTGAGGGGCAGGTTTACCTCAGTCCAAGCATGTCCGGTCAGCTACTGGATCGTTTGAGCCGAAGCCCCAGCAAATCGAATGTGCCCTTGTCTCCTATCGAGCGACTGACGGACAGGGAATTGGAAATCCTTACGTGGATTGGGCGAGCCAAAACATCCATGGAAATATCCAAACTGTTGAATATCAGTGTGAAAACCGTGGAGACGCATCGTTCGCATATGCGACAGAAGCTGATGCTCCGTTCGCGTCATGAGCTGATGCAGCTCGCGATTCGATGGGTGGAACATGCCGTTTGATTCCTTCCTTGCCCAATATTCCATAAATACAAGTAAACACTTATATTATAATAGTGTAAATACGGATATCAATACGGTAACGATTCGTACATAGTTTCCTCCGAGCAACCCAATCGAAGTTAACAACCTCAATCGTCATAAGTATGAACCAACGTTTGAAAAAAACGAAAATAGGCGCTTTCACGCTCATCGAGCTGTTGGTCGTGATCGCCATCATCGCCATTCTGGCGGGCATGCTGTTGCCGGCATTGGCTAAAGCCAAGGCCAAGGCGCAGAAAATCAAGTG
>Ga0255767_1002074_pt1 | contig 17565 bp, 13 predicted proteins | sample 071ome_24_FD_179967 | JGI IMG/M metagenome (GOLD analysis project Ga0255767, IMG submission 179967) | Coastal salt marsh microbial communities from the Groves Creek Marsh, Skidaway Island, Georgia - 071402CT metaG (version 2) | ecosystem: Environmental > Aquatic > Marine > Intertidal zone > Salt...
GATAGCCCAGCCGCGCGAAATTACGTGTCCCATTGGACCCGACATCGACGAGGAATAATTGGTCGCCCGCTACTACCACCACGCAGGGACCCGAGGCGCGGGGTGAGGGCATCGGGCCGCCCGCGCCGCAGAGCGCGACGTGCAGGCCATCTTCCAGGAGCTCAACCTGATTGATGCTCATTTGTTTCGGGAGCGCCACCGCTAACAACCGTTCGGCGATCGCAGCTCGCTGCGAATACCCCAATCCCAGCAGGATCAAACCGCAGCCCAGTACAACCAGCAATTTCTTCATCTCAAGCCCCCTTCCCACAACAACCGATATCTTTAATTGTGCCGAGTCTAGACTTATTGGCATTCATTGTGCCAATATAAAGCAAAACCCCGATGCCATTATGGCCTAAACGGCAGCTGGATGGTGACTGCAGGCTCCGGAAATCCTGCTTGGTATCAGCCCGAGAGGCCGGTATTAGTTGGCCTGAGCCATGCCGCTGGAAGCTTGTGTTTCCCCTTGGCTGTGGCACTATCGGGTGAGTAAAAGTAGGGGGGGTGCGCTCGGAACGCTCTGTGGGCGCTCTTCTCGATAAAAAAACAACGAATCAGAACCTATCCATGGGAGTCCACAACAATGGTTAAGACATTTGCGAAAGTAGCCTTGAGTGCTGCGGTGGCCAGTCTGTCGGTGACAGCGTTTGGCCAGGCACTCGAAGAGGTTGTCGTAACAGCGCAGAAGCGGACCGAAAGTCTGCAAGACGTACCGATCTCGGTGACCGCGATCAGCGGCGAGTTGATTCAGGATGCCTCTATCAGAAGCTTTAGTGAACTAGGCGCCTACGTCCCGAATTTTTCCGTCAGTGAGAACCCGGTGAATACGATTATCACCATGCGCGGCATTTCAATCGGCGGAAATCAGTCCTTCGAGCAGTCGGTGGGTGTTTTCCTAGACGGCGTCTATCTGGGTCGAAGCCGGCAGTTGCGTCTCGGTCTCTTTGACTTGGAGCAGGTCGAAGTCCTGCGTGGCCCACAGGGCATTCTCTTTGGAAAGAATACGCTGGGCGGCGCCGTTAACGTGCGCTCTGCGGCGCCTGTCGTGGGTGAAGGCCTATCGGGTCGTGTCGCGGCCAGTTTCGAGTCTGACAACGGTGAGTACTTTGAGGGTCACATTAGTGGCAGCGTCGGCGAGAACGTCGCGATGCGGTTGGCGGTGATGGACCGGTCCGTTGACGGCTACCTCGACAACGTTGATCTGGGGTCCGCGTACCCCAATTCGCCCACGACCGATGAGACCATTGCTCGCATTGGCCTGCAGTGGGAACCATCCGAATCTACTTCAGTTGGGATCCGCTACACCTACTCGGATTATCGGCGGGTCGGCTCAAACACGGTCGTTCCGGACTTTGGCCCGACATTGGTCGATAGCACCGGCGACGGCGTAAGAAACCAGCCGTTTGTGCCAGATTCTAACGCGCTGATGTACGGCATCATGGGATTCCTATATCCAACCTATGCGCCCACCGCTAGTACCAGAGATGTGTTTTACGACGGCCTGTCGATCGGCGGTACGGCATCGCTCGACGGGGGCAACGGCTCTGAGCGCCTGTCAGGGACAGACACTGAGAACCACGAAGTCTCTCTTAACATCGATCATGAGTTCGGCAATGGGATGACGTTGACTTCAGTGACGGGCTTTTCCCAATACGAGTACAAGGACGGGATTGAGGCGGACTTTCTGCCGTTAGAATTCATCGGTCGCAGCGATGACTCGGAGTTTGACCAGTTCAGTCAGGAAATCCGTCTGTCATCGGACCTCGACGGTCGATTTAGCTGGGTGGTAGGCGGTAATTTCCTTAACTCCACCCAAGAAATTGACCGTTCTGTGATGAGTGATGGGACCTTTGGTCAGCCCGGCGTGGTGCAGGCACTCCTTGGGTTACCCACGATTTGGGCCTATGGGCCAGATGATCTGGCGCTCATTAACGGTGCGTTTGGTACGAGCCTGACCCCCGGCATCCCCGGTCTCACCATGTGGAACCAGGTGAATACACTCTCGTATTGGGAGCAGGAGACCGAGTCTTGGGCGCTCTTTGCGCAAGGGACGTTTAACATCACCGACAATTTGAGCATCACCGCGGGCGTGCGTTACACCGAAGAAACCAAGGAAGCCATTGCCCAAACCTGGGTAAACAGTGAGGCCACAGGCCTTGATTTTAAAAGCCCAGACGGAGACGCCTGGTTCGCCGATCCAACTAACACGGCGCTGTTAGGTAACTTCCTGTTGCAAGAGCTCGCGGGTGGCGCGTTGGATCGTACCAACCACTTGTTCAACGGCGACAGAAAGACTGACCAGACAATTCCGGCTGTCTCAGTTAATTGGACGCCCGGTGAGAATCACTTGCTCTATGCCAGTTACACCGAGGGCTTCAAGAGTGGCGGTTTTAATGCGCTTGATAGTCAGTTGCCAGCATACACTGGCGGCCCAGCCTGCCCGCTCGATAACCTGCCGGGATGTATCCAGCGCAACACTCCCGGAGCAGGATTCGAATACGATGATGAAACGGCATGGTCTTTTGAAGTGGGCGGTAAGCACACCCTCTTCAATGGCCGGATGCGCGTGAACTGGTCTTACTACAACAGTGAGTATGACGATCAGCAGGTGTCGACGTTTGTTGGCCTCGGCTTTGTTGTGACCAACGCAGCGAGCACGGAAATCTCTGGCTTCGAGATCGACTCGGCTTTCCAAGTGACAGAAAAACTCCGCTTGAATCTGTCTGTCGGCACGGTTGATGGTGAGTACAAAGACTTCAAGGGCGCCGCGTGCACACCTCTGCAAGCGGCGGATATCGGGTTTGCCAATTTTGTTACTCCCGGTGGTTTAACCCCAAACTCACCGAACCTTACCTCGGCCGATGGCCTCTGTACGCAGCTGTTTGACGCCAGCGGCAGGCAGGCTGCGATTGCTCAGGACCTCTCCGGCCGAACAATTGGCGCAGCTGAGTGGTCAGGTTCATTCGGTGCGCAGTTCATGCAGCCCGTGGGCTCCATGATGTGGTTCACTGAGCTCGACGTGCAGTTTACCGACGACTTCTTATACACCGGTGATCTCGATAGGGCTCAATATCAAGACGGCTTTGAGCTTGTTAACTTGCGAACAGGTCTCCGCGGGGAGAACTGGATGTTGATGCTTTACGGCCGAAATATCGCCGACGAAAACTATGCAACCGGCGGTTCTGTAGTGCCGTTGGCACAGGGCTCGAAAATTCGATACTTGGGTCGAGGCGAGGTCTGGGGTATTCAGGCAGCTTGGGAGTTTTAATCTCGAGCTGATGAGTTAAACAGGGGCGGCTTCGGCCGCCCTTTTTATTGATTGTCAGCTTTTGGATTTCGAGGCTCGTGAATCGGTCACTAATTAGTCTTCGTTGCGTGTCCCCCGTTTTATTTTGCGACCGATTCGTATTGCGCCATCAGCTGATTGAAAGACATTTTTATGCGATGCCATGGGTATGGGACGACACGGGCCAATGAGAGATGGATCGGTAAGAATAGTGTGGGTGACCCCCACTGACTTTGTGAAAGATCCGAGCGGATGGTGAAAAGCCTGATGAAGCGCACCCTGATCGTCATTGCACTTGGTATGGTGTGGCTCGTTTGGCTGGGTTGGTTCTCGGCGAGGCCTCCACTCACGATAGATTCGGCGACGCTTGCGGGAGATGGCTCAAACCTGAATTACTGCGAGTTGCCCGTGCTCGATGGCTCCGGACAGCGGGCTGCTGATATTGCCAAAGGCAATACGCCCGGCTGTGGTTATGACCACTTTCCTTTGCCAATTCTGGCCTCCTGCACGGAACCACTGCCGCCCGAAGCCGACGATATTCGGGGTCTGTGGCGCGGGGTATCCGGGGGTCATGTCGGGCATGTAGAGCGAGTCGAGCAATGTGGTAGCCGGGTCGTTGTGACCGCGGCGGGGCTCATCCACGACTACGGTCCCAATAGCACTGGTGGGCTCAACACCAACGACACCGAGGGTTCAGTCCTGTTCACCTTGGGTGGTAAAGAGCACTGCATGCGCACCTCGGCGAGCATGATCTGGGAAGACAAAATCCTCAACTTTTATGCCTTTGGTTGGGGCCCGAAAGTGGTACGCCGCTACCGGGAGGGCGACGAGCTGATCTGGGAGTATGCTGACGGCTCGGTGACGCGTATGGAGCGTTTGTGCACCCTGCCCGAAGAAAATAAAGTGCCCAAGCCTCGCGGCAGACGGTTCAAATTGTTTTAAAGCGTTCCTGCGCTATCTCAGGCTCATAAAGCGGTAGGAGATACCAATGTTCACGGAAATGTGGGTCGACCGAACCGACTATCACCACACTCGAGTGGTACAGGGTGATGTGCCAATGCCCGGTGAGAGCGAGATACTGGTCGCTATCGACAAGTTTGCGATGACCGCCAACAACGTCACTTATGCCGCATCGGGGGACCTGTTCGGATACTGGCAGTTTTATCCCACCGGGGAAGACCCCTGGGGCAAGGTCACGGTGTGGGGTATCGGCGAGGTGCTAGCGAGCCATGTTGAAGGCATTGCCGTCGGTGAACGGCTTTACGGCTTTTTCCCCATGGCGAGCCATGTGGTGATGAAGCCCGGTGAGCTTTCCGAGCGGGGGTTTACCGACGCCATGCCGCATCGGAGCGAGCTGCCTGGTCTCTACAACTATTACGCACGGACGCAGTCGGAGCCCGCTCAGCTTCAAGCGCTTGAGGATCAGCGTTGCATCTTTTTCCCGCTATTTATGACCGGTTACGTGATCGCCGATTTGCTTCTGGATAACGACTGGTTTGGCGTGCAGCAAATCTTAATTGGCTCTGCTTCCTCCAAGACGGGTTTCAGCACCGCAGCATTTATTAGCGCTGCGGGCTTCGAAGGCGCCATCATTGGCCTCACCAGCGATCAGAACGTGGCCTTCTCCGAAGCCCTCGGTTGCTACGACCGCGTCGTGTCTTATAGCGATGTAGAAAGCATCGCGAATGAACCGAGCGCATATATTGATATCGCTGGGGATGTTGCGGTGCGGTCGCGCCTGCATCACAGCCTCCAGAACAATGCCGCTCACACATTATTGGTGGGGGCGACCCACTGGGATCAGTTTGGCCAGTCAGTGGGTGGCGAGCCACTCCCCGGTAGTGAGCCGCAAGTATTCTTTGCGCCGGCACAGATTGAAAAGCGTGATGAAGAGTGGGGTCGTGGCGTCATGATGGGCAAGGCTTACGCGGCGAGTATCGAGCTGGTGACCCAACTGGCCCCGACGCTCCTGATGGAATCCCACAGCGGTGCCGAGGCCTGTGACGCGATCTGGCAGTCGCTGTTGCGCAATCATGTCTCGGGTCAACGTGGGGTCATGGTGTCGCTGCAGGCCGAGGCTTGAGCCCAACGGTAAAACGCTCCCTGAACCGTTGATCGGTATAGAGAGTATTTAGCTCGACAGCATAAGAGGGCGTTCGCCCCCAATAACAAGAGCCGTGACGCAATGAAGAAACTCATTTTTATTCTGCTGGCGGTGGGTCTGCCCCTGGGTGTCGCCACGTTGGCCAACCCCGCGGGGCTCACTCTGGCGGGTTGGCCGGCGATGACCGCCTTGGCCCTGGGCGCTTTTGCCATCCAGTGGCTGGCATTTATACCCGCCCGGCTTTTTCAGACCGAGCGTTTCTATGACCTCACCGGGAGCATCACCTATATTGCTGTCACGTTGGCGGCCATCAGCGCAGCCACCGCACCCTCGAGCGCGCAATGGCTCATCGCGCTCATGATTTTTATCTGGGCAGGTCGCCTTGGCAATTTTTTGTTCCGCCGCATTCACGCGGCGGGTGGCGATCAACGCTTTGATCACATCAAGGTGTCGTCGTCGCGCTTTTTTGTGGCCTGGACGCTGCAGGGTGCCTGGGTGGTGATGACCAGCTGCGCCGCCCTGACCGCCATACTGAGCGCTGAGCCGACAGCGGTGGGCGCGATCTATGTCATCGGCGCTGTGATGTGGGTGGCAGGCTTTGGTGTCGAGGTCATTGCGGATCAGCAAAAGTCCCGCTTTAGGGCAAATCCAGCCAACGCTGGTCGATTCATCAACGTTGGGTTGTGGGCCCGCTCCCGTCACCCCAACTACTTTGGTGAAATCCTGCTGTGGGCCGGCATTGCGGTGATGGCCGTACCCTATCTATCGGGCACTCAATGGGTGGTGATGCTCTCACCGCTCTTTGTTTACGCCTTGCTAACACGCATCAGTGGCATACCCACTTTGGCGCGCCGCGGTCAGCAGCTGTGGGGCGATGACCCGACATATCAGGCCTATGTGGCCAATACGCCGCGTTTGTTACCGCGTCTGCGTTAGGACTCGGTTAAGGGCGAAGAGGCCGTCGTTCAATCGATAGTCAGCCCGGCAAAGTCGCCTGTATCGCGCCACTTGGCGAGTAGGTTGAAGAATGGGATGGGTCCGTCACCATAGGACACCATCTGCTCAAAGTGCTCTCGCGGCTTGCCTTCGTTGTTGTAGTAACCCGGCGTACAGGTCTCATCACCAATAATCCCGCCGCGCACCCCTTTGTCGAGAATGGTCTGCACCCAGCTGGCTTCTGCTTCAGCACTGGTTTCCACAACCTCTTTCTCGATCGCGAGCGCATGGCCCACAATATGGGCGACGTGGGTCGCGACCTCGTCGAGCATGTGGGGATAGTTCACGGTGAAGCCGCCTTGAATCGTGCTCATGAGGAAGCAGTTGGGGAATCCATGGATATGCATACCGTGGAGCGTGCGGATGCCGTCGGACCATTTGTCGCTCAGTGACAGGCCATCGCGCCCGTAAATCTCAAAGCCGCTGACGCGCTGAAAACCGGTGCCGACCTCAAAGCCCGTGGCATAAACAATGCAGTCCACGGGGTACTCGACGCCTGCCACGACCACGCCCGATTCAGTGATCCGCTCAACACCCTGGCCCTCGGTGTCGATCAGCGTGACATTGTCCCGATTGAAAGTCTGCAGGTACTGATCATGGAAGCAGGGTCGCTTGCAGAACATGCGATACCAAGGCTTCAGCGCCTCCGAGGTGTCGGGGTTTTCAACCAGTGCTTCGATTCGCGCGCGCAGCTCGTTCATTTTTTCGAGGTTCGCGAGATCCATGATGTCAGGCAGGCTGAGCGCCTCGCCTTCCTGGCTCTCCAGATAAAGCCTGAGCATCTTGCCGATCAGCGAGGTCCAGCCATCGTCGACCAGATCGGTTTCCTGCGGTTGGCCTGAGACCAAGGCATTGAAGTTATCCATCCGCTCTCGCTGCCAGCCCGGCTTGAGCTCAGCAGCCCACTCGGGGTCGGTGGGGCGGTTATCCCGCACGTCGATACTCGACGGTGTGCGCTGGCAGACGTATAGATGCTCTGCGCTGGCGGCAAGATGTGGCACGCACTGCACTGCCGTAGCACCGGTACCGATTACAGCGACGCGCTTATCGGCCAGCTTGTCCAAACCGCCCTCGGCCGTGCCGCCGGTGTAGTCGTAGTCCCATCGGCTGGTATGGAAAGTATGGCCCTTAAAGTCGCGGATTCCCGGAATGCCCGGGAGTTTGGGGCGGTTCAGCGGGCCGCTGGCGAGTGAGACAAAGCGGGCGCGAATGACGTCACCGCGGTCAGTGCTGACAAGCCAGCGGCGCTCGCCTTCGTTCCAGCGCAATTCTTTTACCCCGGTCTGAAACAAGGCACCGTCATAAAGATCAAAGTGCCTGCCGATGGCACGGCTGTGCTCGAGAATCTCCGGTGCATGGGAGTACTTTTCCTTCGGTATGTAGCCAAGTTCTTCGAGCAGCGGCAGATAAATATAGGACTCCACATCACACTGCGCGCCGGGGTAGCGGTTCCAGTACCAGGTGCCGCCAAAGTCGCCGCCTTTCTCAACAATGCAGATATCTTTGACACCGCTCTGACGAAGCCGCGCGCCTGCCAGCAGGCCGCCGAAGCCGCCACCGATAATCAGTGCATCGACGGCCTTGTCGATAGGCTCCCGCTGAAATCCTTGTTCGACATAGGGATCGTCCACGTAGTGCGCCAAATCCCCGGCGATTTCGACGTACTGGTCGTTGCCGTCCTCGCGGATGCGTTTGTCACGCTCCGCGGCATAGCGGTGCCGAATGGCTTCGAGGTCTTTGAGTTGCGGGCGTTGTTGGGTCATGTAGTCAGTGAGCGTGAGATGAATATTTCGGTTGCGCCAAGCTATACAACTTGTGACGAAAAACCAAGAAAGCTAACGGGAGTCGGCACGGGGCTCTTTTCGCGCCAGGCGGGCGTCAAGGAGCGCAGTAATGGCCAGCATGAAAAGCCCCAGTAATAGACGCAGGTCGCCGAGATAAATCCGCGGCTCGACGGGGTAGGCGATGGTTTTCTCGAGGCCCGCCAACTTGAAATCGTGCCGCCTGTAAAACTCGGGATCGCCGATAATATCGATAAACGTTCGCCGGCTACGATACCGGAAGATCGCGCCGTCCGACCACGCTTCGGCACCTTCAATCCCCAGTAGGTCCAGACTGTTGGCGACCGACTTGCCCACCACGACAGGGTGATTCGCGCGGGAGAGCAGCGCGGGGATCATGTGCTCCATATACAGGTCGATCAGCGTTTGCCCGTCGGCATCAGGTGGTGCGCCCGCTATCTGGGGTGGATTTTTCGCCAGATCCACCGCGTTGAACATCAAAAACTGGCCACCCGTGTCATTGCGGAGAAACTCAAGCAGCGCTCCGCGAGCTGAGGGGTCTCCGCCCAAATCTAGGTTTTCAGTCTTGGCTATGTATGCCTGTATTTCGGCTTCTGTCAGCGGGCCACCGAAGTCGGTGTACCAACTAACGAACAGTGCATAGAGCACGATGGAGCCGAGCCAAAGTTTGCGTCGTGATGTCATCTCGGTGCTCTCCTCAGTGATCAGCCAAACTGCTACGCCAAAGCGACTTCGATCGCGATGCCCGAATCAACGAGCGAGCCATAGTGACACGCTGACTTGTGCCGGCAAGCGCTTACTTATTGGCACTATCTATGCCAATATATAGCCCGCTTGAAGCTGCCGCAAGGAGTGCCAACGATGTCTCTCGAACCCGTCCAGTTGGTGGGGGGAACAGGCTCGCCCTATACCCAGAAAATGGTCGCGCTGCTGCGTTACCGTCGCATCCCTTACAGCATTACTTGGGGCCAGCCCGAGACAACGTGCGAGGCACTGGGGGTCGAGGCGCCCAAGCCCACCTTTATGCCCACCTTCTTTTTTGAGGAGGGCGGCGAGGTCACCGCGCACTGCGACTCCACGCCGATTATTCGCCGGCTAGAAGCAGAGCATGCTGGCCGGTCGGTGTTGCCAGAGGATCCTGCACTGGCCTTTATTGACTACCTCATTGAGGACTTCGCCGACGAGTGGTGCACCAAGTACATGTTTCACTACCGCTGGCATTTCGCGCCGGATGCCGACAACGCCGGCACCAAATTGCCCCTCAGCATGGATGTCTCCATGCCGCAGTCGCAGTTTCAGCAGTTCAAGGACTTCATCTCCCAGCGACAGATCGAAAGGCTTTGGGTGGTCGGCTCCAACGAGGAAACGGCGCCGATTATTGATGCCAGTTACCGGCGGTTCCTTGGTGCGATGGAGGCGCATCTCGCTAATCAACCCTTCATGCTGGGTCGTCGACCGGGCGCCGGTGACTTCGGTCTGTTTGGCCAGCTCAGTCAGCTGGTGGGCTTTGATCCCACCTCACGGGAGATTGCCCACGCCGTCTCGCCGCGCACCGTAGGCTGGGTCGATAAAATGCCGGATGGCAGCGGTCTAGTGCCCGAGGCGTCTGATTGGGTTGCAGTCGAGGAGCAGCCTGCGAGTCTCCGGGGGTTACTGGAGGAGATTGGCCGGGTCTATACGCCGGCGCAACTTGCGAATGCGCAGGCGGTGATGGCGCAGGAGAAAACCTGGGAATGCGAGATCGATGGCGCGAGGTGGCACCAGCGGACCTTCCCCTATCAGGCCAAGTGTTTGCAATGGACTCGGGATCAATACGGGCAGCTATCGGCGGCTGATCGGGCACGCGTTGATGCCACGATTGCCGGCACCGGGATTGAGCCAATGTTGGAGGGGGTGAAATGAGCGCCGCGCCGATCAAAAACCGGGTGACCGAGATCACGGGGACCGACTACCCCATTATTCAGGCGCCGATGAGTTGGATCGCCCGCTCTCAGCTCGCTTCAGCGGTCTGCAATGCCGGTGGCATGGGCATTATCGAGACCGGCTCCGGTGAGCTCGACGCGATCCGCGGCGAGGTCCTGGAAATGCGTGACCTCACCGACAAGCCCTTTGGCATGAATGTCGCGCTGGCCTTTGTAAAGGGCAGCAACTTCATTGACTTCGTGATTGAGCAAAACCTGCCTTTTGTCACGACCTCTTCGGGCAGTCCCGCGGTCTGCACCGAGATCTTCCAGCAGGCGGGCATCAAGGTTTTTCATGTGGTGCCCACGCTCGATATGGCGCTCAAGGCGATCGACTGTGGCGTGGATGGCTTGATCGTTGAGGGCGGCGAAGGCGGTGGCTTCAAAAACCCCAGCCCGGTCTCGCTGATGGTGCTCCTGCCGCTTATTCGCTCGCGCACCGATATCCCGATTATCGCTGCGGGCGGTATTTGCGACGGGCCGTCGATGGCGGCGGCATTTGCGATGGGAGCCGAAGGAGTGCAAATGGGCACCCGCATGCTGAGCAGCGCCGAGTCCCCGGTCCATCAGAACTGGAAGCAGGCGGTGGTCGAGGCAAAGGAGACCGACACGGTGTTTCTCAATCAGCAATCCCGCCCGGCATTGCGGGCACTGCGCACCGAGCGCACCGCGGCACTGCAGCCTCTGGGGGCCTTTGATTTCCGCGAGCAGCTAGCCGGCGTGCAAGAGTTGTATTTTGGGGGCGACATGGAAGCGGCGATTCCGCTTTCCGGTCAGGTAGTGGGCCGCATCGATGCGGTGCAGCCCGTGGCGGAAGTGATTCAGAGCACCATGACCGGTTTTTATGACTCGCTGGGTCAATTGCAGGACTATGCCGCCCCGTAATGTCTGATCAGGGCAACGCACCGCTCACTTTGCTGGGCTCCAATATTTCCTATTTCACGGGGAAGATGGAGAACTACCTCCGCCTCAAGCAGATCCCCTATCGGCTGGAGAGCATGCAGTTTCCGGCCGTGCGCAAGGTGTTGGAGCGGGAGCTCGGCGTGATGCAGATGCCGGCCATCATCTTGCCCGACGGCCGATACATGACGGACTCCACCAAGATGATCGAGTGGTTTGAGGCACGTCATCCGGAGCACCCGATACTGCCGCCCGATCCTCTGCAGCGGTTTCTCTGTCACCTGCTGGAAGATTGGGCAGACGAGTGGTGGTGGCGACCCGCCATGCATTACCGCTGGCACTATGCCGAGGGCGCGCGCTTTGCGTCTTATCACCTGGCTACAGAAGTCATGGTTCACCATCCGCTCCCGGTCTGGTTTAAGCGGCGCCTGCTACAGCACCGACAGCGCAGTGGCTACACCACCGGGGATGGCATCACTCGCGCCAATTTTAAAGCGGTCGAAGCCGACGTCGCCGCGCTCTGGCAGCAGCTTGAGGCCACGCTCAGCCAACAGCCTTTTCTATTGGGAGAGCGACCGTCTCTCGCCGATGTGGGTTTCGCCGGGCCGTTCTTCCGGCATTTTGCGCTGGACCCCGTGCCGCTCGAGTTACTCAGGCAGCAGGCGCCGGCAATCTTGCAGTGGGTCACCCGTTTGTGGAACACCCGGCTCGATACCGCTAAGGGCGAGTGGCAGGCCGGCATCCCATCCGGAGTGACCGCGCTTCTAGAGCATATGGGGCGCGGTTATTTTCCCTACCTGTCGGCGAATGTGGAAGCGGTGCGATCGGGGAGCAAACGTTTTACTGTTGAGATCGATGGCATCCGCTATGAGGGTGCACGTTATTCGCGATACCGGGTCTGGTGCCTGCAGCAGTTGCGGGACCACTTTGAGGTGTTGCCCGCTGATGCCAAGGCTGATGCCGAAGCACTGCTGAAAAGCACCGGTTGTTGGGAGCCCCTGTGGCGCGATCGTGATTTACCGCTGCTCGAGGGGCAGGAGCAGGGACTGCCTTTTCGCGCCGATACGAAAATGGTGGGTGTGCACGACACACTCCTTAGACGAAACAAGAACTAGCAATAGGAATGCCGTATGGGTTTTGAGATCAGCGATCAGGTTCGTGCGTTAAATGCACAGCTGCAGAATTTTATGGACGAGCATATTTATCCACGTGAGCGTGAGTGGCACGAGTGGTGTCATGACCCGGAGCATCTCTGGGAGGTGCCGGCGTGGTACGACGACATCCGTGATAAAGCCAAGGCCGAAGGGTTGTGGAACCTTTTCCTGCCCGAGGAGTACGCGCCCTGGAGTCCGGGCCTCACTAATGCCGAGATCGCGCCGCTGTTTGAGACGATGTCCAAGGTTATGTGGGCCCAGAGCGTGTTCAACTGCAATGCGCCGGATCGCGGCAATATGGAAGTGCTCGCCAAGTACGGCACGCCAGAGCAGCAGGAACAGTGGCTCAAGCCGCTCCTCGCGGGCGAGATTCGCAGTGCCTATGCCATGACCGAGCCGCAGGTGGCGTCATCGGATGCCACCAATATGGAGCTCGAGATCCGGCGCGATGGCGACGAGTACGTGCTCAATGGCCGCAAGTGGTGGACCACCGGTGCGGTCGGACCACGCTGCAAAATCATGCTGGTGATGGGCAAGTCCAATCCGGAAAACGACCGGCATCGCCAGCACTCGACCATTCTCGTGCCTCGCGATACCCCCGGCGTGAAGCTGGTCAGAACATTGCGCGCCTTCGACAGCCTGCACTCGCCCGGCGGCGAGGCGGAACTCTTGTTTGAAGACGTGCGGGTGCCGGTCAGCAACATGATCAAGGGCGAGGGCTGCGGTTTTGAGATTGCGCAGGGGCGCCTTGGTCCTGGCCGTTTTCAATACGCGATGGGTTTTGTGGGGATGGCACAACGCTGTCTGGAACTGATGTGCGTGCGCGCTCAGGAGCGGGTGGCCTTTGGTGAGCCGCTCATCAAAAAGACATCTATTCAGCACGAGATCGCCCGCAGCCGCTGCGACATTGAGCAGTGCCGGTTGCTCACATTGCAGGCGGCAGAGGTGATGGACCGGGAGGGCCTCGACGGCGCCCGGCCCTATATTTCTATGATCAAGATTGTGGCGCCCAAAATGGCACAGGAAGTGGCCGATCGCGCCATGCAGATTTTTGGTGGGATGGGAGTCTGTCAGGACACCATGATTCCTGAGGTCTTCACCATCGGCCGTTTCTGCCGTATTGCGGACGGCCCCGATGAGGTTCACATGTCCCAGCTGGGCAAACTGACCGCCCGCGAGCTGAATGCCTAATGGAGGCCCACCCAATGACCCGCTCGCTACCCAAACTATTGCTTCTGATGTTGAGTGCCATGGTCGCCATGCCGGGTAACGCCGACATTGGGTTAGCTGGCTACTGGCAGCACGAGAGCGATCCGGTGTGGATCGAGATGCGGCCGGAAACGGGTGAGGGCGTGATGCTCCGCAACGACAACAGGCCGGATCGCGTTGGATTTTTGGTGGTCACCGACCTGGTCGCGGGTGATGACCCTGCAGAGTGGTCTGCGCAGGTCTTTGCGGCGCGCTTGGGTGAGTACCGCAAAGCGCAAATTACGCTAACTGGTGAGAGCCGCATGATCTTTACTGTAAAGGTCGGTTTTATGCGTCGCTCCGTGGAGTGGACCCGTGTATCAGAGGTGCCGGCGGAAGCCGATGGCGGGTAAACTCTCGGTCTGATAACAATAAAGATAGAGACGCGTTATGAGTAAACGTTTTGTTTTCGCTGCCAGCCTGCTGGCGCTGACCACTGCCTGCACTGAAGAAGTGGGTCTGCTCGATGAAAGCCGCAACTTTGGTGGTCGTGGGGGCAACTCGCTCGAGCCGGTGATGGATCTGCTGGATCGCACACCGCCGGCAGCGAACCCGCTGCGCAATGCGTATTTTGGCGATCTTCATGTGCACACTGAGTACTCCTTTGACGCCTATAACTTCGGCACCACCGCCACGCCTTATGATGCCTACCGCTTTGCACAGGGTGAGGCGATCGAGCACCCCGCGGGATACCAGATCCAGATGGCGACACCGCTCGATTTTTATGCCGTCACCGACCACGCCATGTTCCTCGGCCTTGCGCTCGAAGCGGGCGACACCACCACACCGTTTTCGCAGTACGACGTGTCAAAGCCGCTGCATAACCTGAATGCGGAGGACAACATGGGTGAGCTGAGCCTGGTCACCCGGCTGGCGAACTTTGCCTCATTCATCCCTGATACTTTGGCAGGAATCTTTGCCGGCACTATTTCCGAAGAAATGGCGATCGGGGTTACCCGGCGGGCCTGGGCGGACATCATCAATGCGGCTGAGCAATACAACGATCCCGGTCATTTCACGACGTTTGTGGCCTACGAGTACACCTCGTCCACCGATGATGTCGGCAACCTGCACCGTAACGTGGTGTTCCGCGGGGCGGACAAGCTGCCCGCCGTGCCGTTTTCCCGTTTGAATTCCCAAAACCCGGAGGGTCTCTGGGACTGGATGGATACGCTGCGTGGGCAGGGCATTGAAAGCTTGGCGATTCCCCACAACTCGAATGGCTCCAACGGCCAGATGTTCAAGCTGGTGGACTGGGCAGGTGACCCGATGGACGATGAGTACGCTGACCAGCGTATTCGCAACGAGCCAATTGTGGAGATCACCCAGGTCAAGGGCACTTCCGATACCCATCCGCTACTGTCGCCCAACGATGAGTGGGCTGACTTTGAGATCTATAAGTTCCGTGTGGGCACCAGTCTGCACAGCGAAGAGAAGGGCAGTTACGTCCGCGAGGCCTTGCTAAACGGTCTCGCTCTGGAAGCACAGGGTGTGAAGAACCCCTACCAGTTCGGCTTTGTCGCGGCGAGCGATACCCACGTGGCGGGCACCAGTGACGACGAGGAGACCTATTTCTCCAAGGCGGGCCTGTTGGATGGGCTGCCCGAGCGCCGCGGCTCGGTACCAGTGGACACTATGTATGGCCTGATCGCGCGCTTTCTGGCCCCCGACACCTTGACCGAGGTCGACGGGCGTACCTACACCTACGGCGGTGGCTTCGAGAGCTGGAGCGCCTCGGGTGTGACCGGTGTCTGGGCCGAGGAGAACACCCGGGATGCTATCTATGATGCCTTCCGCCGCAAGGAAACCTTCGCCACTTCGGGCCCGCGCATGCGCGTGCGGTTTTTTGCGGGCCACGACTACGCTCCGGACATTCTGAATTCCGAGACCATGATCGAAGAGGCCTACGCGGACGGTGTGGCGATGGGCGGCGAGCTTGCCAACTCGGGTGAGCCCCCGCGATTTGTGGCCTGGGCCAGCGCAGACCCGCGCGGCACGGCGCTTCAGCGACTGCAGATCATCAAGGGCTGGGAGAAGGATGGTGAAACCTACGAAGAGGTCTACGACGTTGCCTGCTCTGATGGTCTGACCCCTGATCCCGATACCCACCGCTGCGGCGATAACGGTGCCCGGGTCAACATCTCAGACTGCAGTATCACTGAGGGCGTTGGCGCCGCTGAGCTGAAGACGGTATGGCAGGACCCCGACTATGACCCTGACAGCCGCGCGTTTTACTACGTGCGTGCATTGGAAAACCCAACCTGCCGATGGTCGACATGGGATGCGATCCGCGCCGGGGTTGAGCCGCGCCCTGACCTGCACACTACGCTTCAGGAGCGCGTCTGGAGCTCACCGATCTGGGTGCGCTAATAATCAGGCAGTCATTCGGCCCCTGGCATTAGAGGGTGGTGCTAGGACTGCGTCACTCAAGACGTCAGATTTAACAGCGCTCGAGTAGCAGCGCGCTGCCGCTGCCGGCAGCGCCGCTGGCGGCGACGATGCCGCTGCTCAGCTGTTGGCGGTGTAACTCATCAATCAATGTGCCGGTCATGATGGCGCCGGTGGCGCCCATCGGATGGCCTAGTGCGATCACGCCGCCGTTGACGTTGAGACGTGAGTCGTCGATGCCGAGTACCTGGCGGGTTTTGACCACGGTCGCCGCGAAGGCCTCGTGTATCTCGAATAAATCGATGTCCTGAGTGCGGAGGTTTTGATCAGCCAATAGCGCCTCGGTCACCGTCACGCAGCCGCTCACCACTTCCAGCGGCTCGCCCGATGCTGTGGCGCTCATGACAAGGCGCGCTTTGGGCGCCATACCGAGTGACTTCCCCAGCGCTTCGTCTCCGAGCAAAACCAGCGCCCCGGCGTCACACATTGCGGGTGAGTTGCCCATGGTGTGAACGTGCTCGATCGCGCTCAGTTCGGGAAACTTTTGCAATTGCACCTGATCGGCGCCCGCCGCACCGAGCTCTGCAAACGCGGCGGGTAACTTCGCTAGTCGCTCTGCCGTCATGTCAGCGCGGATACACTCGTCCTCACTGATCATCCCTTCGGGTGTCTCGACGGGGATGATCGACTGAAACCGCCCCTCCTGCTGCGCCAGGGCGGCGCGCTGCTGGCTCTGCAGCGCAACGGCGTCGCAATCTTCCCGGTTGGCGCCAATGCGCGTGGCGATCAGATCGGCACCGCTACCCATCAACAACATTTGATGCTGGACCGCATAAGCGGGGTCACTGAATACGCGCGCGGCGTCCGAGAGCATCGGCACGCGGGACATCATCTCGACACCACCGGCGACGACTGCCTCGGTGTAACCGGCCGCAACCTTGAGCCCTGCCAGCGCGATGGCATCGACGCTGGATGAGCAAAAGCGATGCACCGTCAGCCCGGATACAGACTCCGGCCAGTCAGCAAAAAGCGCAGAGGTTTTGGCGATATTGCCTGCTTGCTCGCCATGTTGAGTGACGCAGCCCAGAATCACCTCCGACACGCGCGCAGGGTCTAGCTGATTGCGCTGCGCCAGTGCCTGATACAGCGGCTTCAGTAACTCAGGTGGCGTTAAAGGGTGCAGCCCGCCATTGGCTTTGGCCCGGGTCCGCGCGCTGCGTATGGCATCGTAGATAAAAACATCCTTCACGAACCAACGCCTACGACAAAGCTGGCGCAAGTCGTCGTACTGCCGCCTACATTGAAGGTGATCATGTTTTCGGCATTGGCAATTTGATAATCCCTCGCCTGACCGGTGACCTGCCGCGCGCAATCGAGCACCATGCGGACGCCCGTCGCGCCAACCGGATGCCCCAGCCCAATCAGTCCCCCACTGGGGTTGATCGGAAAGTCACCGTCTCGTGTGATGCGGCCTTCTTCCACCGCCTTCCAGCTTTCGCCTGGGGCGGTCAGGCCACAGTGATCAATCGCCATATATTCGGTGATCGTGAAACAATCGTGGGTCTCAAGACCATCGAGGTCAGTGATGTCTGTCATCCCCGCTCTCGCTCGTGCGTCGGCCAGTGCCTGCGCTGCATGCGGAAATATCAGGTCGTGATCTTTCGAGGCAGCCAGTTTCGTTTCC
>Ga0255767_1002077_pt1 | contig 17560 bp, 13 predicted proteins | sample 071ome_24_FD_179967 | JGI IMG/M metagenome (GOLD analysis project Ga0255767, IMG submission 179967) | Coastal salt marsh microbial communities from the Groves Creek Marsh, Skidaway Island, Georgia - 071402CT metaG (version 2) | ecosystem: Environmental > Aquatic > Marine > Intertidal zone > Salt...
CGAGCCGCCGCCGCCGCCGCCGCCGCCGCCGCCGCCGATCGATCCCACGCTGGTGGCGGCCATCGAGGTGCGCGCTCCGGAGCTGGAGCCGTGGCGCATCGCGCCGGGCCCCGGTCCGGCCGCGGAACTCGCGCCGCCGGCGATCGAGCTCACCATTCCCGCGGGGGTTCGTGGCGTGCTGAAGCTCACCACCGCGGAGGGGCGCGCCGAGGAGCACCCGCTCCCCGATCCGATCCCGGAGCCGTGGCGCATCGCGGGGGGGCTCCTCCCCGCGACGGGGTGGGAGCTCCCCGCTGTCGGGCTCCCTCTCCGATGGGAGCTTCTCGATCCGGGGGGGGCCCCGCTGCGCAGGGGGGAGGTTCGCGTCCGTCTCGTCACGGCGGAGGAGACCCTCTCGCGCCTCGAGGCGGAGGCCGAACGACTCTCCAACGCGGGCGACGCGGTGGCCTGGGGAGCCGCGCTGGAGGAGCTGGCGCACCTCGCCCTCCGGCTCGGGGTCCCGGAGAGGGCGGATGCCGCGATCGTCTCGCTTCGGAGCCTCGCGCCGATGCTCGCGGCGCTCGATCCGGCCGCCGCGCGGCGCAGCTCGGTCGCGCGGGTCCTCCTCTCCGCGCGGATCCAGCGCACCTACGTCGATGCGGATCCGGTGCACGCCCGCGCCTCGCTCGAGCGGGTCGAGCGTCTCGCCAGCGGACCTTCGATCGAGCCGGCGGCGCGGGCCCGCTGCAACGTGCTCCTCGCCGAGTCCGCCTTCGATCGCCTCGACCGGACCCCGGACGGCGCGGAGCGCCGTCGGCTCCTCGATCGGGCCCGCGCCCTCGCCCGCTCCCTCCGCGATGCGCGCCCCACCCCCGCCCTCGCCCTCGAAGGGGAGCTCCTCTGGGCGAGGGTCGCGCTCTCCCGGGGCTGGCGGACGGAGTCGGAGGAGACCCTGGGAGCGATCTCCTCTCTCGATCCTCGCGTCGTCGCCCGCGCCGCCGTCCTCGGAGCGCAGGTCGCGACCCTCGCCGAGGACGAGGCGCGGAGGGTCGCGGAGCTCGAGCGCGCGATCACCGCGATCGAGGCGCTGCGTCGGCACGCCGGCTCCCTCGCCATCGACGCCGGGCTCGTCCACCAGCTCGGCGCGCCCTATCGTCAGCGCATCGAGACCGCGGCGCGGCGGGGAGATGCCGCCGAGGCCTGGGCGACGATCGAGGCGATGCGTCCCCGCGAGCCGGGGCGCGCACCGGTCGGCGCGGGAGCCCTCGACGCGCTCCGGGCGGAGTGGCCCGAGGGGCTGACCCTCCTCGCCTGCATCGACCTCGACACGAGTCTCGTGACGGTCCGAGCCGGCCGGCAGGCGGTCGCGGTCGCGCGCACGGAGACCGAGTCGGGGGCGACCCGGGCCCGGGTCCGCGCGCTCCTGCGGGCCCGGGGGAGCGACTCCGAGGCGGCGGGCTGGCTCGCGGAGCGGCTCATCGCCCCCCATCGGGATGCGCTGCAGGAGGAGGTCGTGCTCGCCCCCTTCGGTGTCCTCCGCTCGATTCCCTTCGATCTCCTCTCCTCGGGTCGCGCTCCGCTCGGGTCCCTCCGCACCTGGAGCGTCGCCGATGCGGCCGGGGTCGCGGCGCGTTCCCGGGGCTGGGTGTCGGTCGGACCGGTCGCGAGCTTCGTCGATCCCGACACCGACCACGACGGCGACGGCGCCGTCGACCGCCCCCGGCTCCCCTCGACGGTGGGGGAGGCGGCGGCCTGGGAGGATGTCCCGGGCGGCTTCATCCGGGCCCGGGGAGCCCGGGCGGAGGAGGCGCGGTTGCGGGTCGAGGCCCCGTGGCTCCGCCTCCTGCATCTCGGCTGCCACGGGGAGTTCTCCCGGCACCGTCCCCTCGGCTCGCGGCTCCTCCTCGCGGCGGGGTCCGGGGCGGACGGCAGACTGACCGCGGCCGAGCTCGCGAGGCTCGATCTCTCCCGCTGCGCGCTCGTCAGCCTCTCCGGCTGCGAGACCGGACTCACCCGGGCCGAGGGAGGGGACGATCTGGCCGGCTTCCCCCGCGCGGTGCTGCAGGCGGGCGCCTCCGCCTTCCTCGGCTCCCTCTGGCCGGTGGAGGACAGCTCCGCCGGCGCCTTCTTTCGGGAGTTCCATCGGGTCCTCCGCCGCGAGGGGGATCCCCGGCTCGCCCTGCAGGAGGCGCGCGCCTCCGCCCGTCGGGACCCGGAGCGGCGTCTCCCCCGCCACTGGGCGGGCTGGGTCCTGCTGGAGGCGACGCCGGTCCCCGCCCGCCCGCAGGATTGAGGCCTCCGACCGAGACCCGGGGTGAATCCGAACCCCCCTCGCAGCCGAGGATGGAAGAGGAGAAGAGCGGCCCTCTTCTCGGGATTCCTTTTCCCGGCGTAAGAAGCTGGTACACTTCCTGCGCTATCGTCCTAGGGGGCTCGGGTTTAGCCGCGCCGGACCCCCGCACATCGAACGACGGGTCGACCGAATGAGCTGTGGTCGGAATCGATACGGGTCGCGCGACCTCCCGGGGCGCCGTCCTCCGGTCGGCGGTGCGACTCCCGATCCGGGGCGTCCTCGGGCCGGCTCCCCGGTGCGTGCGGTGCTGCTCGGCCTCCTCGCCCTCCTCGGACCCACCGTGCTCCCCGTCGCCACCGCGCGGGTCGAGGCGCAGGTCCCTCGCATCACCTTCGTCGAGCTCTTCCACGTCGATGCCGAGGATGTCGTCCAGTTCCTCCGTGACACCAGCAGCCTCAAGGCGTTCGTCGACGATGGCACCGTGAGCCGGGTCGCGGGCAAGGACCGCTCCCTGACGATCACCGCCGACGAGGGGGTGACGAACAGCCTCCTCAAGATCATCCGGGACTACGAGAACCTCGAGGTGCGCGACCGGGTCGTCAATCGGACGATCACGATCAAGTACGCGAGCGTCGGGATGGTCCTCGAGGCCCTCGCCGCCGGCCATGTCTGTCAGGTGTGGCATCGCACCGAGGAGACGAAGAACGATCAGACGAAGCAGGGCAACCGCACCGTCACCCACACCTACAAGCGCAATGTCTACTCTCGCTACGAGCCGGCGAAGGGTGAGGTGCTCCCGGGCGTCGATCTGCCCGCGGTGCCCTACGTGCTGGAGATCCCCCATGTCGAGCCGGTGGAGATCCCGCCGGTGAACATGGGTCAGGGCTACCAGGGCGAGGAGTTCACCCTCCAGTTCGATCACTCCCCGTCGACCGAGACCCGCAACCGGATCCTCGTCGTCGGCACCGAGGAGAACATCGAGCGGATCCAGAACTACATCGACCAGATCGACACGCCGGCGCGGCAGGTGATGATCGAGGTCCAGATCATCGAACTCGCCGCGGACTCCCTCACCGACCTCGGGATCGATGTCCTCGCGCTCCAGAAGCGACGCAATGTCGTGAACTTCGCCTCGCCCCTGCCGGGGGAGGCGATCCAGCAGCCGGGTGACGGCTTCTCCCCGATCGATCAGGCCGGGCTGAGCTTCCTCTTCGACGACACCGCGGAGCGCCTGAGCGGTCAGTTCCTCGCGGGGGTGCACGCCCTCGTGCGCAAGGGGGACGCGGTCATCCGCGCGAGGCCCAAGCTCTACACCCTCGACGACCGCCAGAACATCCTCCATCTCGGGGAGGAGATCCCCACCTTCGTCTCGACCGCGGTGACGCGGGAGGCGACCGGAGGCAACTTCGTCGAGAACGTGAACCAGGTGGCGACCCGCTACATCGGGATCACGCTGAACGTGAAGCCGCGGATCTCGGGCCCGGAGCAGAACGATGTCTCCATGCTCGTCGACATCCAGGTGAACAACCTGCAGGGGCGCGCGCGCGTCTTCGAGGAGGACCTCCTCGGGATCCCCGAGGTCTCGGTGCGGAAGTTCCGCGGCCAGGCCCGGGTGCGGAACCACCGCCCCCTCATCCTCGGCGGCCTGATCCGGGAGTCCGAGTTCGAGTCGAAGAACAAGATCCCGCTGGTGGGGGATGTCCCCTTCCTCGGCGACTTCCTCGGTCGGAGCAACAAGCAGCGTCAGCGCACCGAGATCATCATCGTCATGACGCCGCACATCCTCTCCGAGACCGGGGTGGACCCGATCGCCACCCCGAAGGAGAGCGCGCACTTCGACACCTTCAACAGCGTCCTCTTCAACGATCGGTACATCCTGAAGGGGCGCGACCTCGTCGGGCTCGACCCGATCAGCCGGACGCCGGTGGACACCTTCACCGAGGAGCAGGTCTTCGACCTCACCCTCATGAACATCGTGAAGCGGCGCGAGCTGATCCGGAAGCTGCGGATCCTCGACGACTACCTCCCCGAGGCGGCGCAGACCCTCAGCTCCTACAAGCGCGCCTACCCGGAGAAGTCGGTGCGCGGCTGGGACGAGTCGGAGCGTGATGTGTTCTATCGCGCGGCCGCGATCCTGGTCGAGAACATCAAGTCGCTGAACCCGGGCCTGACCTACGAGGACCTGGTCTCCCCCCGCCGGGAGATCATCCTCCCGACGAGCCCGTACCACGTGAGCCTCTCCTTCGACAAGCTCCGCACCTTCTACGACAAGGGCGAGGTCGTGCTCCTGCGCGGCGAGGACCGCCCCCTCTCGAGCGAGACGATCGCGGCGCTGCGCAGCCTCTCGAGCCGCACGCTCCGCGAGTTCTCCTCCTTCATGGAGCTCGCCGGCCGCGCGCCCGAGGATCACGGGCGGCTGCGCGAGGAGCTGACGCGCTACTACCGGAGTCTCTACCCCGACGGCCCCGCGGTCGACGGGCTCGACTACCCCGAGTTCTTCCTGGCGCTGTCGGAGGTGGGGATCGACTTCCTCAGCATCGCGACCTACCTCTCCTCCCGTCTGGAGACGCAGTTCCGGGACGATCCGATCTCCCTCGGCGGCTTCGAGGAGGACCTCGCCTCCTTCCGGGACCGCTCGGTCACCCTCGACGAGCTGGGGGAGCGCCTCGAGAGCCTCGACGATCGGTGGGAGCGCCTCTCCACGAGCGACCGTCGCCCGGTGACGGGCCTGTAGGCTCTCCTCCGCACCGCGCCCAACGACGACACGCCGCCGCACCTGATCGGGAAGAGGGGTCTCCCATGCGGGCTTCGCGCACCTGTCGGGTCCTGTCCGGTCTCGCCCTCCTGCTCCTCCCGACCCTGATCGGCTGCGGGGGAACCCCGGAGGAGAAGGCCCTCGAGGACATCCGCGACACCACGATCATCCCGAACCTCGGCAGCTACGATGACCAGATCCAGCAGGAGGCGGTCTATCGGATGCAGTCGATCCTCGAGAACGCGCCCGAGGTCGCGCGGAACCTCCTCGCCGCGACCCTGCGCGACCCGGTCTACGACAACCGCACGAGGCTGGTCTGCGCCTGGCTCCTCGCGACGCAGCAGGATCGCCGCGCCCTCCAGACCCTCGTCGACCTGCTCGGGGTGGGGAGCGACTCGGACGAGAGCCTCCTCCGCGACTCCCTGAACCTGTACGGAGCGGAGGTGGTGCCGAGCGTGGCATCGGTCCTCCGCGAGGGGAACGATGTGGCTCGGATCGCGGCGGCGGAGGTCCTCTGCGACCTCGGGGACGGGGAGGCGGTGGACGCCCTCGTCGCGCGCTACGGCAGCGAGCCGAACCCCCGGGTCCGGTTCCTGATCCTCTGCGGGGTCGCGAACCGTCCGCCGCTGCGGGTCCCCCTGCTCGAGCAGGCCCTCGTCGACGCCGACGCGAAGAACCGCGACTTCGCGTGGTCCACCCTCGGTCGTCACTACGACTTCCCCGAGACTCTCACCTTCGATGCCGAAGAGACCGAGGAGGTCCGCTCCGCGCAGCTCGACCGCTATCGCCGGTGGCTGGCGGGGCGACTCTGACGGGGGATGAAGCGCCGTCCTCGCGGGGCGCCGCGCGCGGCGCCCCGATCGGCGTGATCAGCGACACCCACGGCCTGCTGCGGCCGGAGGCGCTCGACGCGCTCGCCGGCTGCCGGCGGATCCTCCACGCGGGTGATGTCGGGGACCCGTCCATCCTCGACGCGCTCGGGGAGCTGGCCCCGGTCACCGCGGTGCGGGGGAACATCGACACCGCGGGCCCGCTCGCCCGCCTCCCCCTCACTGAGGTGATCGAGGAGGAGGGGCGCCTCCTCTACCTCATCCACATCCTCGCCGATCTCGACCTCGACCTCCGCGCCGTGGGGATGGATGGGGTGATCCATGGGCACTCCCACCGCCCGGAGGTCGCGACCGTCGGCGGGCTCCTCCACCTCAATCCCGGCAGCGCGGGGCCGCGTCGCTTCGACCTCCCCGTCACCGTGGCTCACCTCTGGCCGACCGAGGAGGGGTGGCACGCCGAGCGCATCGACCTCGCCATCCGCTGAGCAGCGGAGGACCCGCGCGATGGAGCTCCCGGAACGAAGCGCGCCCCCCCGATCCTCGGATCGGGGGGGCGCGCTTCATGAATCTCCGGCGGTGGCGGAGCTAGCTCTTCGCGCGGGCGTGAATGAACTCCTGCCAGTACTCCTCGGGGAGGTCGAGGGCGATCTTCAGCGCTCCGTTCGAGCCCGCGAACTGCGGCTCCTCGACGCTGCGGACCTTGCCGCCGCCGTACTCCTGGAGCGCCTCCTCGACCGCGCGGGCGAGACCGCGGATCTGGCTCCCCCCTCCGCCGAGCAGGACGTTGTCCCTCATCTTCGCCTGGAACTCGGGGTCGTAGGTCGCGATGAGGTCCTGCAGCGCCTCCACCGTCGGACCGACGAGGGAGAAGCACGCGGCGTGGACCTGGTCGGTCACATCGAACTCCTGCGGCTTGCCCTTCACCGGGAAGGAGACCCGGACCGGGTCCATGTTCTTCGAGACCGAGGAGTGGCTCTCCTTGATGTCGCGGATCATGCGCTCCGAGAACTGCGCCTCGGGGTAGGCCTTCGAGATCTCCTCGGCGAGGCGCGTGTCGATGGCGTCTCCGGCGTTGTGGTGGGTCCTCTGGTCCTCCGCCTTCGGCATCGTGCCGTGGACGCGGCAGAGATCGACCGTGCCGGCGCCGATGTCCACCACGAGGGTGTCCCCGAGGAAGTCGAGGCCGTAGGCGACCGAGAACGGCTCGCTGCAGACGACGATGGAGTCCATGAAGTCGCTCGCCGCCTCGATGATCGCCGCCTTCGAGTCGACGCTCGCCTCGGCCGGAGCGCCGATCACGCCGTAGATCGTCTGGCCGTTGGGGATCTCCGCCACCTCCATCACATGCTGGAGCAGGTCGCGGACGGCGCGGCGCGACTTCTCGTCATCCTTGATGACGCCGCCCGCGAGGGGGCGGTGGAGGTCGACCGACATCCGATTCTCGACCGCTTCCTCGCCGAAGATGCGCTCGCGCCCGCCGAGCATTTTGCGCGCGACGTGGTCCTCCGGATAGCCGACATAGGACCAGACCGTCTTCCGGACTCCGGTCGAGGTGGTGATCGACGTGCGGCTCGTGCCGAGGTCGATGCCGACGTAGATCGTCTCGGGGTTCGCCATGCTGGGTCTCTCCTTCTTCCTCCGGGCCGACCTGCGCGGCCCGGTGAGTGGTCTCGGGGTCGGTCCTCAGGGGCTGCGGGGGGTGGCGGGGGCGGGAGGGGTCGGGCTCGCGGGGACCCGCGGGATCCCCCGTCCCTGCTCCTCCATCCGCCGCCGGAGGTCGTGGTTCTCACGAACGAGGTCCGCGAGCAGCGCGAGCTTGCGCCCCTGCTGCGGGTCCTCTCGGTCCAGGGGCTCCGCCGCGACCCCGACGATCGGGCTCTTGGCGGCGGTGGTCTCCAGTGCGTGGGCGCGCTGGCGCGCGCGGTCCCGCTCCTGCTGGGTGTCCTCCAGCGACCGGGCGAGCCGATGGATCTTCTGCTCCAGGAGCTCGATTCGGTCGCTGCGCGCGCTGCGGGCGAGGTCCTCGATCCGGGTGCGCTCCGCATCGAGGATCCCCTCGATCGCGGTGCGCAGGCCGCTCTCCATCGTCGTGTCCGCGCGCCCGGCGGCGAGGGAGTCGTCCACATAGCGGTGCATTCGCCGCTCGATCCGATCGATCGCCTCATCGGAGAGGGTGAAGCGGTCGGTCCCCAGCGGCCGCTCCTTCTCCCGCTCCAGCTGGGTCCGGGCGCGGTCGAGCTGCTTCTGGAGCTCGCTGCGCTGCGCCTCGACCCCGTCCTTCTCCGCCTTCGCGCGGGCGAGGAGCTCCCGGAAGCGCTCCTCCGACTCCCGCAGGATGCGGTCGCGCTCGGTCTCTTCGACCCGGACCGTGGAGCGCTCGAGCGCCTCGTCGACGGCCCGGGCGATGAGCTCCCGCACGGTGTCGAGCTTGAGGACACGGATGGTGTCCCGCTTCGCCGCGATCTCCGAGGTCCGCACCATCCGGGTGCGCTGCACGAGGGCTGCCTCGATGTCGAGGGGGACATCCCGTGCGCCGGAGGCGGGAGAGGAAGGGGTCTCGAGCAACCGATCGAGGGACGTCATCTCGCTCGGGTGGCGGAAGTCCCAGCGCAGGAGCAGTCCCCCCGGAGTCCGCTGGACCTCGGTGTGCAGCACCTCCGCGAGGCCGTCCGATCGCTCGACGATCACCTCGAAGCCGCTCTGCTCCGGCAGGTCGAGGTCGGAGTCGAGGAGGGCCTCCCGCTCATCGAGGCGCAGGACCGGGACCCGCAGCACGAGCCCATCGGGGGTCTCGAGGATGCAGGAGTAGGGCGCATCGGGATGGAGCGAGACCAACGGACCTCGATTCGTGAGGCGCCCCCGTCGCCAGCGCCGCGGGGCGGAGGCACGGGGAGCGCGCCTCCCTGGAGCCTCACCTGGCCGGGCGGCGAGGGTCTCTCCGGGGAAGGGGGAGCGCACCGGGACGGGCTTCGAGTCGGACCGGCGAGAGGGGTCGCGACGCGGCGGGACCCCATCGGCGGCGCATGCACGCGCATCCGCACCGGCGCGCGACCCCGGTCCGGGTCGCGAGCGGGCTAAGGGTAGTCCTCTCCTTGTCTTACCGCAAGATCGCCGCTCCAACCCGTGCTCCGAGGCGAGGATGGGGAGATCGTGCCCGCGCCCGAGAGGACTCTCGATCCCCTTGTCCGGAACTCCGAGAGTCCTCGCTCGCGGGGGGAGGCCTCGGCATCCTTGTGCTCCCGGCCGTCTCGGTCGGTGAGATGAGGTGCATGGAATGAAGGCGCGGTGGCTCACGACCCTCGGGGTGTCCGGTGTGCTCCTGGGCGGTGTTCTCTTCGTCGGGGGCTGCTCCGCCCCGAGCGCCGCTCCGGCCCCGGGTCATCCCCTCGCGGCTCAGATTCAGCGCGGTCTCGAAGGGGGGACGGATCGGTTCGATCACGGCGGACTCGACCGCCTGCTGCGAGCGCATGTCGACACCGAGGGGCGGGTCGACTACTCCGGCCTCGCGGCGGAGCGCGCCCTCCTGCAGGACTACCTGCGCGCGCTGGCAGAGGCGGACCTGTCGCGCCTCGGGAGAGAGGAGCTCCTCGCTCTCCTCATCAACGCCTACAACGCCTTCACCCTCGACTGGGTCGTGGAGAACCTCCCCCTCGTGTCGATCCGGGAGACGAGCGAGCCGTGGACGGGAGAGCGGCATCGCCTGGGGGGAAGCACCGTGAGCCTCGACTTCATCGAGCACTCTCTCCTGCGCGTGCCCGAGCTCTTCGACGAGCCGCGGATCCACTTCGCGGTCAACTGCGCCTCTCGCGGCTGCCCCCCCCTGTCCGCCGAGGCCTTCGTCGGGGGGCGGATCCGCGAGCAGCTCGCGGGCGCGACCACGCGCGCCCTGGCCCGCGAGGACCAGCTGCGGGTCGAAGGGGACCGGGTCCGGGTGACGCGGCTCCTCGACTGGTTCGCGTCCGACTTCGAGCGGGACGGAGGGACCCGGGCGGGCTTCCTCGCGCGGTACGCCCCGCCTCCGGCGCGCGATCTCCTCGAGGCGCAGGGGGATCGGGTGCTCAGCTTCCTCGAGTACGACTGGTCCCTGAACGGCACGGACTGAGCTCCGGTTTCGTGGATCGTTGCTTCGTTCCCCGGGGGAGAGCCCTAGAATCGGGGAAGTGAGCCCCGCACCCATTCCGCACTCCGCCCGCGAAAGGTGACCGATGCACCGCGCGCCCTTCCTCCTCCTCCTCGTCTTCCTCCTCGTCGGGGCGAACGATCCTCCCCTCGTTCCGGCCAAGATCGAGTTCGATGGCAAGGACGGGAAGGAGGTCTTCCGGATCGACCCGGAGGGACCCGAGGCGGAGCTGCAGAGCGGCGCCGGCCGCAAGACCCTCGCCACCTACGCCCGCGCCGGCGATGCGATCACCATCGAGCTCCCGAAGAAGGACGCGCTCTCCCGGGTGACCGCGGATCGCAAGGGGGCGAAGTACCTCCTCTCCGGGCCGGATGGGAAGACCCGCTGGCGCCTCGAGCGGGAGCCGGATGGGGACTGGGAGCTCCTCGACGCGGCCGGGAAGGAGCACGCCAAGCTCAAGCTCCGCGACGACGGCTTCAAGGTCGTCGACGCCGAGGACACCGAGCGCGGACGGGTGAAGAAGAAGGAGGACAAGCTCTCCCTGCGCAACGCCGCGGGGGAGGAGATCCTCCGCACGCGGGACACCCGCGACGAGCTCGCCGCCGCCTGCTTCCTGCTCCCGGGGCTCACCTTCCCGGAGAAGGGCGGGTTCGCCCTCGCGCTCATCGTCCTCCCCCCCGCGCCGCGGGAGTAGGACGCCGGACGAGGCGGGAGGGCCCCGACGCCCGGGAGGGGGGGAGCGGCTGCGGTCGCTCCCCCCCTCCTTCTCATCTCCTGCGGGGTCTCGGGTCGATGGACATCGTGGGGATCGCGTGGGACGATACGCGCGGTCGCGCCGGCGACCTCGGACTCCCTGCTGCCCCTCGGGAGTCGGCTCCCCGTCCGCTCCAGCGACCCGAGAGGTCGCGGGGGACAGGATCCGCAACCCCACGCCCAGGAGGCGCATGAGCAGCTGCGTCTGGATCGCCTTCGCCCTCTCCCAGCTCATCGGGGGACCCCTCGACCTCCTCGACGCCGAGCCGCCCCCGGCGGCGCGCCCCGGCTTCGTGGAGGTGGGCACCGTGCGCTTCCACCCCGGACTCCGTGAGGTGGAGGTCGACGCCACCCTGAACCTGCGCGGCGGGTTCATCGAGTTCCTCGCCTGCGGCACGGGCGTGAAGCGGCACGAGAGCCTCCTCTCCCTCGACTGCGATCCGATCGACCTGAACGCGGCGATCCTCCTCCTCGGCATCGAGCCCGGTGTCCCGCCCCGCTCCGAGGATGACCTCGGTCCGATCGAGGGACCCCGCGTCATGCTGCGGCTGCGCTACGGCGTGACCCTCCCCGATGGTCGCGCCGCGGTGCGCGATGTCCGAGCGGAGGATGTCGTCACGAACGGGCCGATGGAGCGGGCGATGGCCTACTGCGGCTTCGTCTACACGGGGTCTCAGTTCATCGAGCAGGAGGACATCATCCGCGGTCCGGGGGACCGGGAGGCGGAGGATGGAGACGGGGGAGCGCCGGGGGATGGCGCCGCGGATGAGCCCGAGGGGGGGAGCGAGCCCCGACAGGTCTACGCGCCGACGATCCTTGGCCAGCTCATCGCCCTCAGCCACCGTCCCTACGCGATTCTCGACAATCCCCTCGCCCTCCCCTGGCGGGATGGCGACTATTACGCCTACGCCGACGCGCTCCCGCGGCTCCGCCGCGACGAGCCGACCCCGGTCACCCTCGTGATCCGACTCCCCCGCCCGGGGGAGATCGACCCGCGGGCGACCCGCATGGAGCTGCCCCCTCCGCCGAAGGACCCCGAAGGAGGCGAAGACCGATGACCCCGGATCTGGATCACTCCCCGCCGCGCGGGCTGCGCCGAGCCCTCGTCCTCGCGCTGCTCCTCTCCCCGCTCGCCGCCCCGCCGTGCCTCCTCGCGCAGGAGACCGCGCCCGCCCCGTGGGAGGGTCGGACGGTGGAGGCCTCCCTCGCGGCGGCCCGGTCGATCGACGCGGACACCCTGAAGAAGGCGATCGACCGCGGCGCGAACTGGCTCATCGACCATCAGAACCCTGACGGGAGCTACGGCCTCGCCCTCCCCGACGGGGGATACATCAGCGACGCCGGCGTCACGGCCCTCGTGTTGCACGCCCTCGCGATCTGCCCCCGTCGCTACCGCGAGGATGACGGCCCCTTCATCTCCAAGGCGGTCGAGTACCTCCTCTCCCAGCGGCGGGAGGGGGGCGGCATCTTCGAGGAGGGGCGCGGCCTCGCGAACTACAAGAGCTCGATGGCGCTCCTCGCCCTCGACGCCCTCGACGAGGGACGGGAGCCGCGCTACGCCGCGGAGGTCACCGCCCTCCGTGACTTCATCGCCGGGCTCCAGTGCTCCGAGGACTCCACGCCTTCCTACGACCCGAAGACGAACGCCCGCGCCTACGGGGGGATCGGCTACGGCAGCGATCGCCGCCCCGATCTCTCGAACACGCAGATGGCCCTCGAGGCGCTGCAGGCGGGGGAGCTCGCCGAGGACTCCGAGGTCTTCGCCCGGGTGCAGACCTTCCTGAAGCGCTGCCAGAACCGGGCGGCGTCGAACGACTTCACCGATGGGAAGGATGTCCGCTCCACCGAGGATGGCGGCTTCTTCTACTACCCCGGGGAGTCGAAGGCGCAGAACCTTGAGAACCCCGATGGCTCCGTCAGCTACACGAGCTACGGCAGCATGACCTACTCCGCCGTGAAGTCGCTGATCTACGCCGGCCTCGCCCCGGACGATCCGATCATCGGGGACGCCGTCCGCTGGATCCGGGCCCACTTCACCGTGGTGGAGAATCCCGGAATGGCCACGGAGAAGGATCGATCTCGGGGTCAGATGGGTCTTTACTATTACTACACCGTCATGGCGCGGACCCTCGAGGTGCTCGGGGCGACGCGCATCGAGGATGGCGAGGGTCGGTCCCGCCCCTGGGCGGCCGAGCTCGGCGCGGAGCTGCTCCGCCGCCAGAGCCCCCGGGGAACCTGGACGAACCCGGTGGATCGGTGGATGGAGGGGGACCCCGCCCTCGTCACCGCCTACGCCGTCCAGAGCCTCTCGATCTGTGTCCGCAACCTGCCGAAGGAGTGAGGCGTGCCGGAGCTGGTTCCCTTCCGTGGCCTGCGATTCTCGCGGGACCATGTCCCCGCCGGGGCGGAGATCTGCCCTCCCTATGATGTGATCGACGGGAAGCAGCACGAGACGCTGCTCGCCCACCACTCCCACAACGCGGTGCGGATCGTCCTCGGTGACGACCCGTCGCGCTCCCAGGGAACCCCGGAGGAGTATCGCGACCGCGGCGCGATGGTGCGCGCGTGGGTCGACGAGGGAGTCCTCGTGCGCGATGAGCGCCCCGGCTACTCCCTCTACGAGTACGAGTTCACGAACATGCACGGCCAGCGCTGCCGCTACCGGGGGGTCCTCGGCGCGGCGCGCGGGAAGCCGTGGGGGGAGGGGGTCCTCCGCCACGAGGAGATCCGCCCCAAGGTGGTCGACGACCGCTACTCCCTTCAGAAGGAGAGCGGGATCGACTCGGGAGTGGTCCAGCTCGTCGACGAAGGGCTCGGCGATGCGCTCGCCCCCTACTTCGATGAGGTCGGCACCCCCGTGCTCGATGCCGAGGACTTCCGGGGGGACCGGCACCGCGTCTGGATCCTCGACGACCCGGAGAAGGTCGCGACCCTGCGCGAGTTCCTCGCGCCCCGCCCCGCCGTCGTCGCGGATGGGCACCACCGCTACACGACCGCCCTCCGGCTGGGGGGAGAGGATGCGCGGCCCGGCGCCGGGCATGTCCTCACCGTGATCGGAGAGCTCCTTCAGGAGGGGCTCGCCATCGAGCCGACCCACCGGATCCTCGTCCTCCCCGAGGCGGAGGCGATCCCCGCCGTGATCGATCGGCTCTGCAGCCTCGATGCGGGGGAGGGGGAGGGGTGGAGCCTCGAGCGGGCGAACGGCGAGATCGTCGCCGGTCGCACCCCGATCGACCTCGAGCAGCCGACCCTCGCGCGCCGCTTCTCCAGCCTCTGGGACGACATCGCCGGGCTGGAGATCGAGAACTGGCACGACCTCGAGGGGGCTCGCGCCCGCCTCGGCGAGCTGGGAGAGCGGGCGCTCCTCTGCGTCCTCCCCGCCGTGACCCGTGACGAGTTCTGGGCGCGCTGCTCCCAGGGCGAGGTCTTCCCACCGAAGACCACCTACTTCGAGCCGAAGATCAGCACCGGCATGGTGCTGCGCCTCATCGAGGACCCGATCGACTGAGATGACCCTTCCATCCGTTGGACCGGAGCCGACCGCAACCTGCCGCCTGGCGGCGGATCGACCGAGGAGAACTTTCGATGGCTGCCATGAACGACGCGTCCCGCCCGCCCCGTCTCTTCATCCCCGGCCCGGTGGAGGTCGAGGAGGATGTCCTGCAGGCGATGGCCGGTCCGATGATCGGGCACCGCGCCCCGGAGATCGGCGAGCTCATCGGCGCGATCCGCCCGATGGCGGAGAAGCTCCTCCGCACCAGCCGCCCCGTCTACCTGATGACGAACTCCGCCACCGGCGCCATGGAGACCGCGGCGATCAACTGCATTCGCCGGAAGGTCCTCTCCTGCGTGAACGGCGCCTTCTCGAAGCGCTTCGCCGAGATCTGCGAGAACCACGGCTACGAGGTCACGCGCCTCGAGGCGGAGTGGGGGAAGCCGATCCTCCCCGGCATGATCAAGGAGAAGCTCGACGAGGGGGGCTACGACGCGGTCACCGTCGTGCACAACGAGACGAGCACCGGGGTGATGAGCCCCCTCGCCGAGATCGCGTGCACGGTCGCGGGCTACGATGACATCGTGCTCCTCGTCGATGCCGTGACGAGCGCCGCCGCGGTGCCGATCGAGACGGAGAAGCTCGGGATCGACGCCCTCGTCACCGGCAGCCAGAAGGCGCTCGCCCTCCCCCCCGGCCTCGCGCTCTGCACCGTCAGCGAGCGGGCGATGGAGCGGGCGAAGGAGAAGCAGCTCCGCGGGGAGTACTTCGATCTCCTCAAGATCCACAAGAGCTGGGAGAAGGACCAGACCCCGACGACGCCGGCGGTCCCCCAGTTCCGCGCGCTCCGGAAGCGCCTCGAGAAGATCCACGCGGACGAGGACGCCTGGTACGCCGACATCGCCGCGAAATGCGCGATGACGCGGGAGTGGGCGAAGGATCGCTTCGGTCTCTTCCCCGACGAGGAGTACGCCTCGGTCTCCCTCACCTGCGTGGAGAACACCCGGGGGACAAGCATCGCGGACCTGAACTCCTACCTGCGCGAGCACGGCTTCATGCTCTCCAACGGCTACAAGGACCTGAAGGAGAAGACCTTCCGGATCGGCCACATGGGAGCGAACACCATGGAGCACCACGAGCAGCTCCTCGGCCTCATCGACGCCTATCTCGAGCGCTAGCGCCGGGTCGCCCTCGTCCCCCGCGAAGCCTCGGCCCGGTTCCCGCCCCGTGCCCGGGGGAGGAGTGCCCTGAAAGCCTCCCCCCCGCGCCCGGTTCTCCCTACAATCAGCGCCGTCCCGCACCCCCCGCCCCTCCCCTCGACGAGGAGCGCGGCGCCGGGGCGGACGGACCGCTCGGGAGCGCCCCCCGATCGGTCGGGAAGAAGGGGAACGAGAAGATCGTGCTGTCCTCCTCCCTCGCCATCCTGCTCTCTCCGCTCCTCCTCCAGGGAGCGCGGGAGTCCTCCATTCTGAACCCGGTCCAGATCGTCTCCCTCTTCATCGGGATCGCGATCCTCCTCCACACGGTGGTGCGGATGCGGACTCGTCGCACCCGCGTCATCCCGGATGGTCTCGGGCAGGAGCCCCTCCCCGCCTCCGCCTGGGCGACGCTCGCCGCGGCGCGCACCGGCGGCGCCCGTGGTGGGTCCCGAGACGGCGAGGCGGTGCAGACCCAGGAGCTTGAGCGGCTCCTCGTCGATCTGCAGGAGACCGGCCGCGAGATCGAGGCGCGCCTCGACACGAAGATCCGCTACGCCCAGCGCCTCATCGAGGAGGCGCAGCGCACCCTCACCGACCTCGATGTCTCCCGCGCCCGCGCCGAGGGCCTCGCCCGCACCGCGCCCCATCGCGCCGAGCTCGCCGAGGCGGAGTCGGTCCTTCAGCGGGTCGAGGAGCAGAACCGCGTCCAGACCCGCGAGCGCTTCGAGCAGGAGCGCCGCGCCCGCGCCGGAGAGGGCGGCAAGCCGAAGAGCATGTTCGCCCCGATCGAGGAAGACGCGGCGGAGGAGGGTGCGGGGAAGCAAGGCGTGGTGGGGCAGGCCGGCGATCCCGTGGCGCCGCCGGAGCCCCCGATCTCGAGCGAGCGTGACCCCGGGGGAATCGCCTCGGGGGGAACCGTCGTCGGGACCGAGGAAACGGTGGCGACCACGCCTCCCCCCGCGCGGAAGCGCCCTCCGATCGAGGAGGATCCTGCGGCGAGTCAGGAGGCGGAGAGCCAGGGCCGGATCCGCGAGCTCGCGGCGGAGGGGCGCAGCGCCCCGGAGATCGCCCGGGAGGTGAACCGTCCGGTGGGGGAGATCGAGCTCATCCTCGCCCTGGGCCGCACCGATTCCGTCAGTTCCGGTTGACCCTCCCCGCGGGGCTGAGTAACCTCCGCGACTCGAAAAACGAGACAGACGCGGGGTAGAGCAGTTGGCAGCTCGTCGGGCTCATAACCCGGAGGTCGCCGGTTCGAGTCCGGCCCCCGCTACCATGACCCCCCCGAAGGCGACAGCCTTCGGGGGGGTCTCTTTGTCTCCAGTCTCGGGGGCGGGGACTCCATGCGCCGATCCTCGGCCCGGGCCCCAGCCCGCCCCTACCGCAGACGCACGAGCGAGCTGCGGAGGGCGTCGGGAACGTCGTCCAGGCTGAGCACGGAGATCCCACCCTCGACCGGGTTGCGCGTGCGCTCCGAGAGAATCTCCAGCCCCGTGTTCGCGTCGGGATCCTCGAGATCGAAGTGGACGTTCTCGTCGAAGCTCCACATCGCTCCGGTGATGGGGTCCACGACGAGGATGCCGATGAGTCCCCCGAAGAGGACATTCCCCAGATACCAGCCGGCGATCCCCTGATCGAGGTGCATCTCAGTCGTCCGGCCGCCGTGGCTCGCCCGCAGGGTCAGGTCCGCGGACTGGAAGAAGCCGCTCCCCCGCTTCAACTCGACGACGGCGGGGGTGACACCCTGGTGGATCACTTTCCCACTGGAATCGATGAGCTCGAAGGAGACGGCGGAGGGCTCCGAGGAGAAGCGCACGGTCTGGGAGTCGCCGGTGAAGATCGTGGCGCACCCGCTGAGGAGGAGCAGGATCGCCCCCAGACTCAGAGTCGTGCGAAGAAGGGAACGCTGCATTGAGAACCTCTTTCCAAAGGCGGGAGGTGGGGTGGCGGGCCTTTGACTCGAGGAGCCTCTGCGAGGATCTGATACAGAGTTCCCTCGAACGAAGTCAAGTCGTTCGTCGACCTTGCTGAGGAGATCAGCAGTCCCGACGGGGCCGCCATCGTGTGAAGCCACGAAGGACCACGCCTGCTTCACTACGCCGACCAAGGGAGAGACTCGCCTGCTTCGTGGGGACTGTCCT
>Ga0255767_1002107_pt1 | contig 17396 bp, 17 predicted proteins | sample 071ome_24_FD_179967 | JGI IMG/M metagenome (GOLD analysis project Ga0255767, IMG submission 179967) | Coastal salt marsh microbial communities from the Groves Creek Marsh, Skidaway Island, Georgia - 071402CT metaG (version 2) | ecosystem: Environmental > Aquatic > Marine > Intertidal zone > Salt...
TAATGGCGACTTGATTACCACATCTCGTCTTAGGCTGCCAGATCAACACTATCCCTCGCGTGCAAATGTGTGGAAAACCCTGAACCGAATAAATGCGGCAGCGCACAAATCAAAGGCAATTGTGTTCAATATGGGCACAATATCCAGACCGCAGCATTGAGAAGGCTTTCAACCTGTATGAACCTGTCATAAGTGATAATTTAGATAGACGAATAAAACTTGGTGCGATTATTCGCTTACCGTATTGACTGATCGGGGGGGGCCATGCAATCACCGGCCCCTGCTGAATTCATCAGCTCAAACCGACCGGGGAACAAAAATGACAGACTCCAACGAACAATCCCCCTCGCGTGATGAACTCCTGCGCATGACCACCCAGGTCGTCTCGGCCTATGTCGGCAACAATGCCGTCAACGAGAACCAGATCCCGGACGTGATCCAGTCCGTTTATGGAAGCCTGGAAGGCTTGACCAACGGCTCCGGCGCAGCCCCGACCAGCCAGAAGCCGGCCGTGCCGGTCAAGAAATCCGTCACCCCGGATCACATCATCTGCCTGGAAGACGGCAAAAAGCTGAAGATGCTCAAGCGCTATCTGCGCACGACCCACGGCATGACACCGGACGAGTATCGCGCAAAATGGGGCCTGCCAGCGGACTACCCGATGGTCGCCCCCAACTATGCCAAGCAGCGCTCGGCCTTCGCGAAGCAGATCGGGCTCGGCAAGCGCAAGCGCTGATCCGGACTCCGTCCGGCCCTCTCCCATCGCCATGCGGACTTTGACGTGATCGAGGTACGCGGCCTGACCAGGACCTTCGGCGGCCTCGTCGCCGTGGATGACTGTTCTCTCGACATCGCATCCGGCCGGATCACCGGGCTGATCGGCCCCAACGGCGCGGGCAAGACCACGCTGTTCAACACCATCGCCGGCTATTTCCGCCCCGACAGCGGCACCGTCCGCCTTGACGGCGTGGACGTGACGGGGCTTCCCGCCCACGCGCTGTTCCACCGCGGACTGATGCGAACCTTCCAGATCCCCCGGGTGTTCGACCGGATGAGCGTGCGCGAAAACCTGATGGTCGTCCCGCCCGGACAGCGCGGGGAGAACATGCTGGCGGCGTGGTTCGCGCCTCGCCCGGTGCGGGCGCAGGATGCAGATATCAGTGCGCGCGCGGACGAAGTGCTGACCACACTGAACCTGACGGCCCTGGCGGATGCGCGGGCGGGCAACCTTTCGGGCGGCCAGAAGAAACTTGTCGAACTGGGCCGCGCGATGATGTCCGGCTGCCGCACCATCCTGCTCGACGAGCCGGGCGCCGGGGTCAATCCGACGCTGCTCGCCGAACTGGCCGGTCATATCGAACGTCTGAACCGGGACAGCGGCTATACCTTCTGCATTATCGAGCACAACATGGACCTGGTGGCCCGCCTGTGCGACCGCGTCGTGGTGATGAGCGAGGGCCGTGTCCTGACCGCAGGCACCTTCGATGAGGTCCGCGCCGACCCGACCGTGCTGGACGCCTATTTCGGGCACACCGGCCGCACCGCTGGGGCAAGCGGACATTGAGCCTGCTCCGCGCAACCGGCATCCATGCGGGCTATGGCGGCGCGGACATCCTGCGCGGCGCGGAACTTGAGGTCGCGGCCAACGAGATCGCCGTCATCGTCGGCCCCAACGGCGCGGGCAAATCGACCCTGATGAAGGCCGTGTTCGGCCTCGCCGCCGTGCGCGAGGGCAGCATCACCTTCGATGGCTCGGCGATCACCAACCATGCGCCCGACAGGCTGGTGCGCGGCGGCCTGAGCTACGTGCCCCAGGAGCGCAATGTCTTCGCCAGTCTCACCGTGTCGGAAAACCTCGACATGGGTGCCTTTACCCGGCGCGACGACACCACCGCCGACCGGGAGCGCATCTTCTCCATCTTCCCCGATCTGGCCGACAAGCGGCGCCAGCCCGCCGGGCAATTGTCCGGCGGCCAACGCCAGATGGTTGCCATCGGACGCGCGCTGATGGTGCGCCCGCGCCTGCTGATGCTCGATGAGCCTACTGCCGGCTTGTCGCCGAAGTTCGTGGACCAGATCTTCGAGCGGATCGCCGCGATCCGTGACGAGGGCGTGGCCGTGCTGATGGTCGAGCAGAATGCGCGCCGCGCGCTGCATGCGGCGGACCGGGGGTTCGTGCTGGTGAACGGACAGACCCGCTTCGCGGACACCGGCGACGCCCTGCTGCGCAACCGCGAGGTGGCCGAAGCCTTCCTGGGAGGCGCGGGCCCGTGATCGAGATCGCGCAGCTGCTGGTCTTCGGCGTAGTGCTTGGCGGCATCATCGCGCTGGGCGCGGTGGGCGTCTCGCTGCTGTTCGGCATCCTGCGGTTCGCCCATTTCGCCCATGGCGACATGATGACGCTCGGCGCCTATATCGCCTTCTTCTTCGCGGCGACGCTCGGCCTGCCGCTCTATTTCGCCTTCCCCATCGCGATCGTTGCGACCATCGCCATTGCGGTGGCCATCGACCAGGTGCTCTACCGCCGCCTGAGGCGGACCGCACCGGTGATCCTGCTGTTCTCCTCCTTCGGCATGGCGCTGATCCTGCGCAGCGTCGTGGAGATGATCTTCGGGCCCGACACGGTGGTTTATGACAACGCAATCCGCCTGCCCTGGACCGTCGCGGGTCTGCGCATCAAGCCCGATCATGTGGTGATCCTGGCGGGCACCGCGCTGCTCGTCGCCGCACTGCACCTCTTCCTGCGCCACACCCGCACGGGCAAAGCGATGCGCGCCATGGCGGACGATCCCGATCTGGCGCGCGTCAGCGGCATCAACACCGAGCGGGTCATCGTCTGGACCTGGGTGATCGGCGGCGGGCTGGCCGCGGCGGCCGGCATGTTCCTCGCTCTCGACACCCGGCTGGTGCCGCTGATGGGCTGGCATATCCTGTTGCCAGTCTTCGCGGCGGCGATCCTCGGCGGGATCGGCAACCCCTATGGCGCGATCCTCGGCGGGCTGGCCATCGGCATCGCGACCGAACTGTCCACGCTCATTCTCCCGCCGGTCTATAAGCCCGCCGTCGCCTTCCTGGTGATCGTGGCGATGCTGATCTGGCGGCCGACAGGCCTGTTCGCGGGGCGCTGACCATGGAACTGCCCGGCCTCCTCAGCTTCCTCGTCTTCTTCGTGACCTTCGCGGGCCTCTACGGCGTGTTCGCGCTGGGCCTGAATGTTCAGTGGGGTATTTCCGGCCAGTTCAACCTGGGCGTCCATGCCTTCTGGGCCGTGGGGGCCTACACCTCCGCCATCCTGACCACCGAACCCGGCGGGGCGCATCTGGGCGGGTTCGGGCTGCCGATGATCGCCGGGCTCGCCGCCGCAATGATCCTGTGCGCCCTGCTCGCGGTGCTGGTAGGCCTCATCACGGTCAATCTGCGCACCGACTATCTCGCCATCGCCACCATCGGGATCGCCGAGGTGGTACGCCTTGTCCTCAAGAACGAGGCCTGGCTGACCAACGGTGTACGGGGCATTCCGGGCATCCCCCGGCCCTTCGCGGAGCTGGGCGGCGACGCACCGGCGCTCGTGTTCCTGGCGATCGTCGCCCTCGCCCTGGGACTGGTCTATGCGGCGCTGGAGATTCTTCGCCGTTCGCCCTGGGGCCGCGTGCAGCGCGCGTTGCGCGAGGATGAAGCCGCCGCCGGCGCTGCCGGCAAGAACGTCACCGGGTTCCGCCTGCAATCCTTCGTGCTGGGCGCCGCGATCATGGGGCTTGGTGGCGGGCTCTACGCCCATTTCTTCGCCTTCATCAGCCCCGAGGCGTTCGATCCCCTGATCACCACCTTTGTCGTCTGGGTGATGCTGATCGCGGGCGGCAGCGGCAACAATCTGGGGGCCGTTGTCGGCGCGTTCGTGATCTGGGGCATCTGGTCCGGCTCGGGTTTCCTGACCGAGCTGCTGCCCATCGAGTTCCAGACGCGCGCGGGTTCGCTGCGCATCCTGCTCATCGGCATTCTCTTGCAGATTATCCTGCTGACCCGGCCCGAGGGCCTTATCCCGGAAGAGACCGCACCCCGACGCAAATCGGGCGGCGGGTAACCGGCCAGCCGTTACGGGCGGATCAGGCGCACGTCCTCGACACTGCCGGCGCGCACGGCCCATTCGACATAAGTGCCGGGCACGTCGCCATTGGCGTCGAAATCCTGCGAACCCGCCGCACCGTCATAGTCGATGTCCTCGCCTGCCTCGAGCGCGGCTTTGGCGGCGGCGAACTGGCCGGGGTTGAACTTGCGCCCCGGCGGCGACGACACAGCCCGCAGCGCATCGCGCACGGCCACGCCATCGGGTGAGCCGGCCTTCTGGATCGCCAGCGCCAGCAGGATCGTCGCGTCATAGGCCGCGTCGATGAAGGGCTGGGGCGGCAGCTCGCCGTATTTGGTCTCGTAGAGCTGTTTGAAGGCCTTCGCGGTCGCGGACTCGGTGTCCGCGCTGGGCGCGGTGCCGTAGGCGCCTTCCAGCAGATTGCCGCCGATCGCATCGACGACCTCCTGCGCCTTCATCCCGTCGGTGAAGACGAACTTCGCGAACAGCTGCTCCTCCAGCGCCTGGCGCAGGATCGGGATACCGTCGCCCGGATAGGCGATCAGCACCAGCGTTTCCGCACCGCTGTCCTTCACCTTCTGGAGTTCGGCCCGATAGGACGCCTGCTTTTCCTCGAACGGCACCATCGCCGTGATCTTGCCGTCGAAGGCCCCCTCGACCGCTTCGGCCAGGCCCTGGCCGTAGTCGTTGTTCAGATAGACGACCCCGATCTCGGTGAGCCCCTTCTCTTCCATCAGGTCGGCGAGGATCACACCCTGCAGCGCGTCACTCGGCACCGTGCGGAACAGGAAATCGTTGTCCTTGAGTGTCGTGACCACGGGCGAGGTGGATGCGCCGGAGACCTGCGGCACCTGCTCCACCGACGACACGGAACTGGCGACGGGGATCGTCACGCCGCTCGACAGTGCGCCCACGAGGCCGGAGACCTTGTCGGTCGTCACCAGCCGCTTGGCGGCATCGACGCCGGACTGCGGGTTTGTCTGGGTGTCGCCGACGTCCAGGCCGAGCTGTCCGCCCAGGACACCGCCCGCCGCGTTGACCTCATCGACGGCCATCCGCACGCCGTTCAGCGATGTCTGGCCATAGACCTGAAGCCCGCCGGTCATCGGCATCAGCGCACCGATCCGGGCGGACTCGCCGGGCCCGCTGTCCTCCTCGAAAAAGACGGCAACGGCCACCGCGATGGCGATGACGACGGCGGCGATGGCGGCCATGTATTTCATATCGGGCTTCCCGGTTGGCGCGTTTCGGGAAAGATACTCTCGCGTGCCGGGGAGCGACAAGCAGACAGGTGTTACCGGTCAGGCAAAGGTGCCGGGCTTGTCCATGGGCCGCGGCCGGTCGCGATCGAGTACGAAGCGCAGTTTCGCCAGCGCGGTGCGGCGCAGGACGGCCTCGCCCGCGTTCAGGGGGCCGACGATGGAGACTTCCGTGCCCGTGTAGGGATCGACGGCGCAGACCTTCACCGAGTTGCCGATGGCCGAGAACTCGAAGATCACCTCGTCGAGGGCCGAATCGGTCCGTCTGCGGTTTGCCCGCAAGGTGCGTCCGGAAGGGCGTACCGGCATGGTTTGAAAGCGGCTCACGTCGTATAGTCCCCGCGAATATCAAGTGGAGGAGGACTGCCATGTCAGACCAAAAAGAAGAATTTATGGTTAACCACGGGGACGACGCGACCTGGACACCCGGGCTGCGTTCGGACTTCGAATACCGCGATCTCGGCATCAAGGACGCCACCGGCGGCAAGTTCGGCGCGCACATCATCCGCATCGCGGACCCGGATGCCGATCACCACACCGGCAAGCACGCCCATATGACCGATTTCCAGATGATCTATGTGCTTCAGGGCGAAGCGCGCTTCTGGTTCGACGGCAAGGGTGAGTTCACCGTGAAGAAAGGCGACTGCTTCTATCAGCCCGACGGCATCATGCACGACGCGCTGTGGATGTCGCCCGACTGCGAACTGCTCGAAATCACCGCGCCGGGCGAATTCGACACCAAGGAAGGCTGATCCCGTCTCGATCTGCGAGACGATACAGCCAGGCCACTGAAATGTTGCTGCCGCGCGGCTAGGTTCGCGCGCCAGCAACACCACGGAGACCACCGATCATGAGCCTCGCCAGCACCAGCGACGCCGCAAAGACCCCGTCCACCGAAAAGCCGCGCTTCCAGTGGGAAGATCCGTTGCTGCTGGAGGACGCGCTCAGCGAGGACGAGCGCATGGTGCGCGACGCCGCGCATGCCTACTGCCAGGACAAGCTGATGCCGCGCGTCATGGAGGCCAACCGGCACGAGAAGTTCGACCGCGAGATCATGAACGAGTTCGGCGAACTGGGCTTCCTGGGCCCGACCCTTCCGGAAAAGTACGGCTGCGCCGAGGTGAGCCATGTCTGCTACGGGCTGATCGCACGCGAGGTCGAGCGGGTGGACTCGGGCTACCGCTCGGCGCTGTCGGTCCAGTCCTCTCTGGTGATGTGGCCGATCTACTCCTACGGCTCGGAAGAGCAGCGCATGAAATACCTGCCCAAGCTCGCCTCGGGCGAATGGGTGGGCGCGTTCGGCCTGACCGAGCCTGACCACGGTTCCGATCCGGGCAGCATGATCACGCGGGCGAAGTCGGTCGATGGCGGCTATCAGCTCAACGGCGCGAAGATGTGGATCTCCAACGCGCCCATCGCCGACGTGTTCGTGGTCTGGGCCAAGGACGACGAAGGCGTGATCCGCGGCTTCATCCTGGAACGCGGCATGAAGGGCCTGTCCACGCCCAAGATCGAGGGCAAGTTCTCGCTCCGCGCCTCATCCACCGGTGAGGTCGTGATGGACGACGTGTTCGTGCCGGAAGAAAACAAGCTGCCCAACGCGCGCGGGCTCGGCGGTCCGTTCGGTTGCCTGAACAAGGCGCGATACGGCATTTCCTGGGGTGCGCTGGGTGCAGCGGAATTCTGCTGGCACGCGGCGCGCGACTACACCATGGAGCGCAAGCAGTTCGGCCGTCCGCTGGCCGCCAACCAGCTGATCCAGAAGAAGCTGGCCGACATGCAGACCGAGATCACGCTGGGACTGCATTCCTGCCTGCGTCTCGGCCGCCTGATGGACGAAAACCGCGCGACGCCGGAGATGATCTCCATCATGAAGCGGAACAATGCCGGCAAGGCGCTGGATATTGCGCGGGTTGCACGCGACATGCACGGGGGCAACGGCATCTCGGACGAATATCACGTCATCCGACATGTGATGAATCTGGAATCCGTGAACACCTATGAGGGCACCCACGACGTCCACGCGCTGATCCTCGGCCGCGCGCAGACGGGCCTTCAGGCGTTTACCGGCGGCTGATTCACAGGGTGGTCGCGCCGCTGCCTAGCAGGTGGCGTTATTGCAGGGTTCAAAGTTGATGCAGAACCGCTTTGCGTCCTCACAAGACAGGTCCGCCTGCTTGTAGCCGCAGCGCATATTGCCGTCGGACGTGGCGCCCCCGAAATGGCCGCAGGTGTTGCAGATCCCCATGTCCTGCCCGCCACAGCGCGACTGCAGGTTGGTACAGAGCTGGCTCAGCCCCTCGGCCATGGTGTCTATGACCTCGTCTGGCAGCCGGCTGATCGCCAGGTCCAGACAATTGAGCGGGTCGTCGGCCAGCAGCGCCTCGCCCGCCTCGGTCAGTTCGATATGCCGGACTCGCTTGTCTTCGGGGTCGGGCACGCGTTTCAGGTAGCCCTTTTTCTCCAGCGCGTTCAGCGTCTGGCTGGCCGTACCCTTGGTCGTTCCCAGAAACACGGCGAGCGCGCCGGGGGTGCGCGAGAAGCGATTTGCCTGCGCCAGGAAGCGCAAACTGTCCCACTGGGCCGGGTTCAAGCCATGACAATACTGCAGACCTCTTGCCATCCTGCCGATACGGTCCAGGAGGCGTGAAAGGCTCTCTTTTTCAGTGATTTCAGTGTCTTGCGTGCTCATTTTATTTTGTTCATTGGCTCGCAAATAAACCCGATTCCACGCCCATTATATCTTTTGTGGATAGTATCGAGTCGATAAAGCCTTGTGCGCTCCCCGTTCAAGACGTATATTCTTTTCGTATCGAGTCGAAACCAATTTCACAATCCGACGCTGTGGATATAGGTCCGGGCAAAAGATTGTCAAAGGAATGAAACACAATGGCTGCTTTCGCATCCCAGGCTCTCGAACAAGGCAACCGGCGTTACGCCAATGCCGTCATGCAGGCCCCTGTCCTCGAACGCGATGAAGAGTTCGAACTCGCCCGCCTGTGGCGCGAGGAGAAGGACGAGGATGCCCTGCACAAGCTGATCGAGGCCTACGCCCGCTATGTCGTGAAGATCGCGTGGAAGTTCCGCGGATACGGCCTGCCGGTCGGCGATCTGGTCCAGGAAGGCAATATCGGCCTGATGGAGGCCGCACAGCGCTTCGATCCCTCCCACAACGCGCGGTTTTCCACCTATGCGTCGTGGTGGATCATGGCCGCAATCCAGGATCACATCCTGCGCAACACCTCGATCGTGCGCGTCGCCACCACCCCGGCCCAGCGCCGGCTGTTCTTCAACCTGCGCAAAGTCCGCGCCCAGCTGGCGACCGGTCCCGACGGCGAACTGACGGACGCCGACCGCGAGAAGGTGGCCGACCGCCTGCAGGTGAAAACCGAGGATGTCATGTGCATGGAGGCCCATCTGGGCGGCCCGGACAACTCGCTCAACGCCAGCTTCGGCGAGGAGGACGACTTCGAGTTCCAGGATTCCCTGCCCGACGACGGCCCCACGCCGGAGGAGTTCACGACCTGGCGCCATGACGGCGAAGTCCGCACGGCCTGGGTCGAGGATGCCCTGAACACGCTGAGTGAGCGCGAGCGCGAGATCATCGTCCAGCGCTTCCTGACCGACGACAAGAACACACTGGCCGAGATCGGCGAGAACTTCGGCGTCAGCAAGGAGCGCATCCGCCAGATCGAGGCCAAGGCCCTCGACAAGCTGAAGGTCGCACTGTCGGCCGAAGGCAAGGACGCGTCCAAGCTGCTCGACGCCGACCTCGTCGTCTGAGCCGGCGATCACCCGAATCAGAAAGGGCGGCCTCAGGGGCCGCCCTTTTCGTATCTGACAGGCGCGGAGAGTTGACCGGTCAGGCCGCCGTCTCCACGCGGAAGAACTCGGCCACGCGCGGGCCGAAGCCCAGCTGCTGCAGCCAGAAACGCTCCACGTCGCGCAGCGCGTCGTTGGCGTCGTTCAGCTGTGCCTCGTCGATACTGTCGGCGACCGCCTCGACATGGCGCTCGAACATGGTCTCCAGCAGGCGGCTCAGTTCCAGACCCTTCTCGGTCAGGCGCACGCGCACCGACCGGCGGTCATGCGAGGATCGCTCCTGATGAAGGTAACCGTGCTCGGTCATCTTCTTCACGTTGTAGGAGACGTTCGAGCCGAGGTAGTGGCCGCGCAGCGTCAGTTCGCCCACGGTCAGCTCGTCGCCGCCGATGTTGTAGAGGATCAGCGCCTGGACGTTGTTGATGTCACGGATGTCGTGGGCCTCGAGTTTGGACTTGATCACTTCAAGGAACTGACGATGCATCCGCTCCAGGAGCACGATGGTCGAGAGATAGGTCTGTTTCACGGTCTGCGTCTCCGCTTCGCAAGCGTGTGGGTTAACCGAGATCATTCCACCCTCGTATTAAAATTGGCTTAAACGCGCGCCAAACCCGTGCGGTTGCGGTTAACGGACCGCCGGTACAGCCGCATTGTCTGCGGGTCTTGGCCAATTCCGGCGCAAGCGGGTATTGTTCGCCGCCGTTTCTCAACGATTTGCCGGAGCAGCCATGACCCGTGGCCCGTCCACCCCCGTCGGGGCGTTTCCCCAGACCCGTATGCGGCGCAACCGCCGGTGGGACTGGTCCCGGCGGCTCGCGCGCGAGAACACAATCACGCCGGACGACCTGATCTGGCCGATCTTCGTCTGCGACGGGGACGAGGACGAGCCTGTGCCGACGATGCCCGGCGTGACCCGCTATGCTATTCGCTCGGTCGCGGGCGCCGCCGGCACCGCCAAGGCGCTCGGCATTCCCGCCATCGCGATCTTCCCGGCCACCCCGGCCGACAGGAAAACCCCGGGCGCGGAAGAGGCCTGGAATCCCGACAATCTGGTCTGCCGCGCTGTGCGCGCGATCAAGGACGCCCATCCGGACATGGGTGTGATGTGCGATGTTGCCCTCGACCCGTTCAATTCAGACGGCCATGACGGGATCGTGCGCGACGGCCATGTGGTCAATGACGAGACCGTTGAGGCGCTTTGCCGCCAGGCGCTGGTGCAGGCCGAGGCCGGCTGCGACATCATTGCCCCCTCCGACATGATGGACGGGCGCATCGGCGCGCTGCGCCAGGCCCTCGACTCGAGCAGCTTCCCGAAGGTGCTCCTGATGTCCTACGCGGCCAAGTATTCCTCGGCTTTCTACGGCCCCTTCCGCGACGCCATCGAAAGTGCCGGGTTCCTGAAAGGCGAAAGCAAGGACACCTACCAGATGGACCCCGCGAATTCCGACGAGGCCCTGCGCGAAGTGGCGCTGGACCTCCAGGAAGGTGCGGACATGGTTATGGTCAAGCCGGGGATGCCCTATCTGGACATCGTACGACGGGTGAAAGAACAGTTCGGCGTGCCGACCTATGCCTATAACGTCAGCGGCGAGTACGCGATGCTGCGCTTCGCCGCGGACAACGGGGCGCTAGACTACAACCGGGTCATTCTGGAAACACTCATGGCGTTCAAGCGCGCAGGCTGCAACGGCGTGCTGACCTATTTCGCCGTCGATGCGGCGCGGCTGCTCAATGACGCCTGAGCCCGAGGCCGGTGACGGAACGCCGCCGGAACCCCTGACCGTCCGCTTCAATCCGACGGTACAGATCCTGCGCGCCGTGGCGATCTTCGCCGTGGCAGGCATCTGCCTCATCATTCCCTTCGTCTCGGAACAGTCGAGCCAGGATTCCTGGCGGTTCGCGGGTGTCCTGATTGCTGCGCTTTCCCTGTGGGGCGTCATCACACTGCGCTGCGCGGCCGACAAGACCCCCCAGGTCGTGATCGACGAGAACGGTGTGTACTCGCGCGAATGGCACGCCGGCACGGTACCGTGGGAGACCATCGAGTACATCAGCCATTCCAGCACCATTCGCCGCAACCTGCTCTCGGCTGTGACCCGGAACCGCCGTAAACCCTATCTGCTGTTCAAGTTCAGCGAACCCCCGAAACTCCAGCCGACCGCGCGACCGCCACTATCCTGGTGGCAGGTCTTCATGGGCGAACTTGCAATCCAGGAACCGGTGATCCAACAGTTCGGCCTCGATACGCCGGTCGATACGATGCTGAAGACCATCGAGGCCCAGATCGCGGCCTGGCGCATCCGCAACCCGCATCTGTTGGAAGACGCGGAGACGGCCGCAGACGCGGAAACAGCCACCTGATTCCGGCCTGAGCAGACCGGTTCACGTGGCAGCGTTGAAAAACGCGAGCGCGCACCGGTCATGCCAGCGCCCGCCCCGGCCATGAAAGCCCACATGCCCACCGCCGCGTGAGAGCAGGATGTTGACCATCGGCGCATCCTCACCTACCGCCCGATAGGCATCTGCCGGAATCCAGGGATCGTTGTCGGCATGGATCGCCAGCGTCGGGACGGCGACCCGGTCGAGAAGCGACCCGGACGCGCAACTTGCGTAGTAATCAGCCGCGTTCCGGAAACCGTTCATCGGCGCGACGACACCATTGTCGAATTCGCGGATCGTCTCCGCCGCCTCCAGCGCCGCCACCTGCTCGGGCGCGATTTCCAGCGGCCCCGCGCGCCAGTCCGCCTTCATTCGTCTGAGCAGCCAGCGGTGGTAGCCCCGGTTGCGGTTCGCTTCAAGCCGCGTGGAGGCGGCGGCGAGATCGAGGGGTGCGGAGACGGCAACAGCCTGATCGACGCGCGCGCCGCCGCCCCCTTCCGCCAGATATTTCAGCAGGATGTTGGCGCCCAGCGAGTAACCGACGGCAAAACGCCCTGCCGTACCGAACCCTTCCCCGTCCAATATCGAAAGCCATAGCGCGAGATCGGCGCTCCGGCCCGCGTGGTACATCCGCCAACAGTCGGCGCGTGACGGCCCCGCCCCACGCAGATTCGCCCGGAACACATCGAAGCCGTTCTCGAGGAAATGCCGCGCGCTGGCGCGAACATAGGCGCTGTCCTCGCAGCCGGTGAGCCCGTGGATCAGAACCACCAGCCGTCCGTTGCTTTCGCCGGTTTTGTGCAGCATGCCGGACAGTCGGTCCCCGTCCGGCGTCTCGGCGTAAAGCCGCCGCCCCGGCCAGGCCTCCAGTTTCGTCCACTCCCGCAGGACCGCGTTGCGCACGGTCTGAAGGTCGCCGCCGAACCACGGCGGACGGGCGCGAAACCGGGGAAACGTGACCTGAAGCGCCGTCATCCGGCCAGGAAATCGGCAATGGCGGCAATCTGGTCATCCGCCATCAGCGCGGGCGCGTGGCCGACGCCCTCGAACTCCACCAACGTCGCCTCGGGCCCGCGACGGGTCATCTCCTGCGCGGTGTCGGCGGGCAGAATGTCCGACCGTGCGCCGCGCAGCACCAGTACATCGATGGCAATCTGATCCCAGAACGGCCACAGGTTCGCATCCTCAACAGGGGCAGCGACAATCGGCTCGCGAATGCGCATGTCATAGGCGGGCGCGATGGTGCCGTTCTCGGTGTGCCGCGCCGAGGTCTCGGTCAGGTGCCGCCACTGATCGTCCGTCAGTTGTCCGAAGGGCGACCAGATGTAACGCAGGTATCCCTCGAACGCCGCCATGTCCGGGAATTCCGGGTCAGTCCCCACATAGTCTCGGATACGCCCCACCGCCTCCTTCGGAATGAACGGGCCCACATCGTTGAGCACCAGCCGTCGGACCGGGTTGGGATTCTGGATCGCCAGCATCATGCCGATCAGCCCGCCCATGGAGGTGCCCACCAGATCGACGGGCGCGAGGCCGAGTTCGGCGATCAACGCCTGGGCGTCGGCGACGTACTGGGGAAAGCCGTAGTTCATCGGATCGGGCAACCAGTCACTCTGGCCGCGTCCGACGACGTCGAGACAGATCACCCGGCGGTCGCGGGCGAGTTCTTCGGCCAGCGCATCGAAGGAACGTGCGGTCTGGGTCAGCCCGTGCACGCACAGCACGGCGGGCGCATCCTCGGGACCCCATTCGGTGTAGTGGAGGCGGTGATCGCCCTGGGGGTTCCGTGCCGTGAAAAAACGTGACCGCATGGATGCGAGCCTCTACCTTTTTGAAACACTGCGCGAACCTATCGCGCTCTCCCTACGCCACCAAGCACGCGAAAGTTCACTTCGTCATGCCCGAGATCACTGTCGGACCGCCGCGCCCCGAGGACCAGACGGCGTGGCGCGACCTGTTTGTCGGTTACCGGCGCTTTTACAAGATGGAAGACGACGAAGCGGTCGTGGCGCGCGTGTGGGACTGGATCAACGACCCCGCGCATCCGACGGAATGTCTGCTGGCCCGCCTGCCCGACGGCAAACCCATCGGGCTGGCGCATTTCCGCGACTTGCCCCGCCCGCTGTCGGGGTCCAGCGCCGGTTTCCTCGACGATCTGTTTGTCCTTGAGGAACACCGCGGAAGCGGCGCCGCCGACGCGCTGGTCAACGCGATCGCCGCCATTGGCAAGACGCGCGACTGGGCCTGGCTGCGCTGGTTCACGGCGGAGGACAATTACCGGGGCCGCGGTTTTTACGACCGGGTGGCCCACGCAACCCCGTGGAAGACCTACCAGGTCGATATTCAGGGCTGAACCTTGGCCTTCCTTCGCGGCACCGTCGCGTTCATCGCCACCCTCTTCGCCGCGCTCGCCGGGCTGGCTGTTCTCGCGGTCGCCGCCGCCGCCTACATCTTCGCAACCAACGAGACGGGAACCACCGGCACCCAGCACATCGCGGCGCTGGAGGGCGAAGTCCGCGTGCTGCGTGACGACGACGGAATTCCGCACATCTTCGCCGAAACCCCCGCGGACGCCTATCGCGCGCTGGGTTTCGTCCATGCGCAGGACCGCTTCTTCCAGATGGAGTTCACGCGCCGCACAGCAGCCGGGCGGTTGTCGGAGATCATCGGCCCGCTGGGTCTGCGGACCGACCGCTTCATGCGCACGCTGGGCATCTACCGGCTGGCCAAAGCGTCCGTCGAAAACCTGTCGCCCGCCGCGCGCACGGCCATCGACGCCTACACCCAGGGCGTGAATGCCTGGATCACTGCACCGGATCGCGTCCGTCCGGCCGAACTGATCGTTCTCGGTGTCGATCCCGACCCCTGGCGGCCCGCCGACAGCGCGGCATGGGTCCGGCTGATGGCGTTGTTACTGTCGGAAGACTGGCGCGCGGAGATCCTGCGCGCACGCCTGTCCGATGTTCTCGACGAACAGCAGCTGCGCGATCTCTGGCCCGACGAACCCGTGAGCGCGACGACCACGCTGACGGACAATGCCGGGACGGGGATCGACTGGCAGGCGCTCGCCGATGCCGTCCCCGACCTCTTCCCCACCGCCAGCGCGTCCAACGAATGGGTCGTCGCCGGATCGCGCAGCCAGTCGGGCAAGCCCCTGCTGGCCAACGACCCACATCTTGGCCTGAGCGCGCCGGGCATGTGGCATTTGGCACGGATCGTGACGCCGGACTTCACGGCCTCCGGCGCGGCCCTGCCCGGTCAGCCCTTCTTCATGGTCGGACAGAACGGCCACATGTCCTGGGGCCTGACCACCACCCATGCCGATGTGCAGGACCTGTTCATCGAACGGCTCGATCCCGCCGATCCCGACCGCTACCTGACGCCAGAGGGCAGCGCGGCCTTCGAGACGCGGGACGAAACCATCCGGGTGCGCTTCGCCGACCCCCAAACTTTCTCCGTGCGGACCACCCGGCACGGGCCGGTGGTCTCGGACCTGTCTCCCGATGCCGCAGCCGTCGCAGGGGACGGCCATGTCGTCGCCCTGAGCTTTGCGGCCCTGCGCGACGACGACCGCACAGCGGAAGCCGCATTCCGCATGAACACGGCCACTTCCGTCGCTGAATTCCGGGCTGCGCTGCGCGATTTCCATGCCCCGATGCAGAACGTCGTCTATGCCCACACCGATGGCTCCATCGGGTTCGTCGCGGCAGGCCGCCTTCCGATCCGCCCAGGCGGCCCCGGCATCCGGCCGGTGCCCGGCTGGAACGGACAGCACGACTGGGCGGGCTTCGTGCCATTCGAAGAGCTTCCCCAGCGTCAGAATCCGGCGGACGGTGTCATCGTCAACGCCAACAACCGCGTCGCGCCGCGTAGCTATCCCCACGTCATCAGCAACGACTGGCCGCCGGGCTTCCGCGCGGAACGGATCACGCAATTGCTGGATGCCGCGGCGCGCCACGCGCCAGACAGCTTCGCGGCCATCCAGACGGATGTGCGCTCGACCGGAGCGGTCGCGCTGGTGACCGCCATGGCCGGAACGCAGCCAGAACCTGGCCCGCACCAGGAGATCTATGAACGGATGACGCGCTGGGACGGCGACAAGTCACCAGACCGGCCGGAGCCGCTGATCTACGCCGCATGGTCGCAGGCCCTGCAGGCACGCCTGATCGGCGATGAACTGGGCGAGATGCTGTCCGAATTCCGGGGCGTACAGACCCGGGCACTGATCGGCATGCTGACGGCGCGTCAGGAATGGTGCGACGATACCGGTACACCGCAACCGGAGTCCTGCGCGGATGTTATCACGTCATCACTGAACGATGCCGTCAGCGTGCTGCGCGAAGCGTATGGCGCCGATCCGGCACAATGGCGCTGGGGCGATGCCCACCGCGTGACGTTCGTGCATCCGCTGCTGCGCGCCACGCCGGGCATCGCGGCGCTGCTGGCTCTGCATGTCTCCACCGGCGGCGGCAACCACACAATCAACCGTGGCAGCTATCGCGCGTCAGGTGATGGCCGCTTCCCGCACATCCACGGACCGGGCCTGCGCGCCATCTTCGACATGTCGCGCCCCGGCGAAGCGATGTTCATGGTCGCGCCGGGGCAATCGGGCCGTGTCGCCTCCCCGAGCTACGCGAACCTGGCCGCGCCGTGGGCGCAGGGCCGCTACATCGTGCTAAAAGGCGATCCGGACACCCTGCGCACCAGCGCGACAGGCGAACTGACCTTGACCCCATGACCGTCACCATCCAGGACATCGAGACTGCCGCAGCGACGATTGCTGGCGATGTGCTGCACACGCCGACGGTTCCCGCCCCGGGCCTGTCCCAGGTGCTCGGCTGCGATGTGCGTCTGAAACTGGAAAACCTGCAACTCACCGGTTCGTTCAAGGCACGCGGTGCGCGCTACCGCCTGGGCGCGCTCGATCCGGCCACCACATCCGGCGTGATCGCCTGTTCGGCCGGCAACCACGCACAGGGGGTCGCCTGCTTCTCCGAGCGCATGGGTATCCCCGCCACCATTGTCATGCCCCGTGGCACCCCGTTCGCGAAGATCGAGAGCACCGAGCGCTACGGCGCACGCGTCATTCTCGAAGGAGCGGATTTCTCAGAAGCCCAGGCACGCACCCGCGAGATCGCACAGTCCGAGAGTCTGGTCTTTATCCCGCCCTTCGACGACGAACTGATTATCGCCGGACAGGGCACGGCCGGGCTGGAAATGATCACGGATGCGCCGGACCTCGATACGGTCATCATTCCCATCGGCGGCGGCGGACTGATCGCCGGTTGCGCCATCGCCATGAAGGCCCGCAAGCCGGAGCTGGAAATTATCGGCGTCCAGGTTGAATCCTACGCCACCATGCAGGCCGCCATCGACGGCAAGCCTGCGACCGGTGGTGGCGCAACCCTGGCCGAGGGCATCGCGGTCAAATCGCCCGGACAGATCACCACGTCCATAGTTCGCGAACTGGTCGATGACATCGTGGTGGTGGACGAAGCCGCCATCGAGAATGCCGTCGAACTGCTGGCCGACACCGCACGCGTCGTTGCCGAGGGCGCCGGCGCGGCGGCGCTCGGCGCGGTGATGGAAAACACGGACCGCTTCACCGGCCGTACGGTCGGTCTGATGGTCAGCGGCGGGAATATAGACATACGGCTGTTCGCATCCGTCCTGCTGCGCGGGCTCGTGCGCGGCGGGCAGCTCGCGCGCCTGCGTGTCCAGATTCCCGATTCACCGGGCCAGCTCGCGCGGGTCAGCACCCTAATCGGCGAAGCCGTTGGAAACATTGTCGAAATCGTCCACCAGCGGATGTTCTACAACGTCCCGGTGAAACACACCGAACTGGATGTGGT
>Ga0255767_1002108_pt1 | contig 17392 bp, 9 predicted proteins | sample 071ome_24_FD_179967 | JGI IMG/M metagenome (GOLD analysis project Ga0255767, IMG submission 179967) | Coastal salt marsh microbial communities from the Groves Creek Marsh, Skidaway Island, Georgia - 071402CT metaG (version 2) | ecosystem: Environmental > Aquatic > Marine > Intertidal zone > Salt...
GCGATTGACTATGTAATCTTTCAAAAACTCGTCCTCGTCTTTTAAAACCTCGGCTAACTTTTTCTTATTCTCCTCTTCAGCGTTGTTGTTGTCGTTGTCGAATTTCTCGGCGCGTTTCTTCACCACCAATCCTCCGATGTCTTCTTTATCCTCGTCTGAATCCGTATCCCCGCTGCTACTGCTACTGCTGCTATTATCGGCGGCACTTTTAAACGCTTTTTTCAACGCTTCTTGCTCTTCCACGTAAGATGGTCCGGCATCTTTGTTTCGTTTGCCTAATCCATCGTCGTCGTTGTCATCGTCGTCCGATTCATACGCCTTGGCGCCGCCTTCGAGCAAGTCTCTCGCTTGAACTTCTCGCAGTGTCATCTTCTTCTTCTTCTTCTTTTTGTCGTCGGAATCCGACTCGGATTCATCAGACTCGGAGGAGGATTCGTACAACTTCGCGTCCGGGTCGTACACCGCCGGATCCTTATTCTTCAACTTTGTCAACACCTCCAAGAACTGCTTCTCTTTCGTCTCTGGAATATCGCCTTCGTCGCTGCTACTGGAACTGCTGCTGCTGCTCATTTCATCGCCGCTCTCCCCGCCGGACCCCCCATCGCCGCTCTTCTTTTGCTTCATCATCATGCCTTTCAGCAAATACTCTCGTCCGACTTTCTCCTTCAGTCGGTGTTCCTCTTTCCGTCGCTCGTTGTGCTCGAAGCGCTTCGCAAACTTTTCATTGATTTTCAGCGTGTCCTTCTTCCTCGTCTTTTTCTTCTTTTCTTCTTCTTCTGAAGACGAAGACGAGGACGAAGAAGAGGAGCTTCCATCGTCGTCAAACATTACGAGCAGTGGGCTTTGAACGAACGAACGCTCCTAAAGCTATCTTCTCAACCACAGAACGAGAGAAGGTTCGCTCGCGATTACGCCGACTGCTGTTCTCTCTTGTTCTCTCTTTCTCTCTTTGCAAAGGTGGCGGCGAAGTAATGATTCACACGCGTAGAACAAAAAGCGCTCTTCCTTTTTTTTCAGAAGTGAAACCCTAAACGTTTTTCTTTTCGGAGATATTTTCCTTTCATAGTCCCTCATTTAACCTAAAAACCTCCAACGGGGGGGACCTTTGTGCTTCTTCTTCTTGTTATTATTTGTATTGAATTACTCGTGCGCGTGTGTGTGTGAGAGAAAGAAGAGACAGAGAGAGACAGAGAGAGACGAATAATAATCATGACGATTACGACCGATGATGCTTTTATCGAGAAGAAGAAGCGCTCGGTGAGAAGAAAAAGCGGAATGCGTTCCAATTTCTTCTTCTTCATCTCGACCTTTTTATTGTATGTAACAACCATTACTTTAACCGCGACGGCGTTTGAGTCGCCGGCGAAGACTTCCCTGAGCGCGTACGAGATCGTCACGTTTTCTAAAGTGGAAACAACGACGACAACTGGAGGAAGAAGTTCTTCTTCTTCTTCGTCGTCGGACGGCGAAAGGATTACCGCGGTGGAGTTCACGGCGTTCGGAACTGATTTTCGAGTGCTCGTGGAGCCATCCTCGTCGAAATTTTTAAAGAATGGAGATTTGTTCGTGGACGCGTTGAACGGGAATCAAAAATCAGTCGATTGGCAGTTGACGAACGAGGTGGAACGCGAGAAGACGTGCTTTTACGACGGCAAGACGGTGGTCTCCTCCTCGTCTTTGTCGGCTGCGAAAAATGCGAATAACATCGCGTCTGGAAATTTATGCCCGGGCGCTCACGCGCACTTGAACGTAGTGGCGAAGAACGCGAGTATTTCCCTCGCGTTGCCGCACGCGGATTTTGCCACTGACGTGGCGCAGGAAAAGATGCGACGTCGTAGACGCGCGCTTTTGCAAAACGACGACGATGACGAATCGAACGCAACGGGTGATAAAAGCAGTTTGAGTAGACAGCTGCGATCGACGTATTTCATCGCGTTTCGCGCGGAAGACGAACTCGACAGCAACATCGACGGGACGAGATTCGACAAGGTGGTTTATAAACCATCCTCTACGGACACCGCAGATCACGGACACAAGAAACGAATGAGACGAAGTTTGCAAACCAGCGACTGGACTGCAAAGTTGGAAACGTACGTTATCATCGATAAGAAGCGCTCCGAAGATTACATAAATGCCGGGACCGGGAAGACGGATTTGGATTGCGTGATGGATTCGTTGGCCGTGATGAATTTCGTCAACGCGCTTTACGAAGACGTGTTTGATGTCGAATTGGACGTGGTGGTGAGTGGATTCGGTATTTTCAGCGCCAACCAAGGAAATACTGTTTCGAGCGGTAATCTTGGTACGGATGAGCCGTGGACGCATTCGACGCTTGCTACCGGAGATTGCGACTATTGCGAAACGGACGAAGAGGTCAACTCAGATAATTTTTTGGACCAAGTCTCCACTTGGGGACGAACAGAAGTAACAGAAGTAGACGCAAGTTTCTTCAATGGCGCGGACGTTATTTCCGTACTGTCTGGGCACGATTTCGACGGAGGTACCATCGGTTTGGCGTATTTGAGTCAGATTTGCAGTTATTGGCCGTATAACATAAACGAAGTTAGGTATACGAATACCTTACGATACAGCGCAGCAACCGTGGCGCACGAAATTGGTCACAACCTTGGATTCCCGCACGATGGCCAAGATGAGTATGGCACAGCAGATTGTCCTCCTGCGGGATTAATCATGGCTGCAATGGCGGGTGCGGAACTCGAAACGCAATGGTCGACGTGCTCGATCGAAGTATACAACAATGTAATTGAAGGCATGAAGTCGTGCTTGACGCAAGGAAACAGCAAAGTTTGCGGCAACGGAATCGTTGAAGAAGGTGAAGAGTGCGATTGTTACGGTAACGATTGCACGAACACATTATATTACGGTGCTAATGAACAAAACTGTTGCGATGCGTCCACGTGTAAACTGAAAACCGGTAAATCATGTTCGAGCTACCACGACGGCTGTTGCACGGACGAGTGCACCATCGCGGCGAAGGATGTCGTGTGCAGAGCCGCCGCTGAAGGTGGATGCGATGTCGCAGAAACATGCGATGGCGCTTCGAAATCGTGCGATTCGCGCGATTACTGGAAACCGTACGGTACAATTTGCACAGTTGATTCGAGCACGGGTGGATGCTATAAAAATGAATGCAGAGTTGGGTACCCACAAAGAGAAAACGAACCGTGCTATCTCGAAGGCTATTACGGTGTGAATTACTATGAATCAACGAAGGGTTCCCCGTGCTCAGACACACCAACGGATACTATTTCTGGTATTTTCTCAAAAGTATGCGACGGCGCAGGCGCCTGCATCTCCCCTGCAATGTTGGATTACGATAACGGTGCCATCACGAATACGCAAATGTGCGACGCGAGTGAGAGTATTCCGGCAAACGGAAGTATCGGTGACTGCGACGAGTTATTCTCGCACGGCAAAACGTGTACCTTCAGTTGCAAATCTGGATACACCCTTTCCGGAACAACCTCGTGCTCTGCGGGCAAGATTGTAAGTACCGCGGTGTGCAATCTCGATTCCATTGCAGCGATAGAAGCTTCGTTGGAACTCTCCGGCTATTCCGTTGCGACATTCGTAGACGCGCAAAAGACCGCCTTTGTCGAGGGCATGGCTTCGTACTTGGCTGTTGAAGTCAAGCGCATCACCATAACTGACATCACCGACGTTGTTTTTAGTGGCGCGCGGACTCGACGAAAGTTAACCGAGACGACCAACGCCGTCCAAATTGATTTTAAAGTCGAAACGACCGCGTTCGACGCCCTCGCCGACGTCGAGGCAAAATTGGTTACCGAAGACGCGACAAATTTGATAGCGGCGCTCGACGGACAAGCTGGTTTGACTGTCGCCGCCACTTCTATCAAAGCGCCGACTACCGTCGTGAAACTCGCGCCTCCGCCGAGTCCTCCACCGAGTCCTCCACCGGTGAGCTCCTTGATTTCGCCGGCCGTACCTCGCGCCTTCTCTTCGGAACGTCAAAAAACGTTCTACTTTTTCGCGCTTCAAATCGTTTGTTGCGTCCTCCTCGCAATGCCGTAGAGGTTTTGAGAGAGTATTGTCGCGTTGTGTTTATGTACTGATTTATTACACCATGATTTATTCTATACGCATTTTTCAGCGCTTTTCTTCCTCTCTCGTGTCAATTTTACTCGCGAAAACAACACGAAGAGCATTCGATATACATATCCATAGGGTTGGACACCCTGACAATTTTTTTTAGATATCAGATAAAGACGACGTTTTTTTTCAAAAGCTCTATTCTAATCTCTCGAAACAAAACGCGCGGAGGAGATATTCGCTTTGAGATCTTCACAGAGTGAGTGTGTGTGTGTGAGAGAGAGAGCGTTTGAAAGATTGCGAAGCGTTGATACGGCGTCGTAGTCTCGTCTTTTCTCTCGAACGACGATCGCGTTTTTATCATCGCGATAACAATGGGCGCGTTCAAACGCGTGGCTTCCTCGTTTAAGAAGGCATCGTCGTCCGTGGATGACGACGACACCACGTTCGGGAAACCGCCTCTCGCGTCGTCAAAGAAGACGACGACGAATAACGGAGGGTACGTGCCGCCGAAAAAGAACGAATTCACGTTCACGCTCCCGTCATCCGCGGACGAGCGAGACCAGAAGTGGGACGTGATCATCGTCGGCGCCGGCGTCGCGGGTGCGTCTTTGGCGTGCGTTTTAGGCAACGAAGGGAGGAAAGTGTTGTGCGTGGAACGGGACACGTCGACGCCGGAGAGAATCGTCGGGGAGTTGTTACAACCCGGGGGGTATAAGAAATTGAAAGAGTTGGGGTTAGAGTCGTGCGTGGAGAACATCGACGCGCAGAAAGTGTACGGGTATACCATGTATAAAGACGGGGAAGAGGCGACGATGATGTATCCGCTGGACGAGCAATCGCTGAACGAAGACATCGCCGGGAGGTCGTTTCATAACGGAAGGTTCGTGCAACAGTTGAGAAGAAAAGCGTACGCGAATAAAAACGTCACGTTGAGAGAAGGTACGGTTAAATTTTTAGTGAAAGAAAATGGAGGGATGTGGAACGATGAGGCGAACGACGGCGGCGTGGCTGGGATCGCGTACGACATCGGGGGCGACGAGTGGGTGAACGGGCAATTGGTCGCAGGGAAAGAACCACCGAAGAGATTCACGTCCTACGCGCCGTTGACGATCGTGTGCGATGGGCACTTCTCCTCCCTGAGGAAGAAATTAGCGGATAATAAGATTGATCACCCGTCTCACTTTGTCGGGTTGATTTTAGACGGGGCGCCGAGCGAAATTTTAGGAGAAAACGCGAATCAAGGTCACGTGGTCTTAGGCGACCCATCGCCGGTGTTATTCTACCCGATCTCCTCGAAAGAAGTTCGATGTTTGGTGGATATTCCCTCGCACGTGAAAATGCCACGCGTCAAAGACGGGTCGATGGCGAAATACGTCTTGGAGAAAATTTTACCGCAAGTTCCCAAGCGGGTGCAACCCTACCTGAAAATCGCCGTCGAACGCGGCGATTTTAAAGCGATGCCGAACAAAACGATGCCAGCAAATCCGAAACGAACGAAAGGAGCTGTTTTGCTCGGAGATTCGTTCAACATGCGACATCCGTTGACCGGGGGTGGCATGACTGTCGCGTTGAGCGACATCGCCACCTTCAAATCGACGTTGGAACCGTTGGGTCCGTCTTTCCGCGACGGCCAATCGGACGCGTACAACGTCTCCGGCATCCAAAAAGCTGTCGACGAGTTTTACGCGCACCGAACGCGACCGGCGTTAACCATCAACACCTTGGCCAACGCTTTGTACAAAGTCTTCACGAAATCGGAGAACTCCGGAATGGAAGAGATGCGCAAGGCGTGCTTCCAATACCTCAAACTCGGCGGCGGGTACGCTCGAGGTCCCATCGCTTTACTCTCTGGATTAGATCCAAACCCTCTGAACTTAGTCACGCATTTTTTTGCCGTCGCGGTATTCGGTATGGGCCGTTTACTCGTTCCGTTACCGACTCCCGAGCGTTGCTGGGAAGGCTTAAAAGTGTTGAGCGGCGCTACGCAAATCATCGTTCCCATCGTCAACGGCGAAGGCATCATACGCATGTTCTTCCCTGCAACTATTCGCAGACGTCTCGGGTACATTTAACGAATACATATGCATATACATATGTATATAAATAAGTGCACTTTTAATATAATATACAATCTTAGACGAGCGGTTTGTTTTCTTCGTTTCGTTTGTTGCGCTTTCGCGCGTATTTTTTGAGAAGCATCCACCCGGTCACCGTTAAAACCTGTAATTAAACTGAACTTATCCCCTCATTGTAAAGAAATGCGCACGCACGCGCGCGCGCGATACTAACGCAACAAAGAACGATTTGAACGCGCGCGTGGGTAATACCGCCTCTCTCCATGGAGCAAAAATGCCTTCGCGACGACGACGACGACGACGACGACAATCGCGGCGAGGGGGAACGGTTGGAAAGCGTGGAAGAAGAGATATGCTTACGTGGTGGGGATAACGATATCGGTGGCGACGCGGACGACGACGATTGCGTCTACGAACCGACGAGCGCGCGTGAGATGCACCGCGCAAACGACGAAGGCGTGTCAGAAGAGCGACGACGCAAAAAAGTAGCAGACGCGAACAATAACATCAATTCGAACACCTTAGCCGCTCCCGAAACGAGTAAAAACGAAGTTCCAACCTTCTCCAAAAATGTGCACACGTTGGGATCGAAAGCGCAGCAAAACCGCGCGAAGATGAGAAAAGTGGTGGAGGAAGCCGCGTTGGCGGACGTGATGACAGATTTAGATATCGTAGATAACGGATACCGAAATTCACCGTACGTAATCGTCGATGGTGATGGAGTTTTGTATTCCGGAGCGCCGAAACCGCGAAACGAGAAGGAGCGGTTGTTCGCGGTGAGAGCGAGCGGGATTTTAGACGTCGAGAACAAAGACGCGAACGAATACTTTGATTTGTTAACGTCGATTTGTGCGACGGCATTGAGCGTGCCGATGTGTTTAGTCTCTATCCTAGATAGCAATAGGCAAGTATTTAAAGCAAACCTCGGGATAAATGCGACGGAGACGAATAGGAACAGCAGTTTCTGCGCGTGGACGCTTTTACCGAAAGAACCGAAAGTGCTGCTCGTGGAAGATGCGATGCAAGATTTCCGATTTCAAACAAACGATTTAGTTTTGGGACCATCGCATCTACGGTTCTACGCTGGAGCACCGATAATCGTCCGAGGCGTGCGTTTTGGATCGTTTTGCGTTTTAGATACGAAGCCGAGACACGACATGTCCCCGGAAGATTTGGGTTTGTTGACTCGATGCGCGAAAGCGTGCGCAAAAACGATCGAGAAGACGGCGATGCAGATGTATTTTATGGACGCGATTGACGATAGCAATGCAGGATTTATGTTGGTCAGTCTCGGCTCGGTGAGTAAAGGAGAGAAAGAAGATGAGAAAGAATACGAAGAAGAATACGAAGAAGAGGAAGAACCCGTTCCAGAAGAGTACACATACAATCACGAAGACTCGGAAAATATGGACGACGACGAAGAGGAACTCGACGCGGCGATGTCGATCGTTTACGCCAACGAAGCGACGAAAACACTCTTGGGGTTTTCGAAGGAGAAAAAATTCGCAGGCGAGTCCTTGTACGAGATATTTTCCGAAGCGAGCGCAAGCGGTCAGATCAAACCAAACTCAGGCGAGGGGAGCGTCGATGAGTTTTTCGAGGAGATTTTAAGCGATGAAAACGGCGAAAAGAACAAGGAAACCGGGAAAATGAATAAGAGAGACTTTGGCAGAGAATTTTCGATTTTGAAAGAGTTTTCCGTGAGAATACCAATAGCTTCCACCGAGCAGGAAGGAGACGAGGGAAACGAGAAGAACAAGACGCAAACTTCCTCTCGCCATATCCGCGTAGAGCTTTCGAGGAAAACATCAACGTTTCGGCGGGTGCAAAACAACGACGCGAAGAACTCGGCTCCGTCACCGCCTTTGACGCCTAGGGCGCAAAGCACCACCTCAGACGACGAAAACGGAGACGAATTGAATGACGCGTCTGAGCGACTGCCGAAAAATTTAACCCCGTTTCACGTGATTGTCGTGAATATAACAGACATCACGCAAGAGGTAAACGAACGTATTCGATTGGAAAAGAACGCACGCGCGTGATACAAACAGGAAATAAAAAAACGACGCCTTGAATTGTTGTTGCTTGTGCATGTATTTGTAAATATATTTTGTTAAACGATATTAATCGTCATCTTTGAACGGATACGGTTCGTCCTCGATCGGTCCTAACGACGTCACTCGCAACGCAAACTTGCAATGCTTCACCACCCTATCACTTTCTTGCGTTTGGCCGACGTAACTGGACGATAGATCGCTCCTCAGCCCGTCTTTAACAAAGTGCACTTTCACTCTCACGTTGACGGATTCCAAAGCGCCTTCAACAACACCGCACACAATCTCGCAATAGGATAAACTATTCGTATATTTTTCCGGCAACTCCACAAAATCCGCCAAGGAGAGATCCTCGATCGCTAACGTTACGCTATTATCATTATTACTCTCGCTATCATTGCTGCTATTCTTCTTATTATTATTGTCGTCGCGATTACTGTTGTTCGTGTTGGCGGTAGTAGTAGTATTACCGCCGCTGCTCCAATCGACCAGTCGACACCGCGCGTTGAGAAACATCCGAAAACCGACAAACGCCACATTCTCCATAACCTCTCGAAACGTTTTACACGAATCCGCCGTGTTGTTACCACCACCGCTACCACTAATATTCCCACTAATATTCATCATTTTCGCCAAATATTCCTCGATCAATCGATTCCCGATTGATTTCCCGATCGCCCGTAACTTCGCATTCACGTGCTCGGCGTCCCCACTCGCATCTCTCAACAACTGCACGAGAAACGCCCCGTACGTCAGCGAGAACAACTCCGAGTTGACTTTCTCCAGAGACGTCGACTGAAACGTGACTCTCCCGAGCTGCTCTTTCGGCGTTTCCGACGCCGGCGTCAGAACAAACGGTGCAGAGGAAGGAGAAGTCGTCCGTTGAGGAATCGAAGTTGGTTGGTGCTGTTGGTGGTAACTCGCAGTTGGATGCGACTGATACGCTTGAGCTTGAGAAAGACCAGGAGTGGCTGTTGCTGTCGTCGTCGTCGTCGTCGTCCTCGTCGTCGTCGAAAGTGGTGGCGGCGGCGGCGGTGCCACGCTCCTCAGCCGATGCTGCTGCTGTTGTTGTCCGTCCGGTGAATTCATCATATTCGCTCGTCTTTCTTTTTTGAAGCGGAAAAGAAAGAGGACAGAAAAGGCCGAAGAAGAAGAAGAAGAAGAAAAAAAAATGAAAACCCTAAACAGAAGCAAAATCGCTCCTTTTTCTTTTCCGCCCGTTGACGCGATAGAGATAGAGACGCAGACAGACAGACAGACAGACAGACAGACAGACGCAGAGACGGGAACGATGATGTTGGGCGCGTCTTCCTCGTCGAGCTGTCGTTGCGCCGCCGCCGCCGCCGCTCGACCGTCTGAGACGACGACGACGACGAGCCCCGGCGCGTATTCTTCTTCTTCTTCTTCGTATTCCCGAAGAGATGGATTAACAACAACACGTCAGCGGCGAGGCGGAGGAGGAGGAGGAGGGGCGGTGATCGTCGCGAGCGCGAGCACGAACAACAACATCGGAAGAATGAATTCGTGGACGAGCTGCTCGACGTCGAAGAGGAACGACTGCGGGTCGTTATTAAGAAGGAGGAGGAAAACGTCGCCGCTAAAAGCGACGGCGACGCGCGGCGACGACGACAGCAGCAGCAGCAGCAGCAGACGACGACGACGACTGGGTGCGTTTGTTGCGAATGAAGATTGTCAAAACGATAAAAACGGCGCGCGAAACCGAAGGAATACTAAACATCGCACGCACGCAATTCTTCCAGATTCAACTCCGGCAAATACGATGTCGTCGTCGTCGTCGTCGTCGAAAGATGGGAATAGTTCCAACGGGAACAACAACGGAACCGAACAAGTGGAAGGCGCGCAGCCGTTGGACGAGTCGTACGCGATTCCGGGCATCACGCCGCTGGCGAGCGACCAAGAGGCGAAGAGGGACGCCGTAGGAAGAGTGTCTCGGTTGAGCTCGTTAGTTGCGCTGAAAGATTTGTATCGAGAATTGATCGAAGCGGCAGCTTTGTTAGAGGAGTTGAAAGATTTCGACGCGACGCCTTTACAGGATGATTTGAAAGGGTCGTTTGAATACTCGGATACCGCCGGCGGCCAATCCTCTCCGCAAGACGGGGAAACCGGGATGAGTTTAGAAAAGAGATGTTCCAACTTTGAAGCGGTCTTGGAGCAAGTGGAGAACATTTATCAAAGTCGCGAGCGGTTGCAAGAAAAGTTGGGGTTTATGGACGCGCCTTTGACCGCGATGACGAAGATGTTGACCTCGTCTTTGAACTCGTCCAACGACGAGGATGATATCGAAGACGCGTTGTCGGCAAAGAAGAACAACGCGTGGGAGATTGCTTTTGATGAAAAAGAGGCGAAGGAAGATAAAGCGAGTGTCATCGAAACGGTCACGAAATACGATCAGGAGTTGGAGGCGTTAGGGAACACGTTTATGGAGAAGTGCGCGTTCGGAACGGACGTGCAAGCGGTGAGAGATCGATTGGAACGCGTAAAGGAATACTCCATCGACGAGCAAAATCCAGGCGAGTACGCCGGCGGCGACGGCGTTGGAGGGATCGGTGAAGGTAGTCCGAACGAATCGCCGAGTTCTTCTCCCACGAAACTTCGCAGGCCGTTGGTGAGAACCGTCGAACGCGTCGAGCGATCATTGAAATCGCCGAGAGTGAAGAACGTCGTCAACAAGGTTTTAGAACCCGAGGTGAGAAAATCGGTCAGAGAAAAGCCGGGTCGAGCTCTTCAATCCGTGGCGAGTTACTCTAAGAACGTGTGGGTGCGTCTCAACGGCGGCGACCCGGAAGACGAGCTCGATGCGTCTACCGCAAAGCTCGCGCAAAGAGTCGTCTCGAACCTTCCGAAACCGAAATCGTTGAAAACGGAAAAGGAAAAACTCATCTTGCGCTTATTGATTGAAGTCCAAGACCGTGATAAGATGTTCATGGAAGTCATGAAAGCTAGAGACGCGATCGCCAAGGAAGGTAAAGACTCGTTGTCTCGCGTTCGTTTAGCGGAGAAAGTTCGAAAGTCTGAAGAACGAGTATCTTTGATGCGTCGCGTCTTTGCCGTTCGAACGTTACAAACGGAAATGGAGAAGATTTTGGTCGCCTTGGACGACGAGGCGTGCGAGGCGCCGGATCGAGCCAGTTTAAGCGAGTTGGGTTTACTCGTCGCCGAGTTTGGTAAAATGGACGCGCAGTTACGCAAACTCGTCAGCTTAGTCGATCGAAAGGAGGTCTTTTTAATCGAGGACGAAGTCTTGGCGCAACTCGCGGAGGATATTCCGGATATGAAATCCCGATTAGGCATTCAAGACGGCGGCGACTCGCCGGCGCTCACGCTGGAAATCCAAACCGAACGGTTCAAAGCTTCCGTCAACGACGCCGGGTCGAAATTGAAAGAAGGCGCGGTGTTTCTTTTTCGCGGATTCAAACTTTTGTTTTCCGATTTAGGCGCTACCGGTCGTCTTTTTGGCGTCGCGTTGTTGGGAACGTCCTTGAAACCTCGCGAAGTCCAAACCGTTCGCCAAACGTTCTTGGATTTGTTCACCTTCATCCCTTTCATCATCATCCTCATCACGCCAATCACGCCGTTAGGCCACGTGTTGGTGTACTCCTTCATTCAAAAATACTTCCCCATGCTCTTCCCGTCGCAGTTTACCGCGCGAAGGCAAGCTTTAATGCAAAAATACGACGAATTAAGAGCCGAGTTGAAAGAAGCCAGGCGCATCGCCGAGCAACGCGAAGAGGACGACACGGTCAAAACCGCCATGGCCGCGGTGGCCTCCGTGAAGGGATTGATCGAACACAAAGACCGCGCAGAGTTTTCAGAAATCGACGATAAGATGGCTAAAATGAGCGTAGACGACGGTGACGACACGGAAGAGGAAGACATCACCGGTTGAAAGGAAGAAGAATACTAGTATGGATAATACGCGTTGTAATAGAAAATATTTTCCTCTTCGACAGACAGTTACGCATCTCGCTCTCGCTCTCTCGTTTGTGACTTCACAAAAGTAATGCGCGCCGCGAAGGCTACTTCTCTGTGCGCTAAAGCTGTTGCATCCGCGCGCGCGCGCAGTGAACTCGCCAAAAGAAATAATACTAATAGCGGCGTCATGAAGACGACGACGACGACGACGACGACGACTCGATGCGCTCTCTCGTCCTCGACCAGCGGCGGTCGAGACGACGAAGGCGTTTCCTTTGCCGTTCCCGGTCTCGAAGTTTTCGATCACGCGTTCGCGGTGCCTTTGTTGCATCCGAATCTAAACTACGCCTCTCCAACGCTGACGAGCACGAAAACGATTCAAATATTCGTCCGAGAGATCGTGTCGTCCGCGAATAAAGCGAAGGATAAGAGAGAGAGTTTGAAGACGTGTTTGTATTTGCAAGGAGGACCGGGTTTTGAGTGCGCGAGGGTGCAAGAGATTGGTGGTTGGATAGGCCACCTGGCGAAGGAAAAGAACATGCGCGTTTTATTGCTCGATCAGAGAGGCACCGGTCGCTCGTCGCCGATGACGAGACAAAAGCTCATGAGAGAAGAAAGTTCGATGCACGAGACGTTGCAATATTACCGAGCGGATTCTATCGTGGAGGATTGCGAATTCGTGAGGAAGAAAATGCTCGGCGAGGAGAAGAAATACGACGTCGTTCTCGGGCAATCGTTCGGCGGATTTTGTTTGACGACGTATTTGAGTAGGTACGGGGAAGAGGCGATAGAGATGGCGCTTTTAACCGGTGGCGTGCCGCCGTTGAATAATAAAGACCCGAAAGATTCGTACGCGAAGTTGCTGGAACGAGTGAAGACGCAAACGAAGAAGTATTACTCGAGGTTTCCGAGAGACAAGGAGATTATGAAAGAACTCGCGAAACTGTGCGACGCCAAAGAGCAGGTCAAAACTCTCAACGGGAACATCATAAGTGCGAGAGGGGTGCAAGCGTTAGGATTCTCGTTAGGTACAGCGGGAGGGTTCGAGAGACTTCATTACATGTTAGAGAATGCGATTTGTGAAGAGAATGGAAAAAGGAGAGTATCAGATGAGTTTATGAACGCGTTCGATAAGTTCCACCCGTTTGATTCGAATCCGTTATACGCGTTGATGCACGAGTCTATTTATATGAATGGCGATGGTAACAGTTCTAATTGGGCCGCCGAGCGCGCCATAAAGGAAAGAGCGAGCGATTGGGATCCAGTCGCACCAGAGCACGGAAAAGATGGTGTTTTATTCACCGGCGAGATGGTCTTGCCGTTTTTTTACGACGAACTGTCGTATTTGCAGCCGATGAAGCGCGTCGCGCAGTCGTTGCAAGACCGAACGGATTGGCCAAAATTGTACGATTTGGATAAATTAAGAACGTGTAAAACAAAAACGGCGTGCGCGTTATATTTAGACGACATGTTTGTCGATTTTGACTTGGCCATGGACGTAGTAAATAACTACATGGGTCCGAACGTGAGAGTGTACGCGACGAACGAGTACATGCACTCGGGTATTCGAGAGGATGGTAAAAGAATCATCGATAAGATGATCGCCATGTTAGATGACTCAGATCCCTTGAGATAGATAGATAGTTTCTATAGCTTTTTCTAATTACAACAAGAACGACTACCTCAATCACTACTGCGCAGTTTGAAGCCGTCCGGCTTCTCAAAATCTCTTTTTTCCGCCCAAGACACGTCCTCGTCCCACAGCTCTTCGAGCGATTTATACTCTTTCGTCGGCCCTGTGTGAAAGCTTCCATGTTGCAATCGATATTGTTCCTCGATGCTATCTATTGTTGCCAAATCTTCCGGAGCGATGACAATATCCAGCGCTTCTTTATTTTCTCGCAACCTCTCCTTGTTTACCGTTTTCGGTAACGGCACCGTGCCTCGATGAAACACCGCCCAATTGAGACATATCTGCGCAGGCGTCGCGCCATATTTTTTTGCTAAACCTACAACTATGGGATTCGATAAAGGCGCGGCGCCAGAACGCTTTCGGTTCAAACCATCCGCGGAAAACTGATCTCCCGAACCTAGCGGGCCGTAACATTGCACCAAGATGTCGTTCTCTTTACAAAACTCGATCAATTCGTCTTGCCTCCAATGCGGATGACACTCTACTTGATTAACGCACGGCTTAATCTCGCATTGCGACAGCAACGCTTCGAGTTTCTTCTTTGAAAAGTTCGACACGCCGATCCTCTCCACCAATCTTTTCTCTGCTAACTTCTCGAGCGCTTTCCACTGCTCGGCGATCGATCCGCTCGTCGTCACCGGCCACTGAAGCAACAGTAAATCTAACTTTTCGATTCTCAACTCCGCCAACTGACGCTTCGTCTCTTCTTCGAACTTTTCGGGCGGTAACGCGTACGTCATCAGCTTTGACGTCACGTGCACGTCCTCTCGCTTGCCGCCTCGTTCTTTCAAATAACACTCGATGGCTTCACCGACTTCTTTCTGATTCTGGTACACCGACGCGCTGTCGATGTGTCGGCACGTGCCAGAAGTTAAGGCTTCCAAAACAATCTCTCTCGTCGCTCCGGGAGCTGATTTCCACGTGCCTAATCCCATCCAGCCGTGCGGGCCGTTCGTGAGCCGCGTCGTCATGTTGTTTCACTCTCGTAGTTAATCTAATCTAATCACTTCTTTGTCTCGTCTCGCTTCGAGTTCTGCTGACTGTTCGCGTTGCTTAAAATTCTCGCCCCAGAGGCGACGAACCACCCGCCCGCGACTATAGTGGTCACGCCGAGAGATCCAGCGACGAATTTTTGGAGTCCGTCCGCGAGTCTGCTCGCGCTCATCTGTCTATTTTGTGCGGCAACAGAAAAAAAAATTACGCGCGTTGGTTGATGGTTTTATTCTTATTATTCTCAATTTATTCTAAACACAACTCGTTTCGTCTCTCAAATACTCTCTCTCTCTCTGCTACTCTTCAACGCGTTTCTATTACATGACTCTCTCTCTCTCTCTCTTACTTTCTCTCTCTCTCTCTTTTATTCTCTATTCTGTACAAAAATTCGAACTATATGGGCGCTTTAAATTTAAATTAAAAGTCGTCGTCGTCGCTTCCCCAGGCGTCGTCGGCGGCGCCGGATTGACTTCCCGCCGCGTTGGCGCTCGTCGTGACTAACATGGATTTGAACTTGTCGTCGACGGAAATGATGTTGCCCGAATCGGTTTCTTTCTGCGACTGGTCCGCTCTTCGCTCTTCTTTCCACGCTCTTTGCGCTTCTTTTTCTCTCGCTCTGGCTTCTTTACCGGTGGCAAAGGCAAACGCGTTGCCGTTTTCGAGCTCTTGTAAAGCGCGTTTGATTTGCGAGACGATAAAAGCATCCGAGTCGGTGTAAAAAGACGTAGCTCTGCCGGTCATGCCGTTACGACCAGTACGACCAACTCTGTGCACGTAATCTTCAAAGCTCCTCGGCAAATCCATGTTTACGACGTGTTGGACGCCTTTGACGTCCAATCCTCTCGCGGCGACATCCGTGGCGACCAAGACGGAACACAAGCCTCTGGTGAAATCTCTCAAAGCCGCTTCGCGTTCGCCTTGCGTTCTCCCGCCGTGCAAAGATGCCGTCGCTACGCCTTCCGCGTTCAACATATCCGCCACGTCTTCCGCTTTCGATTTTCGTTCGACGAACACGATGGACATGGGCGGCGCGTTGCCGTGCGCCACTGCTTCCATCTTCTCTTCCACGAGCAATCGACACAATCGATCGACTTTCGCCATATCGTTCGGTACTTTTTCTAAACTCTGCGCCACATTCGCAGTTGGCGCCGAGACTGTTCCTACTTTCACTTTTACTGGTTTCACTAAATATTCTCCGGCTAATACTTCAACTTCCGGCGGCATCGTCGCGCTAAACAACAAAGTTTGCCTCGGTTTCGGAGTCGCGTTTAAAATCTCTAAAATTTGTTGCTCAAATCCCATATCTAACATTCGATCGGCTTCATCCAAGACTAAAAACGAGGCGCGTCGTAAATTCGTGTTGTTCTGGTGTATGTGATCGATCAACCTCCCCGGCGTGGCGACCACGCACTCGACGCCGCTTCTCAAATCGCCTCTCTGTTCGTTCATGCTCGACCCACCAACGACGATAGTCGTCTTAAACCTCCTCTTATCGATCGCCTGCGAAAACGCTTTCGTCTCTTTTTCGATTTGTTGCGCCAACTCTCTCGTCGGCGCCAACACGATTGCCGTCGGCCCGTCTCCTCTTCTCGTCGGGCCGTACGCGTCCGAAATCGACACGCAATAATGAATCATCGGTATCGCAAACGCCGCCGTCTTCCCCGAACCCGTTTCCGCGCACCCGAGCACATCCGCGCCAGATAATATCACCGGTATCCCTTGCGCTTGTATCGAGGTTGGTTTATCGAACCCGTGCGATTTAATCGACAGCGCGATTTCCCGGTCCAAGTGCATGTCCTCGAAGCTTTCAATCGGGGCGTACGCGTTCTCGTCTCCCTCCGGGCTTTCCGCCAACACGTTCAATCGCTCTCTCACGTCCTCGATTTGCGTTTTCGTCAAGTTCAGCACCCGTTCCGACGGTTGCCATTTCTTCATCGTTGCTGTTCCTTTGTTATTGTTGTTGTTGTTGTTGTTGTTGTTGTTGTTGGTTTCATCCCTTCTCTCGTTGCGATGTTGTTGATGATGATGATTTTGACGATGTTGATAGCCGCCGCCGGTGTCACCACCACCACCACCGGAGTAGTAGTGCGCGTTCGACCGACCGCCCCTCGCGTCCCCAATAAAGTTGTTGTTGTTGATATCATCCCGCCCGGACGAATTATACTGCTGCGAAGAAGATGATCTGTTGTTGTTCAGAGAGGCGTCCTCCGACGACGAGGCGTTGTTCCTCCCGCCGCGCAGGTGAGGCGGCACGTAGCCTCCCATGTGTTATTTTTGTGGTTCGTGGTTCTTTTTCGACGATCTGACGATGAAATTTTTTGGTCTCTTTCTCTCTCTTTTCTTTTTTTTTGCATTTTTTTCATCGCAAACTCTCCCACAAAACGAGCTCTTTTTCGAGCACACACACACAGCAGCAGAAGAAGAGTCAAAAAAGAGAGAGAGAAAAGACCTCATTACACATAAAAAAAGAGCGCACGCTTCGAATAAATAAATATACATCGCGAAGAGAAAAATGCCGAAAGAAAGCAGACAACCGTGCAGGTACGAATAGTTTTACGCGAATATTCTGA
>Ga0255767_1002113_pt1 | contig 17361 bp, 12 predicted proteins | sample 071ome_24_FD_179967 | JGI IMG/M metagenome (GOLD analysis project Ga0255767, IMG submission 179967) | Coastal salt marsh microbial communities from the Groves Creek Marsh, Skidaway Island, Georgia - 071402CT metaG (version 2) | ecosystem: Environmental > Aquatic > Marine > Intertidal zone > Salt...
ACCATATATATCTCATTTTTACTAAAATTATAAATTCCCAATCGATCGATCGACGGACGGACACGACGACGACGCGTTTTGTTTTTTTTGTTCTCTTTCGTTGTTCTTTCGTCGTTCGTTCGTTCGTCCGTCGTATCATTCATGTAAACAAAAATACACCTTATACCTCTTATACATATTAAACTATTATTCAAAAGTCCGAGTACTATTTATATAAGTCACGAGGATGAAAAAGAAAAAGAAAACCAAACGCGTCGTCTCTCGTCCTCGTCTCTTCGTTCCGTTCCGTTCCCCTGTCGATCGCGTTCGTTCTTTCTTTCGTTCAGTCAGTCAGTCGGTCTTGATGGGTCGTGAACGACGAGTCGTGAACGGTCAGTCAGTCAAAAACAACGAAGAAGAGGAAGAGGACGAAGAGGACGAGGACGAAGGGGATGACGATGACGGATGCGGGCGCGCACCGATGGACGATGGATGATGACGAGGACGATGATGCGTCCGTGTGTCCGTTTGTCCGTCAGAGAGGCGCGCGCGTCGGTCGGTTTGGGACGTCGCGCTCGTTCGTCACGGAACGGAACGGAACGAGCCGGGCGCGTCGGAGAGGACGTCGTCGTCGTCGTCTCGAGTGGTTTACTAGTTTTCAAATCGAAATCGAATTCGTTTCTTCGGTGTGGAGACGACGACGAGAGATGATGGAGCGCGGATGGTGCGTCGTCGTCGGTGACGCCACGGCGATGGCGGCGATGGGTGCGGGACGACGAGGACGAAGATACGGGTGCGGTGGTTGTAGGAGAGGAACCAGCCGCGTCGACGCGTCGTCGTCGTCTTCGGCGTCTTCGGACGTCTTGGCGGCGTTGGAACGGGAAGTGCGAAGGAGCGGGACGGCGTCGACGAGCCCGAGCGAGACGACGCCGACGAGCCTGAGCGACGCCGCGAACGCGGTGGCGGGACGGTCGGCGACGATGCCGCTGAGAGATCGAGTGGTGTGCGCGCTCGCGGCGGAGTGCGTGGCCGTCGTGGCGGAAACGCCGGGGATGGAGGACGCGCCGGGACACGTGTGCGCGGCGCTGAGAGAGGCGATTCGGGCGCACGAGGAGGACGAGGCGCGGGGGGGGCGTTCGAGCGGTGACGGCCGCCAGCGCGTCGGGCGGGAGGTGAAATTGCGGTGTGGGTACTCGCCGAGCGCGCGGGGTGGGGCCAAGGCGCACGCGTGGTTGGAGATTGAAGGCGGGAAGGTGGTGGACGTGTGCGTCGAAGGCTTGGCGTTGGCAGAGGCGGCGAGACGCGCGGGTATCGATTACGACGACGAAGAGGCGATGCGACAGCGATTCGGCGAGGAAGCGCTGACGTACGGGGCGTACTCGCCCGGACCAGAGTCGGCGCTGAGACCGATGACGGTGCTCAACGTCGTCGTGCACACCGCCGGGTCGAAGACGACGCCGAAAAAGCCGGCGAGCGGGTTGACGCTGAAACCGCCGCCGGCGACCGTCGCCGGGGCGGCTCGAGCCGTCGAGGGCGTGCGCGCGGTGGAATCAAACGTCATTCACGGTGATTGGCGCGCGACGGCGCCGAAAGAGATTCTTCCCGGTTTAGAAGCGATCGCTTCGGCGCGCGTGGAAACCGTGGCGTCGCAAGAGGAGAGGCTTCGCGCGCTCGGCGTCGTCGCCTAGCGTAGTCGGGCAAACTCGATCGGTCGCGGAACGACGACGACGACGACGACATCATTTAAAGCAATCAGACGGTGTTATACTACATATTTATCAATCATTGGTCACCGTCGTCCGGCATCCAGCGCCGCTCGATCGAAACGAACTCTGTTTGATTGATTCAGACGCCCTCGGGTCTGAAAAAGTGCATTCGATCGATCGATCGACGAATCGATCGACGCGCTCCACTCGTCGACGCTCGAACGCCGCGCGCGATGATGCCCGACGACGACGGACGCGCATCGCGTCGCCGAGCGCCGCCGCCGCCGCCGCCGCCGCCGCCGCCGGTGGTGTTCACGGCGGCGGCGGGGGCGGCGTACGTACCCGGCGGAAGCACACAGCCCAACGGTATGCCTCTCCCGCCGACGGTCGCGCGTTACCTCGTCCCGGGCGCGCCGGTACCGACGGTCGGGACGGTGAGCGGTGCGCCGGTGATGACGCCGATGACGCGTTACGTCGTTCCAGGGGCGCCGTCGGTGTCGACGGCGTCGGGGAACGCGTACGGGATCGGTGCGAGTGGAGGTACAACGACGACGACGACGACGGCTGCGTGGGTATCCGGAGCGCCGCCGAACGGTTCGGGATCGGTATCGACGCGTGGGAGAGTTGGAAAACGACCGAGGAGTGGTGGTGCAGAGGGTGTAGATGATGATGACGACGACGACGCACGTGGTGGTGTTGGTGGTGGTGGTGGTGGTGGGAGAGGGCGACCCGGTCGCGGGTCAAAGGAAACTCGCGGCGCCGACGACAAAGCCGACGGGAAATCTGGCGGCGTAAACGTAACGACGACGGGTAAACGACGATCGAAGACGACGACGCTTCCGACGGCGGATGAGATGCCGACGTTGACACCCGTGGACGTGTCGAGTTTACCGGAGGATGTGAGGAGGTACAGGGAGGAACGCGCGAAACATTGGCCGAGCGACAAAAACGTCAAGGCGAAACGCGAAGCGGAATCCACCGAGGAGGCGCAACGGGCTAAAGAGATACGGAGGGAGCGGTTGAAGGAAATTTTAGCGAAACAGAGAGAGATGGGGCACTTTGAAGCGTCTCAGGAAATCGGGAACGACGGTGAGGGTGTCGCGGATTCGTGCGCGGGCGCGGAAGCGAAGGAGGTGGTGGGGGCGGATGAGACAAAAACGAAGACGAAGACGGATGCGACGAAAGTTTGCCGATTTTGGCTCCAGGGTGGGTGTCGCAAAGGTGACGCGTGTGACTTCAAGCACGAATCGGCACCGAATAGCGGTCAAAAGTGTCGGTTCTTCGCGCGAGGTCGGTGTAAAGCCGGTGCGAGGTGTCCGTTTCGGCACGAAGCGGTGGACGCAGGCGGTAAACCAGTCGCCGACGCGGCGGGTAATCCGGGTAATCCGCAAACGTTGCTCAAGAAACTTTTGAACAAGGAGATTAAAAGAGACGAGTCTCGGCTTTTGCAGCTCTTCAGATTTTTTGTCAACAATGACTTCTTGACGGGGGCCAAAGGACGCGACGAACCGTTTTGGATGTTTCCGTGGGTGGACGACGCGGTGGTGGACAAGCGCGCCGCGACGCTCGCCACGCTTCCACCGGTTGAGGACGACCCAGAAGACGAAGATCCCGCGTCTGAACGCGTTGTTCCTCCTTCTGAGGAAAAGCAGGCGCCGAGCGCCAATCCAAGACCCGACATGGGCTTCTTTTCGGCGTACGACAGCGAAGATGAAGGCGAAGACGAAGAAGACAACTGAACGTCCATCCTCTTCTACGTACCGTAGTAGTTTGTAACGATTACCAAATATGTACATTATTTAACGTCTATTTCTATTGTTGTACCTATTATATCGCTGGCCCTGGTTTCCGCGCGCGCGAACCGGCCCACGAGCGCCATCGGGCGCCGACTGTTGGCCGTCGTCGTCATCTCTGCGTCGCTTGCCGAGCTGTTGTTGTCTCGGTGGTGGTGCCTCCTGATGTTGATTCCCGCGATTGTCGCGCTGCCACCCTTGACGATCGTTTCGCCTAGGTGGTGGCGCGTATCTACCGCCGCGACCGCCTTGGCGGACTTGTCTTTGCGGAGCTTGCTCTGGAGGCGGAGCTTGCTGCTGTTGCTGTGGTCTCCGTTGCTGCGGCGGTGGTTGACGGGCTTGCTGCTGCTGAGGCGGTGGCGGACGCTCTCCTCGAGAAGGGCGAAGAGGCGAGCGATCGCGCTGAGGTCCGGCGCGTCCTTCACGACCGCCTTGGCGTCCTCTGCCACCTCTGCCGCCTCTGCCGCCTCTGCCGCCTCGACTGCCTTGGCGCTCTTGACCAGGAGTTCTTTTACCCTCTAACTTTTCATCGTTCTCAGCGCACTGTTTCGTTTCCACCGTGGATGTTTTCGCTGGAGGAGGCGCTCGTTCCTCCGGACTTCCCGTAGCGACCGGTTTCTCTTCGGCGGCGGTTTGCGGCGCGTCTTTCATTTGCGTGGAATTGTCATCGACTTCCATCTTATCGGCGGTGTTCTCGACCGCTTGCTCTTGGACTGTTTCGGCGACTTTTACTTCGACTGGCTTCGTTTCTTCCACAGCTGCCTTCTTTTCTTTTCCTTCCTCCTCTTCTTCGTCCTCGTCCTCCATTGGGGGCAGCTCTTGATCGTCGAACGCGCTCTCGCTTTCGTCGCCACCCTTGCCGTCGCCCTCCTCTGCCCTTGTCTTTGGAGGGCGGGGATCAGGTACCCCGAGAATGTCTGGTATGACGCTTTCGAGTCCTTCAGCGGCCAGCTTCGGGAAGAGATGTATGTGGCTCTGCGAGATCAGGCGCATCGCTTTCCATCGAAACACGGGGTCGTTCACCTTTCTGTATTGTTCCTCGATTTGCGCCTCTGGATCCATCTCTTCCAGGCAAGGCTCAAGAAACTTCTCTGTTGTCATGGGTTTCGAGGAAAATAAATCAACCGCTTCCCCGTCCATGAAGCGGGCCAGATCCTTCATATGGAGATGCACCGGATCGTTCTCAAACTCCTCCTTCATGACGGCGTACTGATCTGGAGGCCACGCCGAATATTTAATGTCGTAATTCGGCGGCATCGGCGCGTTCTCTAGATCAATCGGTTCTTTTTCAAACGACGGGCACCCTTGTTCTTTCCACTCGCGCCAGTTGGCTTCGTCTTCTATTGTCAATGCGATGTACTCGGCGACTCGCTCCGCGTCGGGTCCCGTCTTTCCTAACAAACTCATCACTCGCTCCATCAACTCTTTCACGTCGTCGTCAACCACGTGACTCGCATACTTCTCTATGGAAACGCAATCGAGAAAGAGCGCAGTCTGAATCAAAAACTTGCGTCGGAAAGCGTAATCTTTGAGCTGCAAGGGCAAAAGGCGACGCGCAGTCAAGTATCGCAAACCGATGAGTTGCGTCAATTCCGAATCATCCGCCTTTGAAATCATAATAGCCGATTCCCCGAGCGGTTCAGCCTCCAGCTTTTCGAGAACCTTGATCAACGAAACCGAATACGTGTTCCATGCACCATCCTTCATCATCGTCTTTGGTGGATTTTGATAGAAAAGTTGAAGCGACCAGAACGTGCGATGAAACTCGACGGCATCCTCTCCTTCTTCGTCGGCGTCCATCGCGTCGCCGCCGCCGACATCGTCATCATCATCAACGACGACGGCATCTTTATCCTTCCCTGACGCATCAATCTCCATCTTAATTTGCACATCCTCATCCTCCATCGCTTCGCCATCAAAGTCTTCGTTCCGAACCCACTCCTCTTGCTCAAAAATCTGCGTCACGTTTGGATTACACTCCCCCGATAAATTCAACCCAGAGCGATCGCTCACGCCCAAAAACCAATACAACAGTATGTGCACGCGTCCTTTCACCGCCGCGTCCTTCATCCCGCGTCCGACGCAACGTTTCATCAACGCTATAAACGTTCGCATGGTGGGCAGTTTCTTCCAAACGCCCGGCGCCTTCAACCGTTCTCGTCTCTTCTCACACCAACCCAGCGCGTCCGCAGCCCCTTTGATTGTGCACGACTCGACCACAGTCTCAATTATCGTAAACAACGGCGACGAACCCGTCACGGACGTCTCCGCGAGCATCAACGCGTGATCAAAGAGCCTCGCCAACGCCGAGCGCGCGAACGCATCCTCCGCGCCCTCGCCTTCGAACGCGTCATCCTCCGCGTCATCCATCGCCGTCGCTTTCGCGCTCGCTAGTAACCGCATCGGACGCGCACCGATCGATTGCGCCTCTCGAAGAAGCGTCACGCACGCTCGATGGAACGCGTGTTCGACGCATTTCACGTCCTCGGCGTCCAGTGGATCTTCAGAGTCTTCTGTGATTTTCAACGCATTCTCCACGCTAAAGAGCGCGCTCGAGGACGTCTCTGCGGTGATCGGGAGCTTCGCGTCTCGAGCGAGGGTTAAAAAGGCGGTCTCGAGCGCCTCGGCGCGCTCGGAGAAGGCTGAGCGCGACATGGGTGTGATTGCCGGTTTGGAGGACGCGTTGTGAGGACAACCGCGTTCGGCGGACGAGTTCGTGTCGAATCGTGTCGTCGTGCGTTGGTACAATTACAGTGATACAAAGTGCGCGTGAAAGTAAAGTGCTAAAGTTTCATCCGCTCCCTCGCCGACTGGGGAGATTTCTGCGTCGTCACGGAGAGGATTGATGTGAAATCCAGTCGTACGGCTGCGTTGCGTCGGCTCGCCATTCGGCGACGGTGGCGGCGAGGAATCGGTAATCCGGCTCGTCGTCTATCGCCAGGTTTCGTGCGTGACGCAAGACAGCGTCAAAGAATGAAATGTCGGCGCGGTAGTCGCTCGGGACGTCGGAGACACCGTACGGGGTGAGGAGCGACGCGCCGTCGGCGACGGCGTATTTCGCGTCGGCCAGCGAGCGAATGTCGATTTCACCGTCGAACTCGTCCAGTTCGTGCGACCACGGTAATCTACCCGTTCTGAGGTAAGCCAAGGTGTAGATTGCGCTCTCAAGGTCGTCTCGCATCGAGATTTTGTGCCCGGCGTCGACGTTGACGCTTGAGAAGAGCACCGTGCCTCTCCAACCGTCTTGCGATACCAAGGTGTCCTTCGCTCGGGCCAAGTATTCTTCGCTCACCTCTATCGACTCACCGAAATCCACGAGCATTATGGCGCTGCCGATTTTCCCGTCTGGTTTTCTCCGCTCAGTGAGCAGATTATCCGGCTTGACGTCGCCGTGAACGATGCGCTCTCGATGCATCGCCTCGAGTGCCGAGAACAACCTCTTGGCAATTCTCGCCGTCGTCACGCTCGAAAACCCAATCCCACCATTCACGCGCATCGACATCTCCTCCAAACTGGGACCGAGAATATCCATCACCAACACTCTCGATTCCCTTCCCATGACGTTTTGTCGGCCAAAGTAACGCGGTTTCGGAAAGCATCTCGGCGCGCTGCGATGCACGCGTTTACAAATGTCGTACTCTCGTCGCAACAAACTCTCAGCGTCCATCTCCACCCCACTCGACGCCACGTCCTCAATCTTGACCGCCACCGCCTCGCCACTCACCGCGTCTTTCCCTTCGAAAACCTTCCCGTACGTTCCCTCACCGACCGGCGTCGTTCGTTCCGCCGCCTCGAGCTCGCGCTCCAACGCCACAACGGCATCCTTCAAACGCAACTTTTTCGCCTTCACCGCCCGAACCTCGTGATCCGGCGCGTACGCCGCCTGCATGCGCTTCAACTCATCCTTCGCCGCGCCGTGCGCGATCCGTTCTCGATCCAGCGCCGCTCGAAGCGTGTCGATGCCACCCGCGCCTCGCTCTCGGTCCACGCGTTGCAACTCTTCAAAGTCTCTGTGTCCGACGACCCTGCGCGCCTTTCTCGCTCCCACAATCGCGTGAAAGGGCTCGATGACGTAAGCGTGTTCGGCGTGACGCGCGTTCGACGACGATCGAGACGCGTACAGTCGCGCATGAAGACGGTTGCGACGTTGCGAGTCGTGCGTGACTGTCGCAACTAATCTCTTCTTTGGACTGATTCTTCCTTTTTCCCTACGCGACAGCGCCGCCGGCGACGACGGTTTCGACGCGATGAGCGTCGTCGTCGTCGTCGATGCGTGCATCATCGCACGCATCGGACGTATGGATGTGCGCGGCGACACAGAGTGACGTTGGAGCCAACTTTCGTTTCATCTTTTTTTTATTCTTCCAACTTCACTCTGTGACGCCGTTCGAGCCAGACTCGTCGCGGGAGTACGAGGTCTCGCTCGCTCGCATCCCATCGGTCGGTTTCATCCGCGTTCATCGTTTCTTTCGTTCGTTCGTTCTCATCGCTCGCATGCGCGTCGTCCACGGCTCGCTCGCGTTACGCTTCGGTGCGCTTTTTACCAAACAGAGGAACGCTTCGCCGCCGACGACGACGCCGACGACGCGAGGGCGACGACGACGATGCGTGGCGTCGACGTCTTCGTCGGAAACCGCAGAGGAGTTTTGCGTGCACGTGGATGAGAAGAATGTCGTCGTCGGTTCAGCTTCACGGCGCGAAACCGTTTCAACGCGAGCGCTCGGTAGAGGAAGCTTTGCCGTCGTGCTCAAACGACGACCCGACGGCAGTGGGGATGATTATAAGGCGTCGTCTTTGGCGGACATGTCTATTTTGGTCACTCGACGGAGCGCGTTGAAGGATGTGTGGCCCGGGGCGCTAGACGTCGTCACGAGCGGCGTCTGTCAAGCGCGCGAAACCGGTGGATATGAAGAAACCATGTCGAGAGAGCTCGAGGAAGAGCTCGGATCGGACGCCGCGGCGGGTGCGATGGTGGTGAAACTATTCGAGTTTCCGTACGAGGACAAGTACATGCGGGTATGGGGGGCGTGCTTCGAAGTTTTGCTTCGAGACGATGCCGAGTTGGCGTTTGAGGATGGCGAGGTGGCCACCGGAGAGTTTCAACCTTTAGATGAGCTCGCGGCGACGCTCGCGAGCGATCCCGGGGATTTTACTCCGATCGGTCGCTACGTTCTCGGGTCGTATCTCGCGTTTAAAGATTGCGGGGCGATGCCGCCGGCGTCGTGGGCGGAGAGGCACGTCGAGCCGACTTCGGAATGATTGATTGATTGAATGAATAGCGTGTTGTTGTAATGTTAAAACAAATGTAGTGGCGCCGTACTTTCGACGCTTTGCGTTTAATTCGGGATACCATCCGTGCGCGAGGCTTCACCGACGGCGTCAACCATGCGATCGTACCACGGCTTGATGGAAGTGTTCTCCATGACGTCGGTAAACGTCTCGAAAGTCTTGACCGCCCGCAAGACGCCAAAGACGCACAAATCCGCGTTATTCGGACCGTCACCGCCACAAAACTTCTTCCCGGCCAGGCCCTCTTCGACAAACTTGTCACACTCGGCGTAAAGCTCGGCGCGTTCGTCAACGATGTTGTGCCTCTTCTTCAGCACACGATGGGCGATGACGTACATGGACGCCGCGCCCACCCATCTCGCCGACTCGCGCTCGAAATACCCAAAGTTACCCCTCTGCGTGATGTAATCGAACGATCGCAACGCCTCGTTCCAGGTCCGATAAATGTTTGGCGTCAACACGTGCACGAACCGATCGTCGATCCACTTCATCCACTTTTCCTCTCGTTCCAGGTACGCCTTGGACTTTTTCCCTCCAAACCATCCGCCCGCCTTCGCGCTCGACCCACTCGCGTCAAACCTCTTCGTCAACTCGGCGACGATCGCGCTCGAATCATTCAGCTTTTCATCCCCCACCATAACGATCGGCACTTTCTTCCACCCATCCTCAACCCATCCGAGTTCGCTCTTCGTCATCGGGTTCACCTCAACCACGTCGTACGGCACCTTGTAAAAGTCCAAAAAAGCCTTCACCTTGTTACAAAACGGGCAGACGTCGTACTGGTACAGCGTCACGCGCTGTCCTCCGAGCGCGGCGTCCATCGGAGACGTCACCGCGGCGTCCATCGTCGCCGACACCGCACCGACGGCGGCAAAACCGACGAGCGCCGCGGTTGCCGTCGCGGCTTTTCGCAACAACCCTGCTTCCTTCTTCATCGTTGACGACGAAGACGAAGACGCCGCGGACGACGACGTCGCGGACGAAGCCGCCGCGCGCGAGAACCCCGATTTCGCCGACGCACCGAACGCCCGCGTCGATGCGAGCGTCGACGCGTCGACACCGCGCACCGCCGGCGTCATCATCCAGGCACCACCGCTCGACGACGACGACGTCGACGTCGTCCACGAAAGATTTCGAACCGCCGCGCGCGCGCCCGCGGTCGCCGCCGTTCGGTGTCGCGCAAACATCCCGACTGCGAGTCTACCGCACCGATTCTTTACCCCGTTCGCTCACCCGCCCGGGCCGTTCCTTCGTTCGTCGGTGTTCGACGCGCGTCGAAAGCGCGCTTTGCTCTGACGACGAGGCGCTCGCGAGCGCGTTTCAAATCGTCACAATCACGCGACGCCGCGACCGACGCGACGCCCGAAAGCTCCCCCGCGCGCGCGAATCACACCGAGGTAATTTTTGTACGATTGAAACCCGGTCGAGATGTCGGCGGTGACGACGTTTGATGCGGACGCGACGGCTTTGAAGACGCGGATTCTGTTGCCGAGCATGAATTTGGAAACGACGACGGAACGACGCGTTCGAGAACGCGTTCGGGACGCGTTGCGAGAGGAGTTCGGGGACGACGAGGCGGAGGTGGATGCGGCGATTGTGTCGAGAGAGATTGATGCTTTTTTAAGGACGATTCCGGCTGACGCGGGGGCGGAGTCAGCGCAACAAGAGGAGGAGGATCAGCGCGTCGAGAAGCGAGCTCGGGACGCGAGCGCAAATGAACCAATGTCGCCGACGCTGCTGAAACGCGCGAGGGCGGTGCACGACGTACTTCCACCTGGGTCCCCAGCGACGGCTGTGAGCGAGGATAAGTTGTTGTCCGCGGTGAGGGCGTTGGGTGAGGAAGGCGGAGACGCGAAGGAGATTGCGTCGTTTCTGAAAAAGGACAAGAGCGCCGTGAACAAAGTGTTGTACGCGTTGATGAAGCGAGGGACGGTGACGCAAGAGGTGTCGGCGGGGAATGGTGGTCGACCGAGGTGGTTTATCGCGGATAACGCGGGGACGATGGCAACGGTGGCGAGTAGTCAAGCGACGACGGTGAGCGCAAGAGCGGCGACAAGCTCGATGCCGGTGAACTCAGTAGGAGGAGGAGGTTCGGTAGGAGGCGCGGCGTCGGCACAGCCGGGGTCGTCGACAGTAACAGCGGCACCCCTGGATGGCGTGGTTCCCGTTCAAGATGAAGTTATCGCGCTCTCGGCGACGAAGAGAGTGACGGTTCGCAAATGGAACGGAAACACGCTCATCGACATTCGCGAGTATTACCAACCTGGCGGCGAAGGTGAGTATAGACCGGGAAAGAAGGGCATCTCGCTCAATGTCTCGCAGTGGAGCGCGCTGAAAAGCGTGATTGACGGCGCGCACGACGCGTTCGAACAGTGCGAGAGCACGGGACAAGAAGTCGTGTTGGGAGAGCTCTCCCCGATGCGTCGCGCCGTGGTGAGCAAGTACAAGGGAACGATCTTTTTAAACATCCGCGAGTACTATGAAAAGAATGGTGTAAAGCTTCCGGGTCAAAAGGGCGTGACGCTCACGAAAGACTTATGCGAACGCCTCGTCGCGAACAAAGACCAAGTCTCCGATCGCATCGCGAGCATGTAAATGTCGCTTCTTCGTAAACACATTTTTCGCGTAGCGCTCGCTGTAGCTACTAGGGCGTTTCAATCAAATCTTGTCTCATCCACACCGCGTAATCCATCCCCGACGTCGCGAGATCGAAGCCGTCGAAGAGATGCGGCGCAAGGTCGTCTGGTACGTCGTAGCGCGGGCCGAGCTTCACGATGAGCGTATCGTCGATAGCGGCGACGTAAATGTCCGCATCGGCGCGATGAATGACGACTTTGCTCTCGCAACAAACCTTGGCGCGGGCTCGAATGCGCATGAGCATTTTGATTTCCCCCGGAAGAGATTTTGGCCAGCACATCTCCGGGTCGTGACACCACAGATGTGGACCGTAGACGCAGCAAATGCCAGGATGGGTGAGAATGTACGCGTACCCCAGGGCGAGACGATCGAGTGGAAACGGCCAATGGTTCTGCGGAAATCCGGTGTCGTGATTGTCGACGAAGAGCACCGACATTTGCGGCGCCCAACCTGAGAGCCCTGGTGGATTGCCCTGCGCGTCGATGAGCCTCCAAAACTCGCGTCGGCGAACAGCCTCGGACAGAATGCCCTTTGTCGGAAAGTCAAACAACGCCGAGCTATCATGCGTGGCGGCTAACCAATCCATCAGCACCCGCCTCGCCTTGTCTTGATTGTATTCGAGCACGGAGCCCGACCAACTCATCCCAACAAAGTTCTCGGCGACGCAGAATGCTTCCTTCCCGACGGTTTCTCGGACGTACTCCTCTAGAAATTCTGGTGCAAAGCCTTGCACAAAGTCGAAACGAAACCCACTGTACCCGATTTCGTCGTGCAACCACTCGAGCCACTCAATGAGCACCTCGCGAACGGCAACGTTGGTGTGATCTAAATCTGGCGCCATGGGAATAGACTCCCCCGAGTCGACGGATCCCGTTCCTGGGAAATTTGGATGGTTGCGAACGATGGCTTCGGCACCCCAATCGATCGGTTCTCCTCCTGGCGAGACCTCGTAAGCGAAAGCGATCGGTGTTCCGTTCGCGTCGTAACTTTCCGCGCATCGATGATTCAAAACTACGTCACACACGCTCTTTACGCCCGCCTCTTTGAGCGCTCGAATCAACATCTTCAATTCATCCATTGAACCATAAGATCCATCGAGCGTGTACAATTTTCGAGGCATGTAACCTTGCTCGTCGACGGAAAGTTGCGGAGGCGGCAACCACGCGTGCGTGAACCCATGGGACGCAATGAAATCCACCCGATCGAGCAATCGACTGTAGTACGTCTTGGGAGAATCCTTTCGCGTCGCCGAGAGAAAATCAAACGCTTGCAACATGACGACGTCGCTGTGCGGGCACCTTCTCGAGCATTTTTCAATCTTCGCCTCGCACGCTGCCACCGCGATCGCCTCCTCGTCCACGTTTACGTCTTCGTCGGTAAATTTCCCACGAAGCAAGGCGTCTGATTTTGCCGGTTCGAACAGTTCCGCCGTCCCGCGATTGGCAAACGCCGCCCGCGCCGTGTCTCCGTGCGACGTCGGCACCGAGACGCTGAGAATCCCCTGAGACACGCGCGCATCTGGCTCCACCGCACCCGCGAGCGCGGCGTCACTAGTCTCTTCATCATCATCAGATTCCGTCGCACCGTCTCGCGCGGATTCCAATCGCACCTTCGATCGTTCGGCGTCGAAGTCGCGCGTTCCGTCGCCCAACGCGGACGCGCGAAGAGAAGACGAATCGGCGCGAAACGAGTTCGAAACGCGCGCGCGTCGGGCGACGACGGCGGTTGTCGGACGACGCAACGCGTGGAACACGCGTAAAGTCAAACGCCCCCCGTGTGATTTCGTCGACATTGCGTTTGCGGCGTCGTATGGTGATTCTCGTGCGCGGGTGCGTCGGCGTATGGTGATTCTCGTGCGCTCGTTGTTCAATTTCAACTTGAAACTTTCGCCACTCGACGTCGCTCTCGCGCGTACGCGCTCGCACGCGCACATGTCGCAGGCACCTCTATTGACGCTCGTCGTCGAATCCGCGGCGGACCCGGATGCGCGCGCGATGCTTCACGCGCTCGAAAACGTTGGGATTTCTCGTGAGATCGCGCGCGTCATCCCTCTGGGTGCGCTCACGACGGACGCGCGCGCGACACGCGAGCGCGGATTGGCGGCGTTGACGTTCGGACGGTGCGCCACGCCGACGTTGTTCGCGAACGACGTCGCGCTGGGTGGGGTGAAGGAGGTGGAGGCGATGGGAAGGACGCTCGAGTTGACGCGGGCGGTGTTGGGCGAGGCGGGCGAAGTGGGCGACGCCGAACGAGAAGGAGGAAGCGCCGTCGTCGTGGGAAGGTTTGAACCGCCGGCGTGTCTGAGAGAACCGGCGGAGGAGGAGTGGGACGATCCGATGCGTGGGGTGTCGACGTCGAGGTCGTTAATGGGCCGGTCGAGGTCGACGCGCGCGGACGCGTTTGAGAAGGAAGAACGAAAAAGCACGTCAGACGAAACGCATACGGCGTCCACTTCCAAGGTAAAGCGGGATCCGCGGGGGACGCTGAATCCATGCGGTAAATCCGACGCGGTGACACTGGTGGCGCCTAAACACCCGGTGGATGCGGCGGGGTATTTAAAGAGTGCTTTTGCCGTCGTCGAAAATCTGCATACGGACACATCGACGGGTCTGGTGGATTATGTCGCCGTCGGTCGCGACGCACAGTTTGCCGAGTTTGAGAATGTCACCCAAAGCTTTCGTGCGATTCGTCTCGACGAAGGCGAGTTGGCGGATGAGAACGCACGCAAGGCGTTTCTTCTAAATGTGTACAACGTTGCGGTGAAGCACGCGTACGTCAAATTTGGCGTACCCAAATCAACGTCGAGCCGAGTCAAGTTTTATCGCAACGTCGGTTACGTCATTGGTAATGATTTCTTTACACTCGATGACATAGAGCACGGTTTGCTGCGATCCAATGCGGCGACTCCGTCCGCCATGTTTTCGAAGAGACACTTCAAGTCGACGGATCGTCGATTACGATTTGCGCTATCGCATCTCGATCCGCGGATCCACTTCGCGCTTAATTGCGGTGCGAATTCTTGCCCGCCGATTCGTGCGTACGGCGCGGAAAAGGTGGATGCGCAGCTCGATATCGCCGCGCGCGCGTTTCTCGATGGCTCGGTCGAGGTGGCGTTACCGAAGATTCAAATGTCGAAAATTTTGCGTTGGTATGCGTGTGATTTCGGCGCAACTCCCGAGGAAGTGCTCAGACGTGTCGCGCCCTTTCTTCGCGATGACCCTCGAAAGGCGATAGAGGACGCGTTGGCAGACGGTCGTGTCGCGAGGAAATTGAAGATTTCGTACGCACATTACGATTGGGGCACGAACGCCGGAAAATGCAAGTCGTTTTCGCTCTAGCGTTGATTTTTTGCGCGCGTAGCGTTTATTAGTATACAACAAAGGATGATATTACATTACAGTGGCGTACAGACAACGATTGTCGCTCGGCAAACACGCGCGATTAAACAAATTACGAGTATTCAGGTGCGAATCGCCGACGTCCGTACGGCGTGTCGTCGACGTCTGCCATGCTCTTCGCTCGCGACGCGGCAATCCACGCTTCCCGGTACATCGCGCCGTACTCCCGACACGAGTTGGCGTACTGCGGATCCGACATGCTCACCTTTTTCCCTTCGCAACACTCTCTGTACTCGTCGAAAAATGCGTCAAAACCGCCGCGCAGGACGTAGACTTGCGGAAACGAGAGCGCAGGGTAATCAGCCACGTGGTCGCGCCGATCCAAATTCCGCACGTGCTGCCACATCTTTGGCGCTCTCTCGCTGCTAAACTCGCAGTAAAATACGTACACCCCGTGTATCCCAGCGAGTGTGCGCGCGTGCATGAGCCTTTGCACGTCCGCAGGCAAGTACGCGTTCACGGAGCCGCGAATCCTCCCGCCACCGTGTTCGTACGGAAACCTGCAATCAATCAACACCAAGCCTTCTCGTTCCGCCCCCGTCATCAACGTCCGCACCGTCGCTCCATCGACCGACGGTATACCCAGCGCAGCGTCGAGCGCGGATGGAATCATCGCACACGGTCCGGCAAACGCCGGTGTCGACGGTTCGTCCGCTTCGACGACGAGTCTCGCCATCGAAGGTGTGTATCCGTACGCCGCCGCGTGCGCCGCCAACGCCGGATTCTTCTTCGGCGGCGCCGGCGGCGATCCCGACAGCCGCATCGGCGTCGGCGATCCGAGCGGACGCGCTGTCGTTAACACTCCGGTATCGTCTTTGACGTCTTCCGGTGATCTCCCACACATCGTCCCAGCAGTCGCTCGATGATAATACAATGATTCAAACGCCGCCGCGTTCGTCGAACGAGCCGCGCCGCTGCCCGAATTCGAAGCATCATTCAACGCTCTCGTGAACGCGGATGCCGACGATGGCGTCGCCAGCATTGCCCCTCTCGGTCCTTCGAACGCGGCATTCGCATCTCCGTCGTCGTCTTCACCGTCTCGATTTTTTCGTTTCGCATTGGCGTTGGCGTTCAATCCAAGTTCATCGTCGTCTTCATCATCATCGCCGAACGACCAGTTTCTTCGCATGGGTTCTCCGTCCCCCGGCGTCCTCGTCGCCGTCGCGTTTGTTGATTTACCCATCGGCGTATCGAACGCGTGTCCCCACTGCGTAGTCGTGTTCGTCGTATTGTTGTTGTTGTCGTTCGCAAAGAGCGCTTTTCTCGCGGGCGGACTCGCCCACGACCCGCGTTCGCGCTCCTTCCTGCGCTTCTCCATGTCCAAAAAACACCGAGTGTGCGTTCACCGATCGCACGCGAGGCGCGCGGCGCGTTGACGCGACGATGTGTGACGACAAGATGGAATTTGAGTTTAATCCTTTGCGTTTGAGTGGAATGCGTCACACGTCGACGCACGACACGTCATGGGAAGCCCGAAACGCGGACGACGCGCGTCGCTGTCGTCGACGGTCGCGTCGACGATCGCCTCGTGGGTCGGGTTCGGGAACGGTGCGGCGTTTCGCGGTGGTGGAAGGGAATCGTCGATGCTTCCGATGCATCAGATGATGTCGTCGTCGTCGTCGTCGTCATCGTTTCGTGAACGCGGAGGAAGACGTGGACGCCAACGGTCGACGGCGATGACGACGATCGGGCGGATTATAGCGTTGGGGACGTGCGCGTGGTTGGTTTTCGGGGGTGGAAGCGGTGGAGGGGGAAGCAGCGACGTGGTGCGTTCGTCGGCGCCGGTTTCGATGTCGAGGAATAACGACGCGCCGAGGACGTCGGCGGTGCGAAAACCGAGACGACCGCAAGGGTACGAGAGTAATACCGATGCCACCGCATCGGCGACGATGTCGACAACGACAGAGGAGGAGGAGGCGCGCGCGGAGGAGGCGAGTCGAGTGATTGAACGATTGAGAGCAGAACGAGCGAGCGAAGAAGCGACGACGACGAGTAAAGGCGCGATCGACGACGATATGGACGCTGGAGAAGAGATAGAGGTGGATGGTGAAGAAGTCGTCGTTATCGAAGACGTTGCGCGCGAGGATGCGTCGGAACTTTCACGGGAGGAAGTGAAATCACCGAGGGACGTTTCGGCGCCGAAGGACGAAGACGAGACGCTTCGTAGAGAGTTGGAAGAGATTGAAAGCGCCCCACACGTGGCGCTCGAGTCACCGTTTGCCGCGTCGTCCTCGTCATCCGTGAAGACGACGGCGCTCGACCCGACGAGGATACGAACGATTTCTCTCAATCAACCGAGGGCGTTTTTGTACGAAGGATTTCTGACGGACGACGAGTGCGATCACATCCTCGAGCTCTCCCGCGGTCGTTTGCGCAAATCCGGCGTCGTCGACGCCGCCACGGGTGGGTCGACGGTGAGTGATATTCGCACGTCGACGGGGACGTTCATCAACCGCGGGCAAGATGATGTCATCATGGAGATTGAGAAGCGCATTGAGCGCTGGTCGCATGTGCCTCGCGTCAACGGCGAACCGCTGCAAGTGTTGCGTTACGAACCGG